>OJLY01000126.1_pt1 | contig 61430 bp, 55 predicted proteins | sample 1597031 | NCBI WGS metagenome assembly OJLY01 (sample SAMEA3904673, study PRJEB24821) | metagenome | biome: Builtin; feature: hospital; material: surface | place: USA | collected 2013-06-03
TGGACCTGATTATTCCACGCCGGTCTTCCTACTGCCCCAACTTTGCAACAGCACCGATGATAAGTTTATCACCACCGACTATTTGCAACAGTGCCCCGTCCGGATACTGCCAGATATCGGCGTCCAGGGAGATGTCCTGAAGCGCGGTGTCCGGAATTTCAGGTTTGTGTCTCTACAAAGACTAACTATCAGAAAAACTCATCGAGCATCAAATGAAACTGCAATTTATTCATATCAGGATTATCAATACCATATTTTTGAAAAAGCCGTTTCTGTAATGAAGGAGAAAACTCACCGAGGCAGTTCCATAGGATGGCAAGATCCTGGTATCGGTCTGCGATTCCGACTCGTCCAACATCAATACAACCTATTAATTTCCCCTCGTCAAAAATAAGGTTATCAAGTGAGAAATCACCATGAGTGACGACTGAATCCGGTGAGAATGGCAAAAGCTTATGCATTTCTTTCCAGACTTGTTCAACAGGCCAGCCATTACGCTCGTCATCAAAATCACTAGCATCAACCAAACCGTTATTCATTCGTGATTGCGCCTGAGCGAGACGAAATACGCGATCGCTGTTAAAAGGACAATTACAAACAGGAATCGAATGCAACCGGCGCAGGAACACTGCCAGCGCATCAACAATATTTTCACCTGAATCAGGATATTCTTCTAATACCTGGAATGCTGTTTTCCCGGGGATCGCAGTGGTGAGTAACCATGCATCATCAGGAGTACGGATAAAATGCTTGATGGTCGGAAGAGGCATAAATGCCGTCAGCCAGTTTAGTCTGACCATCTCATCTGTAACATCATTGGCAACGCTACCTTTGCCATGTTTCAGAAACAACTCTGGCGCATTGGGCTTCCCATACAATCGATAGATTGTCGCACCTGATTGCCCGACATTATCGCGAGCCCATCTATACCCATATAAATCAGCATCCAGGTTGGAATTTAATCGCGGCCTCGAGCAAGACGTTTCCCGTTGAATATGGCTCATAACACCCCTTGTATTACTGTTTATGTAAGCAGACAGTTTTATTGTTCATGATGATATATTTTTATCTTGTGCAATATAACATGGGTTGGCACTGTTGCAAATAGTCGGTGGTGATAAACTTATCATCCCCTTTTGCTGATGGAGCTGCACATGAACCCATTCAAAGGCCGGCATTTTCAGCGTGACATCATTCTGTGGGCCGTACGCTGGTACTGCAAATACGGCATCAGTTACCGTGAGCTGCAGGAGATGCTGGCTGAACGCGGAGTGAATGTCGATCACTCCACGATTTACCGCTGGGTTCAGCGTTATGCGCCTGAAATGGAAAAACGGCTGCGCTGGTACTGGCGTAACCCTTCCGATCTTTGCCCGTGGCACATGGATGAAACCTACGTGAAGGTCAATGGCCGCTGGGCGTATCTGTACCGGGCCGTCGACAGCCGGGGCCGCACTGTCGATTTTTATCTCTCCTCCCGTCGTAACAGCAAAGCTGCATACCGGTTTCTGGGTAAAATCCTCAACAACGTGAAGAAGTGGCAGATCCCGCGATTCATCAACACGGATAAAGCGCCCGCCTATGGTCGCGCGCTTGCTCTGCTCAAACGCGAAGGCCGGTGCCCGTCTGACGTTGAACACCGACAGATTAAGTACCGGAACAACGTGATTGAATGCGATCATGGCAAACTGAAACGGATAATCGGCGCCACGCTGGGATTTAAATCCATGAAGACGGCTTACGCCACCATCAAAGGTATTGAGGTGATGCGTGCACTACGCAAAGGCCAGGCCTCAGCATTTTATTATGGTGATCCCCTGGGCGAAATGCGCCTGGTAAGCAGAGTTTTTGAAATGTAAGGCCTTTGAATAAGACAAAAGGCTGCCTCATCGCTAACTTTGCAACAGTGCCTCTGAGCGCCCTTTCCAGTCAGAACCCGCAGGCCGATCTTGCGGTCTGACAGCTCCTTCACCGTGTTGACCAGATGGGCAAGCGATCGTCCGAGGCGATCGAGCTTCCAGACCACCAGCACATCGCCGTCACGCAATGACTTGAGGCAGGCAGTCAAGCCAGGGCGATCATCACGACCGCCGGAAGCAAGATCATCATAGATATTGTCCCGTTCGACACCTGCGGCGCGCAAGGCGTCGTGCTGCAGGTCGAGAGACTGCGAGCCATCGGCTTTGGAGACGCGGGCATATCCGATCAGCATGTATCACAAACGTTGGTTTGAGGCGGCGCTTCGGCCACGATTGCATTGACCTCTGGAAATGTATCTCAACCAGCTTCATAAACAAAGCGTCTTGAACGCTATCAGATTTTGAAAAAGGAACATGTATGCCGCGTCGCGTCACTCTAACCGATCGGCAGAAAGACGCGCTGTTGCGCTTGCCGACTTCACAGACGGATTTGCTCAAGCACTATACGCTGAGTGATGAAGACTTTGGGCATATCAGGCTGCGTCGGCGCGCTCACAACAGGTTCGGCTTCGCCCTGCAATTGTGTGTCCTGCGCTATCCCGGCCGGGTGCTGGCTCCAGGCGAACTGATCCCTGCAGAGGTCATCGAATTTATCGGAGCGCAGCTTGGCCTGGGTGCCGACGATCTCGTAGACTATGCTGCCCGCGAGGAAACACGGCACGAGCATCTTGCCGAGTTACGGGGGCTCTACGGCTTCCGCACCTTCTCCGGACGTGGTGCGAGCGAGCTGAAGGAATGGTTGTTCCGAGAAGCCGAGATGGCGGTGTCGAACGAGGATATCGCCCGTCGCTTCGTAGCCGAGTGCCGACGCACCCGCACTGTCCTTCCCGCGACATCCACGATCGAGCGGCTTTGTGCCGCGGCTCTCGTCGATGCCGAGCGACGCATCGAGACGAGGATCGCCAGTCGGCTGCCTATGTCGATCCGAGAACAGTTGCTGGCATTGCTCGAGGAGACGGCTGATGATCGGGTGACCCGTTTTGTGTGGCTGCGCCAGTTCGAGCCTGGCTCGAACTCTTCGTCGGCCAACCGGCTGCTCGACCGGCTCGAATATCTGCAACGCGTCGATCTCCCCGAGGATCTGCTTGCCGGCGTTCCTGCCCATCGGGTGACTCGTCTGCGCAGGCAGGGTGAACGGTATTATGCCGACGGCATGCGCGATCTCCCGGAGGACAGGCGGCTTGCGATCTTGGCTGTTTGCGTCTCGGAATGGCAGGCGATGTTGGCCGACGCAGTGGTCGAAACCCACGACCGGATCGTCGGCCGTCTCTACCGTGCTTCGGAGCGTATTTGCCATGCAAAGGTCGCAGACGAAGCGGGGGTGGTGCGTGACACCCTGAAATCCTTCGCCGAGATCGGGGGCGCCCTGGTCGATGCACAGGATGATGGCCAGCCGCTGGGCGATGTCATCGCGAGTGGGTCAGGGTGGGACGGCTTAAAAACCCTTGTTGCAATGGCAACCAGGCTGACCGCCACCATGGCCGACGATCCGCTCAATCATGTGCTCGACGGTTATCACCGCTTCCGCCGATACGCTCCACGCATGTTGCGCCTGCTCGATCTGCGAGCTGCGCCCGTTGCACTGCCGCTTCTGGAAGCGGTGACGGCCCTTCGTACCGGTTTGAACGATGCCGCGATGACCAGCTTCTTGCGGCCCAGCTCGAAATGGCATCGCCACCTTCGGGCCCAGAGGGCTGGCGACGCTCGCCTATGGGAGATCGCGGTGCTGTTCCATCTGCGCGATGCGTTCCGCTCCGGAGATGTCTGGCTTACTAGGTCCCGGCGCTATGGCGATCTGAAACACGCACTCGTTCCGGCACAAGCCATCGCGGAAGGCGGTCGTCTCGCTGTGCCATTGCGGCCGGAGGAATGGCTGGCAGACCGGCAAGCTCGCCTCGACATGCGGTTGCGCGAGCTTGGCCGTGCCGCTCGCGCAGGCACGATCCCGGGCGGGTCGATTGAAAACGGCGTTCTGCATATCGAGAAACTCGAAGCCGCCGCGCCGACAGGCGCCGAAGATCTGGTGCTCGATCTCTACAAGCAGATCCCGCCCACGCGCATCACCGATCTCCTGCTGGAGGTGGATGCGGCGACCGGCTTCACCGAAGCGTTCACCCATCTGCGCACAGGAGCACCCTGCGCTGACCGGATCGGGCTAATGAACGTTATCTTGGCGGAAGGGATCAACCTCGGCTTGCGCAAAATGGCGGATGCGACAAACACCCACACCTTCTGGGAATTGATCCGCATTGGACGGTGGCATGTCGAGGGCGAAGCCTATGACCGGGCGCTGGCCATGGTGGTCGAGGCACAGGCAGCGTTACCCATGGCCCGGTTCTGGGGCATGGGCACGTCGGCTTCGAGCGACGGACAGTTCTTCGTCGCTACAGAGCAAGGTGAGGCCATGAACCTGGTCAACGCGAAATATGGCAATACCCCGGGCCTGAAAGCCTATAGCCACGTCTCCGACCAATATGCGCCGTTCGCAACCCAGGTGATTCCTGCAACGGCAAGCGAAGCGCCTTACATCCTCGATGGCCTGCTGATGAACGATGCTGGACGCCATATCCGCGAGCAGTTCACCGACACGGGCGGCTTCACCGATCACGTCTTTGCCGCATGTGCCATTCTCGGCTACCGGTTCGCTCCGCGCATCCGCGACCTGCCATCCAAACGGCTCTACGCGTTCAATCCGTCGGCCGCCCCGGCGCACCTGCGAGCGTTGATCGGCGGAAAGGTCAACCAAGCCATGATCGAGCGCAATTGGCCCGACATCCTGCGCATCGCCGCCACCATTGCTGCCGGGACCGTCGCGCCAAGCCAGATTCTGCGGAAACTCGCCTCCTATCCGCGGCAGAACGAGCTCGCGACAGCCCTGCGGGAAGTCGGTCGCGTCGAGCGCACCCTGTTCATGATCGACTGGATTCTGGATGCCGAACTCCAACGGCGTGCCCAGATCGGGCTCAACAAAGGCGAAGCTCATCATGCGCTGAAGCGGGCAATCAGCTTCCACCGCCGCGGTGAAATCCGCGACCGTTCCGCCGAAGGCCAGCATTACCGCATCGCCGGCATGAATCTGCTCGCCGCCATCATCATCTTCTGGAACACCATGAAGCTCGGCGAGGTCGTTGCAAACCAGAAACGCGATGGAAAGCTGCTATCGCCCGATCTCTTGGCCCATGTTTCGCCGCTCGGATGGGAACACATCAATCTCACCGGAGAATATCGCTGGCCAAAGCCTTAGCGTAGGATTCCGCCCCCTCCCGCAAACGACCCCAAGATGTTCATGGTCTCCCCGATCACTGCCCGGAAATGGGCAGGCCGCTACCGGGAAGAGGGTGAGTTTGGGATGCAGGATCGCTCCAGCAAGCCGCACCGGATCCCAGGCAGGACGCCCGAGCATGTCAAGAAGAAGATCATCAACCTGCGCTGGCGGCTTCGACTGGGGCCAGCCCAGATCGCTGCGCGACTTGGTCTCTCGACGTCGACTGTTCACGCGGTCCTCGTCCGTTGCCGCGTGAACCGCCTCTCGCATATCGATCGTGTCACTGGCGAGCCATTGCGGCGATATGAGCATCCTCATCCGGGATCGTTGATTCATGTCGATGTCACGAAGTTCGGCAACATCCCCGACGGCGGTGGACATCGTTACGTAGGTCGGCAGCAAGGCGCACGGAACAAGCTCGCGACTCCGGGATTACCACGAGGAAAAGATCACAAGCCGCGCACCGGGACGGCGTTCGTTCACACAGTCATCGATGACCACTCCCGCGTCGCATACGCAGAAATCTGGTCGGATGAGCAGGCGAGCACAGCGGTGGGAGTTCTCGAACGCGCCGTGGCCTGGTTCGCCGAACGAGGCGTGACCGTCGAGCGAGTCCTATCCGACAACGGGTCGGCATACAGATCCCACGCATGGAGGGACTTCTGCGCTCGGCTCGGCATCCGACACAAGCGGACACGCCCCTACCGGCCGCAGACGAACGGGAAGATCGAGCGATTCCACCGCACGCTCGGGGACGGCTGGGCCTATGCCAGGTTTTACGGTTCAGAGGCCGAACGACGCCTGGCGCTGCCCGGCTGGCTCCACTTCTACAACCACCACCGACACCACTCTGCGATTGGCGGCGTACCCTTCGACCGACTCAACAACGTCCCTGGACATCACACCTAGCCATGCGAAAAGCAGCCGATCTCTACCCCGGGCGATCAAAAACCGACCGCCGGGCTGCATTCATCATCGCCGACACCGCCCGCACCATGCTGCACACACTGCGGGCAGTCGACCGCGACGACGAGACACTAGCAGCGCTGAAGATGCTCGCCGGATTCCACGACGACCTCACCAAAGACGCCACCCGAACGAAAAACAGCCTTCGCAGCGTGCTCACACAGATTCACCCCGCACTCGAGCGCGTCTTTGCAGGCGAGATTCTCTCGCGCACGCTGGTGCTGGACTCGCTCATCCACTACGAAGGTCCGACAAAACTGGCCGCCGCAGGTCGAGGCCGGGTCCTGAAGTGGATGTGCAACCGCTCCAAGAAGGACCCTGCTGCCCTGGTTGACGCAATTTTCGCCGCCCTTGCCGAGCAAACTGTCACGGTACCCGGCACTGCGGCAGCAGAATTGGTCATTCCCCAGCTGGCGGCGAACATCAAAGCGCTTCAAGCACAGCGCGACACGATCGCCGGACAAGTCGAGGAGATGCTCGAATCGTTCCCTCTTGCCCAGATCTTGATGTCGATGCCCGGCGTAGGCATCAAGACCGCCTCCAACATCTTGTTGTCCATCGGCGACTGCCAGGACTTCGCCGATGCCGCGCACTTGGCCGCTTACGCCGGCATCGCGCCGACCACCCGGCAGTCGGGTACGTCGGTCCGCGGCGAGTTTCCCACCAGGGCCGGCAATAAACAGTTGAAAAACGCGATGTTTCAATCGGCGTGGATCGCGTCGAACTGCCATCCCGCATCGCGCGACTACTACCTGCGTAAACGGACTGAAGGACAGAGGCACAATGCCGCGGTGATGTGGCTTGCCCGGAGCCGCTGCAACGTCATCTATGCCCTGTTGACTCGGTGTGAGTTCTTCCGAGAAATCCCTGCTAGAACCATCGCCACGGCTGCGTAGGCCGCTGCGCTAATCACCGCCGGCCCGCATGATGCGGCCCGGCGATCAGTCATGGCTACAACACCCCCATACGATGTACGTGAAAGTCCCGCCTGACTATCGACAATCCACATAGGAACCCCGGCATGGCGCAGCGAATCAGCGCCGGGCGCGGGATCCGCCACTCCGAGCTCAATGCCTCCGGTTACCTCGACGGCAAGAAGTTGCGGGTCGTCCAGGCCTGGTTGCCGCCCGACGATCTCGGTGCCGCTCCCTCCCACGACGAGGTCGACCTCAACGATGCTCTCACCGACGGCACGCTGGTCCCGGTCGCGTCGGGCACACCGGGCCTCGCGCCGCTGACCATCGGCACCACCGGCGCGACGTTGCGCATCGACCGGGTTCCCGCAGGCCGCACCATCGACGTGCCGTTGTCGCGGTTCACCCACTTCTTCGTCGCCTGCGGCTCGGCATCCTTCGGCGACGAGACGCTTTACGACGGCGACGTTGCCCGCATCACGGCCGACGGATCGAATTCAGCGGATTCGGACGAGGTCGACTCGCTGCCCATGACCGCCATCAACGATGCCGAGGTGCTGGCTTGGACCATGGACCGCAGCATCGACTGAGCCCACCAAACGACACCGGATGACGGTATAGACCAGACGCCGAAGGACAGGTACCTCGCCTTTTTCGGATCGACCGGGTCGTCGGACATCTACGTTGCAACGGCCCGGTTCGGCGTTTCGGGCCAACCCCTCGACAAATATGCCAGGTAAGGCTAAGTTAATTGCTAAAGCAGTATTTTACATGCGGGTTAACGGGCCGGCGCAGCCGCCGACACCGTCGGCCCGGCCACACGACGAGTGAGACGCACCATGAATGCACGCGACAGAGATTTCGAACAACTCCAGGGCCACTGGCTACTGGCCCGACTGGGCAAAAAGGTCCTTCGACCCGGTGGCCGGAAGATGACGGAGTGGATTCTCGACCGGGCTCGCCTCACCGACGCCCGCGTCGTCGAACTCGCACCGGGACTGGGGATTACGGCGACGGAAATCTTGAATCGCGCACCGGGGGATTACGTCGGCATCGACGAGGACCCCGACGCCGCCAAGACGACCGGCAAGGTCGTTGGCCACAGGGGCCGGGTCACCGAAGGCAAGGCCCAAGCGACGGGGCTCGGCGATGACTCGGCGGACGCCGTCGTGGGCGAGGCGATGCTCACCATGCAAGGCGACAAGGGCAAGGCGGCGATTCTCGACGAGGTTCGTCGGATTCTCGTTCCCGGCGGCCGCTACGCGATCCACGAACTGGCGTTGACCCCCGACGACCTGGATGCGGCGACGAAAGATGAGATTCGCATCGCGATGTCCAAGGCCATCCGGGTCAACGCCCGACCACTCACCGTCGCGGAGTGGCGAAACCTCCTCGAAGAACACGGATTCGAGGTCGAGCACGTCCGCATTGCGGAGATGGGCCTGCTCAAGCCCTCCCAGATGATCGAAGACGAAGGGATCTCCGGAGTTGCCCGCATCGCAGGCAACATGATCAAGCACCCCGCGGCGCGTAAGCGCGTTCTCGGCATGCGCAGCGTTTTCGTCGAGAACGACGACGCCCTCGCCTCGATAGGCATCGTGGCCCGTCTGCGCGACACCGCCGATTCCGCCGACGCCGCCGATGCGACGGGTGCCGTTTCCAACGCTTCCGAAAGCGGGCGCGAAGCATCGCCCGCCGTCCGACGCGGGCCCGAGATTGAGTTCCTCGACGACGACCAGCAAGCTGAATTGACCGCCGATCCGGAGGCTCTGAGCCTTCATGACGTCGTCGCCGCCGCTCCGCCCGCCAAGGACGGCGACGGCCCGGCGGTGAAACGTCTGCAGACGGCCGACGGGGTAAACATCATCGCCATGCGTTTCCGCTCCGGCCAGGCCTTGCCCGATCACCGCGCTGCACACCCGATTATGGTGCAATGCATCGAGGGCCAGGTGCGCTTCACCGTAGGCGACCGCACCGAGGTCCTCACGCCGGGGACCGTCGCACACCTGCCCACCATGGTCCCACACCGGGTCGACGCAGACGAGGACTCCGTGTTCCTGCTGTCGATGCTCACGTAGATCCGTACACGGGGTTGACCGCCGCACGGGCGGAGCGATTTCGCCGGCCCGGACCGGCCTCGCCGCCGCATCCGGCGAGGGCCCCTTCGGCCGTTCCCCCGAACCACGCGGCCTGCGGCGCGTGCTCATCACCGGCGCCGCTTCCGGCTTCGGCCTCGAACTGGCCAAGCGCTTCGTCGCACGCGGCGATTCGGTCATCGCGACCGATCTGCATGACTCGGCGAACGAGGACGTCGTCAAGCTCGGCGATGCGTGCACCTACCGCGAGCTGGACGTCACCTCCGACGCGGACCGGGAGGCGGCGGCCGCGGCGATAGGCGCGGTGGACGTGCTCGTGCTCAACGCGGGCATCGCGGTCGGCGGGGCGATCGAGAACGTCACCATGGACACGTGGCACCGCGCGCTCGACATCAACCTGCTCGGGGCGGTCTGCGGCTGCCGTGCGTTCGTGCCACTGTTGGAGCCGGGCGCGAAGATCGTGATGACGTCGTCGATCGCCAGCCTGATCCCCCGTGGCGCCCGAGCGGGTAAAGATCAGCTTTTGCGCGCTGACTTTATGCTCGGAGGCTTACGGTCGGAGCTTTACGATCGGACGTTGTGACCAATCACCGCCGGGATAGTAATTGGCGCATCCCCGAAAAGCTCCTTCTGGTATTCGTTCTGCTCGAAAGCGCCGGCATCGTTATCCCTGATGGTGGCCACGTTTGTCAGTTTGCGTGCCGACGGTGCGGAGCCCTTTTGGAGCAGTCCGCCACGGCTGCCCGCAGTGGTGGCCGCGAAAGACCCTGCGCCACGGTTTCCAGCAGCGGCGCCCGCGGTTCCGCCAGCAGCACCCGTAGCTCCGGTAGCAGTACTGTTGCGTGCGCTGATTAGGGAATTCATCAATCCACTTCCGCGCTGTGAAGGGCTATTCGAGGCGTTTGGCAAGGCAGAACCAGCAACCCCGGGACCCAAGCCGGTTCCCATCCCGCGCCCCGCTGTTGGCGCTGGCATACGACCAGGACTCGAAGTCGGAAGTCCCGAGGCCGGTGGACGGGGGCTTGCGTTTCCAGAAGGCGGCAGTGCCGGGATATTGCCCGCTGGTGTGAGCCCCGCAGTGCGTCCTGCGCCGAGAGGGCCAGCCGGCCGGTTGCCGTGAACTCCGTAAGGCGAGACTCCTTGCGGTGATGTGCGTTGAAGTGGGGCGCTCGCTCCCGAAGGGGTGACCATGGCTGGATTCGCCGTGCTCGGTTGAGCCATGGTTGATGTACCGGTCGGGGATGTTGGCGAGATTGTGGAGCTCGTTGGGCTGCTAAGTGATGCTGGGTGCACAGGGGCAGCAGACGGATTTGTGGGGTTCGACAAAGTCGAAGTGCTCGGTTGCACGTGCGAAGGAGCGGAAGGGCTCGCGGATGTGGATTGTGGTGTTGGAGAATCCGGAACAGTTGAGGTGGCACCAACTGGTGTGCTGGCGGCCTGCATGCTTCCAGTCATCCCCGCAGGCGAAAGGCTGAACTGGCTAGTTCCAGAACGCCCGGCGACTGTGGCCCCAACGGACACCTCGGCAGTCACACCACTTCCCGCATCGGCAGAAACCAGGTTAGGAATTCGGGGAATAGCTGTCTGTAGCTGTGCGGTATACGGACCAGAGAGAAAGGCTGCTACCTCGGCCTGTTCAAAAGCCTTTTGCGCGCCAGGGTTTGGGAGTGCCTTGGATTCGGCTTCGATCGCTGATAGTGCATTGACGGCCATCGCTTTCACAGATGGCAATACGGCAAGGTGCCCGGCCATGACCTCCGATGCGGTGGCGATGCTGGTAGCGCGTGCGGCCAGACCTTTCATTGTCGTATCCGCAGCAGAGAAAACAGCACCGCTGTTGCTCGACACCAAGCCGGATGAGATGGAGGTTAGATTGCTGGCCAACGTGGTCATAGTGTCGGCGAAGTTGTTCCAGTAGGCGATTGCCTCGGCTACGGCACCGTCATTTGTCGAGGAAAACATGGATAGTAGGGACTTCGCATCGAGACCAAGTTCCGCAGAAAGAGTGACTGGCGCGAAAGTGAGACTTCCAGCTTCAAACATCGGCCGACGCTGAAATACACCGCTTGTTCGCGCTACTTCAGCAAGGGAAGCGCCGTCACCATTGAACGGGTTAATGCTTCGAAGAATCCGATTCATGGTGGATTCGTGTTCAGTAATCACGCGACGGAAGTCAGCGAGATTCGTTTGCGCCCACGTGAGCTGTTTGCCCATCGCCAAATGGATGGAACTGGCGCTACCAGGACTGCCTGTTATTGCGAGAGAATGCTCATTCGCAACCAGCTGCAAGGACGGTACCTGTGAATAACCGCCCAACGTTGGGTAGGCAGCTGATGACAAACCCGCCGAAACAGAAGATTTACTTAGTTGTGAAATGGCGTTGTCAATAGACGGGATGAAAGCATTAATCATTACAGGTCCTCCAAATACTTCGTAAGCAGATTGTCCACGGGTTTACATAGTTCTTCGGTCAAATCGGAATCATCTTGGCCAGTGATATCGACTGCAAACCCCAACGATCCACGTTCAGTTTCAACGGACGCAATACAGTATGAGAGACCAATTGGGGTTGTCATTGTGTATGTAACCCCGTTGTGGACTCCGTTTTGTCGGTTAATTGGAAGCCCACCGTAACTGGCGAGGTTGGAATGGGCGATCGAAGCTCTCCAAATTCCGAAAACCTCAGACAACGCTGAGCTTTTGGAACCTATGATGCACCCGAGTTGCCTTGTTCCCTTTACGCGTTGAGAAACCTCAGACTGCTCCCGGAACCCCAGCCTGTCTAAACGCCCCATAATCGCAGGGTCGTCACACGGATTGGTCAGGACGAATTCGGGTGCGTCGTAGTTGTAGTGCCCATCGGGACCAAGTGGAGCATCACCGGGCTCCGGCGGATTGTTGGGTGGAAGCACACCCGCAGGTAACGTCACGCCCGAGTCAGTAGTCATGGTTGTCGCATTGTCGCCGACAGGTTGAACGTCCTCGCCGGATGCCTCGGTCGATGCGCAACTAGTCCCCGTTATTCCCCATAGAAGTGCTGACAGTAGGGCGGCAGTAGTCGCCTTTTTCAATTTTCCCTCCCCAAAGAATTTGTGTGAGAAAGATATAACACCGCGGTCGCAATTGCGCTTGCTGAGAAGCCGAAAAAATAGACCGGCTGTGGATAACTTTTAGGGGGTGTGGACAACGCGGTCGCCGTGCAAAACGACGCCTCTGCGTAGCCATCACCTGCACCTTTGGGGTGCGTTCTCCGGGGCGTCGTTAAGCGTTGGTGGACAGCGCGGGTGTAACGACCGAAGTAATCCGAACGATTGGTTAGACTATGAGGCGCATTACAAAACCACGGGAGTGCCAACCGAAATTCCGGCACTGAGAGGACGCTAGGAATCGAGCGTCGACCGGACGAACCTGAATCTGGGTAATACCAGCGTAGGAAAGGGATGTGTTGCTTCATGGCCGCACGTGTATCTGTATCCGCTCCGCCGAAAGAGGGCGAGGTTACAACTGGCCCGATTTACCGCAGCAACAAGCATTACGACGAGGTTGCGTTCAGCAACGATTTCGGTGAGGCGAACCTGCGCATTCCAGTCCGTCGAATCAATCTGACGGACGGCACTCACTTCGATGCGTACGACACCTCGGGTATTTACACCGAGGAAAACCCGGAACTGAACCTGAAGGAGGGGTTGGCTAAGACTCGTGACTCTTGGCCGAAGGCTTCGGCAGTGCCGGCGGTTGCAGGCTCTGAGGAGGCCCCGAAGGTCAAGACGCAGCTGGCATGGGCTCGTGCGGGAATTGTCACCCCGGAGATGGCATTCATTGCCGCTCGTGAAAATGTGGATCCGGAAGTTGTTCGCGAAGAGGTCGCTGCGGGGCGTGCCGTGATTCCGGCCAACCACAAGCACCCGGAGACCGAGCCGATGATTATTGGCAAGCGCTTTGCCACCAAAATCAACGCCAACATTGGTAACTCGGCTGTGACTTCGTCCATCTCCGAAGAGGTGGAGAAGATGGTGTGGGCGACCCGTTGGGGCGCGGACACCATCATGGATCTGTCCACCGGTAAGGACATTCACGAAACCCGCGAGTGGATTCTGCGTAATTCCCCGGTGCCGGTTGGTACTGTGCCGATTTACCAGGCGCTGGAGAAGGTCAAGGGTGACCCGGCCAAGCTGACCTGGGAAATCTACCGCGAAACCATCATTGAGCAGTGCGAACAGGGCGTGGACTACATGACCGTTCACGCGGGTGTGCTGCTGCGCTACGTGCCACTGGCCGCCAACCGCGTTACCGGCATTGTCTCCCGCGGTGGTTCGATTATGGCCGCATGGTGCCTCGCGCATCACCAGGAGAGCTTCCTCTACACGCGCTTCGCTGAGCTGTGCGACATTCTGGCACAGTACGATGTCACGTTCTCCCTCGGTGACGGCCTACGTCCGGGCTCCATTGCCGACGCTAACGATGAGGCCCAGCTGGCTGAGCTGCGGACCCTCGGCGAGCTGACCAGGATCGCCAAGTCCCGCGGCTGCCAGGTCATGATTGAAGGCCCAGGCCACGTTCCGATGCACAAGATCGCTGACAACGTGAAGTGGGAAGAGGAGTGGTGCGAGGAAGCTCCGTTCTACACCCTCGGCCCGCTGGCAACCGACATCGCGCCGGGCTATGACCACATCACGTCGGCCATCGGCGCGGCAATCATTGCGCAGGCTGGTACCGCCATGCTCTGCTACGTCACGCCGAAGGAGCACCTGGGTCTGCCGAACCGCGACGACGTCAAGGTCGGCGTGATTACTTACAAGATTTCCGCGCATGCCGCTGACCTGGCAAAGGGGCTGCCGCGTGCTCAGGAGCGTGACGACGCGCTGTCGAAGGCCCGTTTCGAGTTCCGTTGGCATGACCAGTTCGCACTGGCTCTGGATCCGGACACTGCGCTGGATTACCACGATGAGACCCTGCCCGCAGAGCCAGCAAAGACCGCGCATTTCTGTTCCATGTGTGGTCCGAAGTTCTGCTCCATGCGTATTTCCAAGGATGTGCAGGACTACGCGAAGGAACACGGCCTGGACTCCGTTGAAGCTATCGAGGCCGGCATGGCTGAGAAGTCCCAGGAGTTCGCCGATCAGGGTGGTCGCGTCTACCTGCCGATTACCGCGGAGTAATTGGTTGCCTCAAAGCTGCTGAAGCAAGCCGCGGTCGAGCTCTATTGGGCTTGGCCGCGGTTTTCTTTTGCTCTCAGGCATTTCTTCCAATCTCAGCGTTAAGACTCAAACGGGGGTGGATAAGGCGCGCCTTAATAAATAGTTTAGGTGAGCCTAATATGCAGGTGTACATTGCTTGTATGCACAGTCTGAAGTTCCTGACTTTCGATCATTCCCACCGCCATCTTGCGGGTGCCCACGAAACTCGCCTTTCGTCCGGCTCCGAATCATCGCCCGTTGGAGAAGGCAAGCGTCGACCGGTGAGGCAGAGTGCGCGCAGAGGTGTTACTGCGGTTTCGCTGTCCGGAGCCATGGTCCTTTCGGCGTTTGTATCCCCAGCAATGGCTGAAACTGCGAAGCCAATCGTGCCAGACAACTTTCCCAATGTGATTAATCCAGCGGAGAACTTCCAGCCGCAGGATCCGCAGTATGTCGAATCCCCGGAAGTTACTGTCACTTTTGAGGACGGCACACCAGCTGAAGGTGCCACGGTTCATCGCGGCGATGTTCTTATCGTTCGCGGTAGTGGTTTCAATCCGTCGGCCAACCGTGGTGGTTACCCGCTTCCAATTCCTCCGGGTGTGCCCAATGGTGTTTACGTTCTCTACAGTGCGTTCCCAGACTCCTGGAAGCCAAGTGAAGGTGCTCCGTCCTCGTCGCGGAAACATCCGCACGACAACATTGCCTGGGTCACGCCGGCTGGAACTCTCGAGGCGATACCGAACCAGGGCGTCGACATGCGACGTTCTATCGCTCGTCAGGCTACCCCGATGACAGATGACGGCAGCTTTGAGGCTCGCATTGTTGTTGACCCGCCAGAGACCCCAGCTGGTGAAAACTGGGGCATTTATGTTTACCCGGCAGCCGGCTCCATTAATGAGGCCGAGGAAATCTACATCCCGTTGAATTATTCGGATGCTCCTGGCAAGAATGCCCCGGCTCCCTCCAGCGAGGATTTAGTAATTTCTGTATCTGCGCTGGAGAAGGTATTCGGCGCACTGGGTGGTGGCGTCACTGCCAAGAACGGTGCCCTAGAGCCTGAAGCCGGTGTCGTCTCATTCACCCGCGACAATGACAACAGCGATGTCGAAGCGGAGAGCTACCGCGGAGAAGTTCACATCACCGCGAAGTTCAGTCTGGTTCATGTGGTCGTTCGTAATCCACGCATTGAGGAAGGCCCGACCGGAAAGATTATTACGGCAGAGGTCTCGCAGGGCTACGATGTCGGCCCGGATGAGATGGAGCGCATGCCCATAGCCGCCGTGGTCGACAGCGATGGAGATCAGCTGATCACGACCATCGGCACTATTTCACAGATTCGATAGTCCTCCGGCCATCACGGCCGCCGACTGTCGTCCTCCCGGCACTTTGTTCAAAGTAAGCCGTCATACCTTGTGGGTTCTTGCGGGGTGTAACCACTGCCGTATTGGAATCACTACATTAGATAGAGGCGCTTACCAGCGATGAGGAGGAACGTGGGACGGCATAGTCGGGCAGAAGGACCTGTGTCACAGGATGGGGCATCGTCACAGGCTGCGGAGTCGCAACGTGCTGTTGCGAAGTCTCCGTCACAGGTCTCGCGAAAAATGTGGGCTCGCAAACCCAGTCAGACCCCCGCGCTGGCGCAATCGCCTGTGATGAGCTGGCCTCTTATTCTGGTCTCGTTGCTCGGTGGTCTTACCTCGCTGTTGGCCTGGAATGGTCGTACTCAGCCGGACGATTGGGCTTCGCTCTGGGTAGGCGGGCTACTGATGGACAGGGGACTTGAGTCCCATCTCTATGACGCCGATCCAATCGATTTCACCGCCATGAGTGGAGAGGTCTGGCCACGCCTGGCGCAGGAAGTGTCTGCGCCATTTACGCATCCCTTTGTGCAAAACCCTTTGTTCGCAAAGGCTCTGGGAGTGATATCCCACGTCATGAGCTTTGAAACCTCGGTTGCTTGGTTGCTCTTTCTCTCTGGAATGGCCGTCGTGGTCCTCGTCGCAGCCTCCTACCACCTGTGGTTTCGGTCCACCATGCCCTGGGGCATCGCAGCGCTGGTTACCGCATGCGTATTCGCTCTGCCGACCACTCTTAATTCGTTCTGGATTGGTCAGACGACACCGCTGATTGTCGCGGGCGTCGCCTATGGTCTTGCTGCGTCGCGCACTCGTCCTTGGCTCGCGGGCATCGTGCTCGGCATCGTCGCATCCATTAAATTGACTCCGTATGCGCTCATCGCCGTGATGCTCTTTTTCGCTTATCGACGGCGCGCAGCCCTCTGGGCGCTGGCCACCACGGCGGTACTGGCGGTATGGATGTTTATCCGCGTTGATATGTCGGTGATTTCGGATTGGATTGATCGAATCGGCGACATTGGTGCGTCAGTCTTGGTCGGCGGTGCGAATCAGTCGTTGGCGTCGACTTTAGCCACAGACCTGGGCAATCCTGATTTATTAGTAACAGTGGTTCGTGATTATCCAAGTCACGTGAAAACGATTCCACTGTGTATTGCGCTTGGCGTGGTGTTGATGGTCACGGCAGTTGCGTGGTTGAACCCGGTCTACCGGTTTGAATTTCTGATCACGGGCGCGTGGCTTATTGCAGCCACATTCTCATCGATTCTTTGGACCCACTACATGTTGATGCTGGTCACGTCTGTGTTCGGTTTGGCCGCCATGGCGCGGACCCGATTGACCAGACAGTGGCCGTATATCGGTATTGCGTTGCTAGTGGTCCTGCTGACGTTCCCTGTGACAAACCCGATTGCTGCTACGCCGTATACCGGCGGATTTGTGTACTCGGGGATTACTGCGATGCTCTTGACGCTGGCATTGATGCTCATTATTGGTGGCTGCCACGCGTTTGCGGTACATCGGTACGGCGATGGTGACGCAGGCGAGGTTGAAGCTGGATTGGGCAGTGAATTAGCTGCCGCGGAGACATTGAAATTTCCTCAGCCAGAGCCAATGGTCCTATTCGACTTGAGGAAGCGCTAGATTTAGCGGCTCAGCATAGAGACGATGTCACGGGCAGACATGTCGCTGTAGATCTCGTTCCGGGTGCTCTTAACCTGGTGGCCGAAGTGGACTGCGTTAGCGTCACTGCTGGTGTCGCGGGTAAGAGCTTCGCGCAGCGGCTGAGAGAAGAAGGCGCGCTTGGTAGTGAAAGAACGGGGGAACAGGTTTTCAAGGCTCACGGTATAAACCCTTTCTGTGGTCGGAATCCGGTCGGGACTCCGGTTTGAGAGTTTCTGTATTCAAGTGGTTTTCTTTGATGCGGTTGCCACTATATGTCTGAATATGCCCGATATCGAGTTAAAACGGGCAAAAGTGACTAAGCGGATACCGTTCCCAACATGAAAGCTGCATCACACTGTGGACCGGCTCAATGCTCGGTCACGGTCAGTTGTGGGCTCCAATACAATGAAATCCGGAATCAAATGTGAAGTAGGAGTTTGGTTATGGCTATTTCTTCGGCACCCACCCCTGAGTCCCCGGATTCGGCGGATACCTCGGAAGCGGCGTCGCGCAGAGTTCCGGCGGCAGCGCTCAGTCACGTTGAGGATTTAATTGATTTTGTGGCTGCGTCGCCAAGCTCATTTCATGCGGTACAACAGGTCGTTGACCGTCTGAGTGCAGCCGGTGCCACGGTCATCGATGAGCACGAACAGTGGCCAAGTAAACCCGGTGCCTACGTCCTGCGTCGCGATGGCGCTGCCGTTGCTTGGATCGTCCCGGAGACGCCGGCTGCCGATTTCACCGGTTTCCGTATTGTGGGTTCCCACACGGATTCGCCCGGTTTTCGTGTGAAGCCCAACGCGCGCACCTCCGCCGCAGGCTATGCGCAGGTCGCCGTTGAAGTCTACGGCGGCGCGTTGTTGGGAAGCTGGACCGACCGCGAAATTGAGTTCGCCGGTCGGGTAATTGATAAAAGCGGCAATGAGCACCTTGCTCGCACTGGCCCGGTTGCGCGCATCCCGCAGTTGGCTATCCACCTCAATCGTGCGGTTAACGAAGAGGGGTTGAAGCTCCACAAGCAGAATCACACTGCACCAATCATCGGACTGGATACTTTCGGCACCGATGTGTACCAGGTCATCGCCAATGCTGCGGGCCTGTCTATCGACGACATCGTCGCCTGGGACCTCATTTCCTTCGACACCCAGCAGCCGCGCACCTTCGGTGCTCACGATGAGTTCCTGGCTTCAGGTCGACTCGACAACCTGCTCAGCGTCCACTCCTCCCTGGTCGCCTTCGAGACCTTGCTCCGTCAAAACTGGAGCACGTCAACCACCATCCCCGTCATGGTCGCTTTCGATCACGAGGAAGTTGGGTCCGCCTCCACTACGGGCGCTGCAGGGCCACTGCTTGCCGACGTTCTGTCCCGCATCGCAGCGGCTACAGGCGCTGACCTGGAACGCACCCAGCAGCTCTACCGCGGTTCCATCTGTCTCTCGGCCGACGGCGCACACGGTGTGCACCCGAACTATGCAGGCGAACACGAGCCGGGGCACCAGCCGGAACTCAATGCTGGCCCAGTGGTAAAGATCAATGCCAACCAGCGCTACGCCACCACGGCGGTTGGTCAGGCCGAGGTTGTCCGAATCGCAGCGGAAACCTCCAAGCGCATTGGCCAGGAAGTGCCGGTGCAGTATTTTGTATCTGCGAACCACAAGCCATGCGGCTCCACTATCGGCCCGATCACTGCAACGCGACTGGGTATCGACACCATCGATATCGGAGCTGCGATGGTCTCCATGCACTCGGCGCGTGAGATGTGCGGCACGATTGATCCATGGTGGTTGGCCGAACTCACCGTGGATTTCTGGGGTGCCGGACACTAGCAGCTCGCTGGCAGCGCTGAAGTCGTCTCTAGCAGTGGAGATGTTGGGGCGCTGTGGCCGTCGTGAAGCGAAAATGGGTGAGGGAATTTCCGTAGCTGCTCGTCGTGGAGCCTGTTTTCTGTCATGCTATGAACCATGACTGATGCTAACGACACCCTGCCGTCGCACCGCCTTGAAGTTCCCATCGAAGAGGCGGTGGCATGGCGTCGCCAACTGCACCAGAATCCGGAGCTGAGCTTCCGGGAGTACCGGACCTCGGACATGATTGAGGATCTGCTCAATCAGTGGGACATCCCGACGTACCGGTTGACCCCGACGTCCGTAATTGGCGTCATCGAGGGCACAGCAGGCGACCCCAGCACGGGCCGTGTGATCGGCTACCGCGCGGATATTGACGCGCTGCCGATTCAGGAGGAAACGGGACTGCCGTACGCCTCGCGCACACCGGGGGTGATGCACGCCTGTGGTCATGATGTGCACACGGCGATGCTGCTGGGCACGGCGAAGGTGCTTTCCGGAATGCGCGATCAGCTGCACGGAAAGGTGCTGTGCATCTTCCAGCACGCCGAAGAAATGCTACCGGGCGGTGCTCGTGAGCTGGTCGACAAGGGGGCCGCCGATGACGTAGATGAGGTCTATGCCTTCCACGTCGCGCCGCATCCGGTGGGGCATGTTGGGATTTGCCCAGGGCGAGTGACAACTATGTCGGGAATCGTCTCCATCGCGATTCGTGGCCGTGGCGGGCACTCCTCGAACCCGCAGCTGTCGATTGACCCGGTGCTCATCGCCAGCGAGGTGACTCTCATGCTGAACACGATTGTCTCCCGCGATGTGGATCCGAAGCACATGAACATCGTCAACGTCGGTTCACTGCACTCAGGTGAGGCCGGCAACGTGATTCCGGATACGGCCAACCTGGAAGTGTCTATCCGCTCGGTGGATGAGGCGGACTGGGAGATTGTCTGCCAGCGTATCGAAGCCGTCGTCAACGGTGTCTGCCAGGCTCACGGTGCACAGGCGACTTTCGACTGGCAGATTCCGTACCCGATGGTGGTCAACGCCGACATTGCCGTCAATCGTGCCTGGCATGCGGCGACGAAGGCGATTGGCAAGTCCAAGGTGTTCGCTGCCGATCCGTGGGCTCCTTCGGATGACTTTTCGTATTTTTCCCGTGAGGCGCCGGGCTGTTACATGTTCCTCGGCACCGGTGGCCCGGAAGCGGGTAATCCCTTCTTTCTCCACAATTCCAAGTTTAAAATTGTGGAGAGAGCCATGGTCAGTGGCATGCGCACGGAAATCCAAATCGCGCTCGATGCACTGAACCCGTCGAAGAATCAACCGCCGGAGCGGCCTGCCGCATCTCAGACCATGCCCGCAGCCGGTTCCGTGCCTCCACGGCCGCGGAACCCAGGCCTTGGCACGCCGAAGTCGCATGCGGGCCAGGCGCGGGCGTCGTCAAGCGAATCGGCGGGGGAGACCTCACCGAGTCCTGAGGCTGCGGCGGCACCAGACAATTCCAATCAGCCTCAGGCACCTAGAGAGGATGCATAGGACAATGTCCACGACCCCCAACGCCCCTAATAAGACGCTCGCTGCCGCACCTGAGTGGTCGAAGTGGGCGATTGGATGGCACGTCTATCCACTGGGGTTTGTGGGAGCGCCCATCCGTGAGAAGGATCGAGGCGCCGCGCCGGTCAATCGAATTCGCAAACTGATTGACTGGCTTCCGTACGTCCAGGAGCTCGGGCTCAACGTCCTGCAGCTGGCTCCAGTATTCGAGTCGACTAGCCACGGCTACGATACCGAGGACTACTACCGCATTGACTCGCGCCTGGGTACCGAAGAGGACATGAAGGCTGTCATCGAAGCTGCCCATGAGCGCGGCATCAAAGTGCTTTTCGACGGCGTCTTCAACCACATCGGGGCAGAGGCACCCGCGTTGAAGACCGCGAAGGAAAACCCTGACTCTGAAGAAGCACAGCTCTTTGCGTTTACTCACTCAGATGGCGACATGACCGCGCCGGTGTTTGAGGGCCATGAGAGTTTGGTCGAATTCGATCACACCAGTGACGCGACTGTTGATTTTGTCGTCAACGTGATGAATTACTGGCTGGCGCGGGGGATTGATGGCTGGCGACTGGATGCGGCCTACGCAGTGGACCCACAGCTTTGGCACAAGGTTTTGCCGCGAGTGCGTGCTGAGCACCCGCACGCCTTTATCTACGGCGAGGTCATCCACGGTGACTATGCGGAGATTGTGTCGGTGTCCGGCATGGACTCGGTGACGGAGTACGAGCTGTGGAAAGCGACCTGGTCTGCGCTGAAGGAGGAAAACTTCTTCGAGTTGGACTGGACTCTGAAGCGCCATAATACCTTCGCGGAGTCTTTTGTGCCGGTGACGTTTGTGGGCAACCACGATGTTTCACGCATTGCGACGCAGGTAGGGGCCGACAAGGCCGTGCTGGCGGCGACGGTGCTGTTTACCGTGGCCGGTGTGCCGCTGGTCTACTACGGCGACGAACAGGGTTACACCGGTCTCAAAGAGGAACGCATCGGCGGTGACGACCAGATTCGACCAGTGTTCCCGGATAGCCCGGAGGAACTCTCTGCGCTTGGTGAGGACCTCTACCGCGCTTACCAGCAGCTCGTTGCGGTGCGACGCCGGTTCCCATGGTTGCACTCCGCTCGCGTGGAGACTGATGAATTGCGCAATGGTTTTCTTCGCTACCGCGTGACCGCAACCGACGCGGCGCTCGTGGACGATGCTGCCGGAGCCTCGGGTGAGGCTGGAGCTTCCGGCGAGATGCCCTCGCTCGTTGTCGAGCTGAACCTGGAAAACGGCGCAACCAGCGCGGTGATCCGTGATGGTGACCACGTGGAATTTGAGTTTTCCTAGGCTCTCTAGGCGGCTCTAGGCTGCCCCGGAGAACCAAAACCGCCCGGACACAATGTCCAGGCGGTAATTCTTTCGTGCCCCATCGATGAGTGGGCACAAGGGGTAGTGACTGCGTTTATGTTTGCTGGCTACCCCTGTTTTCGCAGATGCAGTGATTACATCTCTGCGGTCTCAGCAGGGGTCATCTCGTCGGAGGATGCCGGAGTGGTGGCCTTCTGCTCGAAGGTCTCCGACGGGTTGGCCTGGTCGCCGACCTTCACGTCCGAGTCAACCTGATTCGGGGGAGAGCAAGCGACCAGGGCTGCTGCGGCAATGGCGGATGCGGCGATAGCGCCGGCGATGCGGTTACGCATGGATGTGGCTCCTCTGTCGGAAAAACAATAGCTACAAGGGGCTAATAAACTTTTCTCACATTATCTTAAAGCAATATCTTAGAGGATTCTTAACGGCTTGCGGGAACCAAGGGGCCAATCGCCCCCGCGCCGATGCATAGGGTTGCCCCCGGAGTCGCCTTTTCCACATCGACATGGAGAGTATTTCCGCCACCGTTGAGGTACACATAGCGCGGTCGCAGATCGTTGTTCATCTTCACGACTGTGGAACCACCGCGGGTTTGCTCTTCAGTCTCGAAAGGATTGGGGAGCGACAGGCGCACATCCATGTCCTCGGAGGCGGTGGCCGGGAACTCAAGCACCCAGTCACCGAGCTTGATGATGTTCTCCAACTTGATGTCCTCCGACGCGGTGCCGTCCTCGCCAACTGTGATGCGATGGCCACACTGCTCGACAGGGCCGTCAGTGACACGGGTGACCTCGGAGACCTTGGCGTCGATAAGCGAACCGTCTGTATTGAACATGCGCGGGTGACCGGTGACGCGCTCAAACGGCGGGCGATCGGAGACCGCATCAAACACCCGCGAGTACATGTTCATCGGAGCGGCGACGGGCACGAGAACTTCGAAGGGGACGGGCTGGTCGATGAGATTGTAGTCGATCGCCTTGTCGGGGCCAGCGGCATCGGCTTCCTCGCGCAGCGCGGACAGCGACGCCTTGGTGTTGCCGATCCACTCCATTGCGATGTCATCAGACCAGGCATTGCGGTAAGTGACCACGGAAATCGTGGAGGTGACAGCCAGCGCGATGCCCAGCGACCAAATCAGAATGTGCGTACGAGCCGGTAGCAGCGCTGGCGCCTCGTCCTTCGGTGGGAGTCCAGCCAGGGAGATCGCGACGCAGATTACGATCACGAGCGCGACATCAGAGTAGTAGTGCAAAGTGTGCGCCAGCACGCCAGAGGTGTTCTCTCCCGAGCGGAACAGGGTGATGGCGAACAAGGTGGTGAACATGTACGCCACCGATAGCGTCCACGGAGCCCAGCCACGGTAATCGCGGCCGATGAGGGTGGCGGACAGAATCAACAGGATAATGCCGCCGAGAGTAATCAGCTGAGACGAAGCGGAGGCAAACGGCTGTCCCGGAGCCCAGCGTTCCCAGCTTGTTGGTCCGCCGATGATGCCGGCAAAAATCTGGCCGAGGCCGTTGAAGAACAGTTCGGGCTGTAGCTTGTCGGAAATGAAGCCAGTGGTTTCGGCGGGGCCGAAGTAGTACCACAGTGCCCAGGCGCCGGTCAGCAGCATCGATGGGATCCAGATGACGAGGCCACGGCGGAGAACCTGCAGGATATTTCTGCGCTCCATGTAAGCCAAAGTGACGACAACCAGCATGGAGATCGGTGCGATAGCCAGGGACTTCTCAAAGAATCCCAGCGCCACTGCCAGCAGCACGAACAGGCCTACGGCTTCCCACGGGCGGGGGCCGAAGGAACGACGCATAGTGGTGCGAATGGCGACAATCATGAAAACCACGAATGCTAGGTGGAACGGCTGGGAATTGGCCGCGGCCGACCACCAGGTGTCGCCCGGAAGCATCAGCGGAGTCCAGGCGACGACCGTGATGAGGAAGAGCGATACCAGCGTGCGGCCGGTGAGAAGCTCAAAGAGTTTAGCTGTGGCGTATGTCAGCACTACCGACATCACGGCCATGGTGATAGCCGGTAGCCACCAGTTCCACGGCGCGATGAGGTGATAGAGGCCTTGCACCAAGAAGGCCAGTGGTGCAAGGTGCCCGTCGTGATCCTGAAGCAGGTAGTCCTTGCTCAGCAGTGGGGTGTCGTAAAGGTGGCCAACAATGATGAAGTCATCCCAGTAAAAACCATGGCTAGTCAGCACCAGAATGCGAGCGACAAGCTGTATCGCAATAACAACTCCGATGAGAGGCCACCATTGCTTCGCAGACAGGTCAAGTCTCTCGCCCCACGTCAATGTGGGCATGTAGTATGGGCGAGAACTTTCCTGCTCAGCGGTGTTGTCAGCACCAGGGGCCTCGGCAGTTTTCACTGCGGAATCCGCGACTGTCCCCTCATCGCCCACTGTCGGCGTATGAGGGGTTTGGGCAGTTGGGGTATCTCCTGTAGATGACCGCTCGGCTTTAGTCATGGTTCCTTATGTTATCTAGGCCATCTGCTGGGCGCGGTAGGGTAGGCAAAAGTTAGTGCTTAGGGCGTGTCGACACAGGCTTCATACGCCGCTAATGAATACATCAATAATGTTTGAGCAATGCCGCTCGAGTTAAAGAAAAATAGGAGCAAGTGGGATGACGCAATCGGCGAGTGCAGCGCGCACTAACTTCTCGTGGCGAAATACTGACATCATCATTGCAGCTGTTATCGGCGTGGCCGTTGGCCTGATTTTTGTTATCTGGAGCATCATCGGCGGTGCGGGCTATGAAGCAGTCAACGCGCTTACTCCTGGTCTTGGCGGTTTGGTCGCTGGTATGTGGTTCCTCGGTGGTCCGCTCGGCGCGTACATCATTCGCAAGCCGGGTGCCGCTATCTTCGTCGAGGTAATCGCAGCGACGGTTTCAGCACTGATCGGTAACCAGTGGGGTATCTCCACCCTGTACTCAGGTTTGGCGCAGGGGCTCGGCGCGGAGCTGGTGTTCCTCATTTTGGCGTATAAGAGCTACAACCTGGTCACCGTGGTTATCTCGGGTCTCATGGCAGGTGTCGGCGCGTGGACTTTTGAGCTTTTCACCGGCAACCTGGCCAAGACTTTCGAATTCAACGTCATCTACCTGATCTCCACGGCGCTGTCGGGTGCCGTCCTCGCCGGTCTGCTGGCTTACTTCCTGGCTAAGGCACTGGCGGCAACTGGAGCGCTGGATCGTTTTGCCATCGGGCGAGAGCGGCACGACGACGTCTAGGAAAATCGATGACAGATGAGGCGTTGACGCGGGGGCCGTCGTCAAGCGGAAATGTCCCTGCGGTGAGCGCGCGGGGGTTCGGATATCGGCACGCGGGGCGCAAAGCTGCGGTACTGAACGACATCACGCTGGACATCGAGCGCGGTGAAAAGGTGCTGTTGCTCGGCGCGTCGGGGATGGGGAAGTCGACGCTGCTCGCCGCTATTGCTGGCGTGCTTGGCGACGACTCCGATGGCGAAGCCACCGGAAAGCTCCTGATTGAAGGTCGTACTCCTGCTTCCGCACGGGGTTCGGTGGGCTTGGTGCTGCAAGACCCTGACTCGCAGACGATTAGTGCTCGCGTTGGCGACGATGTTGCCTTTGGTGCGGAAAACCTGGGCGTTGCCCCAGCTGAGATTGGCAACCGAGTGCGCGCCAGCCTGGATTTGGTGGGGCTGGATTTGCCGCTGGATCATCCCACGCACAGACTTTCGGGTGGGCAGAAGCAGCGCCTCGCATTGGCAGGTGTGCTGGCAATGGGCGCACGGGTCATTTGTTTGGACGAGCCGACGGCCAACATCGACCCGGCCGGTGTGCCGGTACTACGCGATGCTGCGATTACCGCGGCGGAGAGGACCGGTGCGGCACTGATTGTGGTCGAGCATCGAGTGGATGCGTGGGTCGATGTGGTCGACCGCATCATCGTGCTGGGCCGCGGAGGTGTGATTGCCGATGGTGCACCGCATCGGGTCTTGGAAGACCACGGGCAAGCTCTGACGGATGCTGGGGTGTGGATTCCGGGAGCTCCGCCTGCGCTGCCGGACGCGCGTTCAGTTGCCCGCGACCAGGACGGGCACCCTAGCGGTGACATCGCGATCGAAACCCGTGGGCTGGACATCGGCTATGGCGCGAAGAAGTCGTGGTTCCGCGGTGGCGAAAATGTTGATCCGATTGCTCGCGATGTATCCGTTTCTATTCCATCTGAAGCTTCCACCTGCATTGTTGGTCACAATGGCAGCGGGAAGTCCACGTTAGCGCTGACGCTCGGCGGCCTGCTTGAGCCGATGGCGGGCACGGTCCAAGTGGCCGGCAGCGGTAGTGCGCCGTGGAAATGGCCGTCGAAGAAGTTGGCTACTCGGATTGGCACGGTCTTCCAAGACCCCGAGCACCAATTCGTCACCGGCACAGTGCTGGAAGAGTTGCAGCTTGGACCGAAGCTTGTCGGTGTCAACGCTGATCAGTGCATCGAGGAATTACTTGAGCGGCTGCGGCTAACGGCCCTGACCAAGGCGAATCCGTTCTCGCTCTCCGGCGGTGAGAAGCGACGCCTGTCGGTGGCGACCATGCTGGCGACAGCGCCGGATATTGTGCTTCTCGACGAACCGACCTTCGGCCAAGACCGTCGGACATTCACCGAGCTGCTCACTTTGCTTCGCCAGCTTGCAGACGACGGCCGAACTGTTATTTCGATTACCCACGATCCGTTGGTGGTCCAAGCGATGGGGGACTACGTCGTTGACATGGATATGTTTCATCCGGAGTGGCCAGGCCCTGCGGCGCCGGGACAGCGTGGTTCAGGGGAGCAGGCCGGTCCGAGCAGCAATAGCGGTTCGCGCGGCCAGGGCGAAGCAGGAGGGAAATCGTGACTGAAGTCGGTTCCGCCGGTACGGCTGAAGGTACGCAGAGCGCCATTTCGAGTAAGCAGCCTTTCCTCGCGACGGTCAACCCGGTGGCGAGAGTACTGGGCCTATTCTTGCTCACCACACCGCTGCTGATTTCCATCGACTGGGTCTCCGCAGTGGTTGCGCTTGTCTGCACGCTTTTCTTGGTGCCGCTGTCGGGTTTGGGTTTTCGTCGTTTTCTAGGACGCAGCCTGCCACTTCTTATTGCCGCGCCCATCTCAGGAATCTCGATGGCGCTCTACGGTAACCCGGAGGGCAAAGAGTATTTCTCCTTTCTGCTTGCGCATGTGACGGATAATTCCATTTCCCTGGCCATCGCGATCATGTTGCGTGTGCTGGCTATCGGTACTCCAGTTATCGTGCTGACAGCCAATATCGACCCCACCGATCTGGGCAATGGGCTGGCGCAGATTCTCAAGCTGCCCAGCCGGTTTGTGCTGGCAACGGTGGCGAGTCTGCGACTCGTCGGCCTATTCATCAGCGATTGGCAGGCGCTGACCCGAGCCCGTCGCGCACGCGGTTTGGGTGACCACGGCGCAATCCGCCGCACTATTTCTCAGGTGTTCGCTCTGCTGGTGTTTGCGCTGCGCCGCGGCACCAAACTGGCTACAGCCATGGAAGCCCGCGGCTTTGGCACACCGATTAAGCGTACGTGGTGGCACACCTCGACATTGGCCACGCGTGACTATGCCACCATGGCCGCCTGCCTTGCCATCGCCGTCGCAGCAATCAGTATTTCCGTGTGGGCCGGGGAGTTCCGCTTCCTGGGCGTAGCGTAGCAAAGGCGTTTCAATCACGATGATTCTGCTTATCGACGGCCGTTCCGGCAGTGGCAAAACCACCTTTTCGGCAAAGTTGCACAGTATCCTCGGTTGGCCAGTTATCCACTTGGAGGATGTATATCCGGGCTGGTCCGGTCTGCAGAAAGCATCGGCCGCAGTTGCTGAGACCATTTTGAACCCCGCTCTACCGGCCGATGAGCGCGGGTATCGCCGTTGGGACTGGTACGCCAGTGAATTCGCCGAGTGGGTCCCCACGCCACCGGACTCCTCGCTCATCGTTGAAGGCTGTGGCGCTGTCACTGAAGCTAACCTTGCCGCTGCCCGCGCCATCGGCGACGGCAACGCCTGGGGAGTCTGGGTAGAGCTGGACACGCAGACTCGATTTGCCCGTGCCATGGCTCGCGACGACCACTTCGAGGAACACTGGGACATGTGGGCCGAGCAGGAATCCCAGCATATGGCGAAGCACAATCCGCAACAGCTCGTCGACTGGACCATCAACGTCCCAGAACAGTTAACGTGGAAGCTCTGATGAGAAAAACACTCGCGTGCCTCGGTGCAGGCTTCGGTTCCATGCTCCTCGTCGGCGGACTACGCGTCGCCGCTAATTCGGAGCTACGCCCACCACGCCTGCCCAATCGCAGACCTCCGCGGTGGGTTCTTCCCACAGTAGGTGCCGCGTGGACACTGGCCAGCTACCGCGCCTACTACGCTCGCGCATCGCATCGCTTGACGACGCCCCTGCTCGCCGGCCTCGCAGTACCAGGAGCCGCAGCGATCGTTTTCGAGGCCGTTCGTCTTCGATGTGCAGCCAAAAAACCAACTCTGCCGCCACACACCGTGGTTGTGCTGGGATGCGGATTGAAGAACAATCGGCCCTCGGCCCTGCTGGCCAGAAGATTACAGCGAGCAGTCTCAGCGTGTGATGAGCGAACCGAGCGAATCATCTGCTCCGGTGGGGTCGGCAGTGAAGCGGTGACAGATGCCACCTGCTCCGAAGCGGACGCCATGGTGGAGTGGTTGGAGGCGAACGCTGGGGACGTCGTAAAGCGTGGCGACATCGAGTTGATCCCCGAGGACCAATCGACGAATACGTCGGAAAACATTGACTATGCGTGCGAATTGATGCGCGGCATGGACGGTGCGTTGAGCGCTGGAACGGTTGTTGTGACCAGTGATTTTCATGCGCCACGGGTAGCGAAGCTCATGCGCGAACGGGGGCTGGAATCCTGGTGTGTCGTCGGGGCCTATACGCCGTTGAGGTACTGGGCGACATCGCTGCTGCGGGAATTCCTCGCGCAGTTTATTCTGTGGGCGCCGAGCGGCAACGCGAGAATTTTACGAATTTCGCGGGTAGCGCGAAGCGTTAGCCACTAGTATCGAACGAAGATAAATACGTCGTGCGGTGATAGTGCTGCGTAGAAATGCGTAGAGCGCGATATCGAACACGACATCGGAATCATTAAATCGGGAGGAACACCCACATGGCTTTGACCCCAGGATTCGACCTGTTCCAGCTGCCAGAGGAGCACCAGGAGCTCCGCGCCGTTATCCGTGATCTGGCGGAGAAGCAGATTGCTCCGTACGCAGCGGACGTCGATGAGAACGAGCGTTTCCCGGAGGAGGCCCTGAAGGCTCTCAACGAGGCCGGCTTCAACGCCGTCCACGTGCCGGAGCAGTTCGGTGGCCAGGGTGCGGACTCGGTTGCGGCCTGCATTGTCATTGAGGAAGTTGCTCGTGTCTGTGGCTCGGCTTCTCTTATCCCGGCTGTGAACAAGCTGGGCACCATGGGCTTGATCCTCAAGGGCTCCGACGAGCTGAAGAGCAAGGTCCTGCCGGACATCGCCAACGGTGAAATGGCTTCCTACGCACTGACTGAGCGTGAGGCTGGTTCGGATGCCGGTTCCATGAAGACCCGCGCGGTCCGTGAGGGCGATGAGTGGGTCCTCAACGGCTCCAAGTGCTTCATCACTAACGGTGGCCGCTCCACCTGGTACACCGTCATGGCTGTTACCGACCCGGAGAAGGGTGCCAACGGCATCTCTGCATTCATGGTCCACAAGGACGACGAGGGCTTCCGCGTCGGTGGCCTGGAGCACAAGCTGGGTATCAAGGGTTCCCCGACTGCGGAGCTGTACTTCGAAAACTGCCGTATCCCGGCTGACCGCATCATCGGCGAAGAGGGCACCGGTTTCAAGACTGCCCTGGAGACCCTGGACCACACCCGCCCGACTATTGGTGCACAGGCACTGGGCATCGCGCAGGGTGCATACGACTACGCTGTTGGTTACGTGCAGGAGCGCCAGCAGTTCGGCAAGCCGATTGCTGCTTTCCAGAACACCCAGTTCATGCTGGCTGACATGCGTATGAAGATTGACGCTGCTCGTCTCATGGTCTACACCGCAGCCGCTAACGCTGAGCGTGGCACCGCTGAGGGCGGCGCTCGCCTGGGTCTGATGGCCGCAAACGCCAAGACCTTCGCCTCTGACGTTGCTATGCAGGTCACCACCGATGCCGTGCAGCTGCTCGGCGGTTACGGCTTCACCCGTGACTTCCCGGTTGAGCGCATGATGCGTGACGCCAAGATCACCCAGATCTACGAGGGCACCAACCAGATTTGCCGCATGGTCGCAGGTCGCCAGATTCTCGCAGACGCACAGAAGCGCTAATCACCAGCACAAACGCTAAGCCCCCGCTGAAACGGCGGGGGCTTTTTCACGCCACCACATCACCCAGAATTTGTCTATTAACCCCAATGCGAGTTACTGACTGCGTTAATGTTTGGCGACCGCGAGCCAATGCGAGTTACTGACTGCGTTAATGTTTGGCGACCGCGAGCCAACGCGAGTTACTGACTGCGCTTATGACAAAAATGGCCCGAAAAACGGCTGGTAGGGTCATAAACTCGCACAGTTTCACATTTGCAGCCCGTAAGTTTTTGGGTTAAGTAGCAAGAAGCATGTCCGGTCGGCGTGTGGCAGGGCATAAGGTTTGTCTCTTAACCCCAGGTTTTCGGCCGTCCTGCACGAGTCCGGCACCACACCATCCACCAGCTCGCCATCAGCCGCACGCATCAGCCTCGCTAATCACACCCTCATTTCGCCAACCAAGCACAGGCAGCTACAACGATTGCCTCTGCTCCCCGGTCAAGAGTGGGGTGGAGCTCAGGGATGAAAGCTGGGTTGTGGTTGCCAACAGCGCTGCTCTCATCCGCGAAGCCGCCGAGCCACTAAGAGCTGCCTACGTCGTCACAAAGAACTTCTGGTTTCGCTCGCCGCGGTAGGACTGGACGGTTGCAGTTGCGGCGATGATAGAGGCAACAATCAGCAGGCCAGCTGTAATCAAACCGAGCACCGATGAGTCTCCGGAGAGCACCTGGGAAATCGTTCCGACCAGAGTCATTGATGCATTAATGACAAAAACTGCCGCTGCCACGGACAGCACCGTACGCGCTGCAGTCGATCCTTCAAGGAGTTTGCCAGCAAGCCACCAGCACGCAATCGCCGTTGCCGTCTGCGCGATAATCGCAAACGCGAAGCTCACAGCTAAGCTGGTCTGAGCAGCAGAAATCTCGATGGCGTTGGCCTTTGCCGCTTCCGTAACAGTCGCATCCCATTTCAATAGGGAACTGACCACGGTGAGGAGTAGCGCCGGGACGTAAACATATACCGCCAGCCGCCACCACCTAAAGGACTGCGCCGCATGGTAAGGAACGTCTTTAGCCGAATTGACTGCCATAACTCCACACTCTAAACCACGCTGTCGCGGCGCGAAACGTCACTGCTAGGTTGCACTTATCGCTTGCCGACGAGCAGATAGTCGGCAACCATCCAAAAAGCTAACTTTTATACAGCGCTGGTGCGGTGCGGGTCGGTGAAGTCGACACCTTGGGTTTCCCACACGCGACGCAGTTCGTCAACGCCCTTAGCGCGAGCAAGGGCAAATTCGTTGGTTGTGGCCGGGACTGGCTGGAAGATCGTGACTTCGGTTTCCTCTACCACGACCGGCGGGATTTCTGCCTTGAGCAGCACAAAACCGGTGAAGCGCGATTGATCCCACAGTGGCTGGCCGAAGTCGATAAGTGCACCCTCGGTGAGGATGAGGCCTTCGATGCTTGGGGAAGCGGCAAGAATACCCAGCGGGCGGATGGCGTCGTCCAGACCACCACGAATAGGCAAGATGAGCTCGGCACGCGGGCCAGAGTTGGTGTCCACCACCATTGCGGACGGATCTTGCATTGCCTCGGCACTGCAACCGAGCGTTGCGTAGGTGACAATCCGGCCTGTGTCAGGTCCGAAGCGCAGCATCTTCAGCGGAGCAGAGCCGAGGAAGGTCAGCTGGGCTTCGCCGGGGTTGGACTCTTCAAAGTAGGAGGTAAATGCTGCTCGGACGGCTTTGATAATCGCATTGCCATCAGGGCCGGCGGGAGGGATGGGGCCGGTTAAGTTATCGAACACGAACGGTACTCCTTTGTTGAGGTGGTAGTTCTAGGCTGCAGGCGAAAGCTCAACAGCATCAGCCCACGTCGCTTCGAGGTTCAAAGTCTGCATCCACGCATCAATGTTGTCACCGTGTGCAGCGATTGCGGCGCGTGCAGTCAGCGTGGTCTCGATAGCGAATTCGGTGAGTTCATCGCTAATCAGTCCCTGAGTGTGGGCCGCGACGAGCTCATCGACATCTTCAACTCGAATCTGTGTGGCCGCATCGACAGGTAGGGGAGCTATGGCCTCAGGGGCGGTCGGTGCCTGCAGGATGTCGAGATACAAATCGGTCATACGCCAGCACTGCGGATCAGTCCGGTCGATGCTGACAATATCGACGTAGCGTTGGTGTTCCACCTTCACGCCCGGGCGGAAGTGATAAATGCTGATGCGCAACCCTTCGTCGGCAAGCAGGAATGACTCAAGATATCCAAACTTTGGATGATCCATGCCACGGCGCATATAGAGGCGGCTGGGTGTGAGAGTTCGGAACTCGTCGACTTTGCGCTGAAAGCCCTTGGGGTCGATGTTGACCATTTCACGTAGGTCAAAGGTCTCGACTTTTGGAGGATGTGTGTCCTGACTCGAGCGAATCGGGGAGAGTGCAGGAGCTGCCGCGGTCGAAGCCGAAGTGGCCGGTGAAGTGGACATGCGAATACCTTAACGTGTGGGGGCTGCCTTTTTGGGCATAGAAAAGCCCTTTCTGCATACGTGATGCAAAAAGGGCTAGGGGAGAACTAGAAAAACTTAGTTCAGGCCGACCGGGAAGACACCGGCGGTCGGGGTGTAGCTGCAGTTGGTCGGACCAGGCTCTTCCTGAGTGGTGATACCGCCCTGCATGACAGCGATGACCAAGCCCTTGCCCGTGTCAGCGGTGCCGTTGACAGCGCCCGGGCCCTCCTCGGCGTTGATGCCATTGTTCTGCAGGGTGGTCTTGCCGTACTTGCCGTTGGCAACGTTGACCCAGTAGACGTTCATCTCGGTGTTCTGTTCCTTAGCCAGCTGCTTGGTGCCCAGGCCAGTGAAGACGAAGCCAAGCTGGTTCTCCGGAACGCCAGGCAGCGGCAGGTCAGCCGGACCCGGAACGGAGGTGGCCATACCGATGGAGCGGCTTTCGCCACCGATGCACTTGTCAGCCACGGTCGGCAGCAGGAACTGGTTGGTCTTCGGGGCGCCTTCCGGAACCTTGAAGCCCGGCTCGCCGTCGCCCTCGCCAGTCAGGAAGTCAATTCCCTTGTTCAGTGCGCTTGAAATTTCCTCAGGAACGCCTGGGGAGTTAATGATGTCGCGCGCGTTGCCGTAAAGATCCGGCGAAGCGATGTTGAGGGAGTCCAGCGAGGGGGAAGCAGAAGCGGCGGGAGTCATGCCCGCAGTGAGAATTGCAGCTGCACCCAAGGTCGCTGCGGCACGGCGCAGGAAGGAGCGTCCAGTCGAAACCACGGTGAAGTACCTCTCATTCGTGGGCTATTGGAGTCGGAATCAAAATTTCGGAATCGTTGCTCATCTTAGAACGACTCCAACGTGAATTGGAAAGATTTGAAAAAGAAATGTTCAGAATCTTCTCAGGAGATTAACGCACGGGTTCCCGCGTGTCGCAAGTCAACCAGAGTGGATAAAGGTGTAGAACGAGATGATTGTGAAAATTGTGACGTCATGTATGCCTGTGGTGTTAATGGTGTTTCGCAGCGCGTAAGCGGGTGAAGTCAAGTCTCATCCCGTGGGGTTACAACTATGGCATTTGGTCACATCTATCACATGGCGGGCTGAGAGATTGTCGTCGTGAAGCGTTGTGGTGTGGGTGGATTTGCCGTTATGGCTGTCGGTAAAGCGGGGGTGGAGCAAGGGGGTAATTTATGCCTAGGGGCGGCGCGGCAGTGCCACTTTGCATGACGGATAGGTGCTCGGGGTTGCGGGAAGCTCTGCCAGATGTGCAGGTCCATTAAGAAGGAGTACACTGTAGAACGCTTTATTACGCGTTGATGCGGGGCGTTAAAGGCAGTCGCAAAGACAGTCCTTTAGGGCAAGGCCGTATCTTTTTCTTTTAGTCCTCTTAGCTTGTTAGGAGCTATCCGCCTGTGAGCGATACCGAGTTCCGTAATGTCGCCATTGTCGCGCACGTCGACCATGGCAAGACCACTCTCGTGAACGCCATGCTGGAGCAGTCCGGCGTTTTCAGCGACCACGAAGAAGTTGCAGACCGAGTGATGGACTCTGGTGACCTTGAAAAGGAAAAGGGCATCACCATCTTGGCGAAGAACACCGCTATTCGCCGAAAAGGTGAAGGAAAGAACGGCGAAGATCTCATCATCAACGTCATTGACACCCCTGGCCACGCCGACTTCGGTGGTGAGGTGGAGCGAGCGCTGTCCATGGTTGACGGCGTCGTGCTGCTGATTGACTCTTCCGAAGGCCCGTTGCCACAGACTCGCTTCGTGCTGGGCAAGGCCCTGGCTGCGTCCATGCCGGTAATCATTGTGGTCAACAAGACCGACCGTCCAGATGCGCGTATCGACGAGGTTGTCGAGGAAGCACAGGATCTGCTGCTCGAGCTAGCCTCCACCCTGGAAGACCCGGAAGCTGCTGAGGTCGCTGAGCGCAACCTTGAGCTGCCGGTTCTCTATGCCTCTGGTCGTGCCGGTAAGGCTTCTACCGAGAACCCGGGTAACGGCAACTTGCCGGAGTCTGAGAACCTGCAGCCGCTGTTCGACGTCATCACCGAGGTGCTCCCGGAGCCGTCCGCTGAGATTGATGCCCCGCTGCAGGCGCAGGTTACCAACCTGGACTCCAGCTCCTTCCTCGGTCGAATTGGTCTGATTCGTATCCATAAGGGCCGTATCCGCAAGGGACAGCAGATTTCGTGGATTCATTACGACTCCGAGGGCAATGAGCATGTCAAGAATGCGAAGGTCGCGGAGCTGCTGCGTACCGTCGGCGTGACCCGCGTACCTGCTGAAGAGGCCATTGCTGGTGACATCGCCGCTATCTCCGGTATCGACGAGGTCATGATCGGTGACTCTCTCTGTGATGCCGAGCATCCGGACCCGCTGCCGCGCATCCTGGTCGATGAGCCGGCTATTTCTATGACGATCGGCGTGAACACCTCGCCACTGGCAGGCCAGGGTGGTGGCGATAAGCTGACCGCTCGTATGGTCAAGGCCCGCCTGGACCAGGAGTTGATTGGTAACGTCTCGCTGCGCGTGCTGCCGACCGAACGCCCGGATGCCTGGGAGGTGCAGGGCCGTGGTGAAATGGCGCTGTCCGTTCTGGTTGAAACTATGCGTCGTGAGGGCTTTGAGCTGACCGTCGGTAAGCCGCAGGTTGTTACCAAGACCGTCGATGGCAAGGTTCAGGAGCCGTACGAGCACCTGACCATCGATGTTCCAGAAGAGCACCTGGGTGCGGTCACCCAGCTGATGGCGGCTCGTAAGGGACGCATGGAACAGATGGGAAACCAGGGCACCGGTTGGGTGCGCATGGAATTCCTGATTCCGTCCCGCGGCCTGATTGGCTTCCGCACCACTTTCATGACGGAGACCAAGGGCACCGGTATCGCCAACCACTACTCGGCCGGCTACGGCGAGTGGGCTGGTGAGATTAAGGACCGTCCGACAGGATCGTTGGTGGCTGACCGTACCGGCCAGATCACCGCTTACGCACTGATTCAGCTTTCTGACCGCGGCACCTTCTTCGTCGAGCCGGGTGACCAGGCTTACGAGGGCATGGTCGTTGGCCAGAATCCGCGTGATGAGGACATGGACATCAACATCACCAAGGAAAAGAAGCTGACCAATATGCGCGCAGCCTCGGCTGATGCGACCGTGACTCTGGAGAAGGCGCACAAGCTTTCCCTCGATGAGGCTATGGAGTTCTGTGGTGCTGACGAGTGTGTTGAGGTCACCCCGGAGGGCATTCGCGTACGCAAGCAGATCCTCAGCGCCACCGATCGCGCTCGCGCCCGTTCCCGCGCGAAGGCAATGAATAAGAAGTAATTCGGGTTACTAGAAGACTGGGCGACCTGGAAAACCAGTCTCGGGGTAACTGACTCGGCCAGGTGTCGAGTAATCTCGTGAATATGTTTATTCGCAGCCGTCGTCACGCAGCTTCTCGTCGATTTTTCGTAGCATCGACACTCTGCGTGACGGCGGCTTTGGCGTCCTCGTGCATGGCTCGCCCGTCCGACGCTCCGACTGTGCCCGGGCAGCAGGAAGTGCCGGTACAGCAGGAAGACACCGCTGACCAGGCTAAAAAGATGCGTGAAGTCACGGTCGGTGTCGACGAGTTTGTCGAAGGCTTCAATCCGCATTTGCTTGCCGACGTCTCCCCAGTGACCAGCCTGGTAGCGCGACTGACACTGCCCAGTGTTTTCACCCCCGCGCCGGTAGAGGGCGAGGCTGGTGACGCTAGTGCCGCCGCGCAAGCTCCCGGAGTGGTGGATAACGCTGCCAATGCTCGCTCGGCAGGAGCTCCCCAATGGCTTCTCAACTCCGACTTGCTGGATTCCGTGCAGGTCATCGAGAGTGATGACAGCAAAGACGGTGACGCCAGAAACGGAGCTGGAAACGGGAAAGCGGCCGATGTTGACATCACGGATCCGACGGTAGCGGCAGAGCATGTCCGCTACCGCATTCGAAAAGGGGCGCAGTGGAGCGATGGCACGCCAATCAGTGGCGAGGACTTCCGCTACCTATTTTCCCAAGTCACGTCCACGCCAGGATCGCTGGATACGGCGACTTATGAGCTGATTAAATCCATTGATGTCTCCGACGGTGGCCGTCAGATTGATGTGACGTTCACTCAGCCGATTACGCATTGGCAGCGCCTGTTTGCACATCTCTTGCCAGCGCATTTGATGCGGTCGAACACTGATGGTTTTTCCGAAGGGCTGGCCAGCCGTTTCCCGGCCTCCGGTGGGCAGTACACCGTCGAGTCGATGGATGTCGGCCGCAACATCATTCGACTGGTTCGAAATGACCGCTACTGGGGTGAGCAGCCAGCAGCCTCGGAGGTTATTACGCTGCGTGCCATGCGTAGTGCCATCGATGGTGCGGAGCAACTGCGTTCGAAGCAGATCCAGGCCGTGCAGGTCCGTCCGACGGAGACGTCTGAGCTGACGTACGGTCTAGTCCCCGGTGTTGCTGAGTTCTTCCATGAGCCCAACCGGGAACTGGTTTTCAGTACCAACCTCGCGTCGAGCAGGCTTGCCGACGAGTCCGTCCGCCGGGCCATTCTGCGCACCATCAACGTTGCACAGGTCTCAGAGGTGGCCACCGGACGCCGAATCGCGGGTGGTTCTGGTGACGGTGGTGAACAGGAGAAATCCGAGGCACCTCAGGCCGGATTTACCGAGGACAATCCGCTACGAATCGGCATCATTAGCGACGGTATAGCGGCACGCGCTGCGGCTTTTGCGGTCGCTGACCAGTTGACTGCAGCTGGTATCCCCGCCACCGTTGTTTCGTATTCTCCGGCGGACATGCTGCGGTCTTCGTTGCCCTACGGAACCGTCGATGCCGTGGTGGCATGGGCAGAGCAGCCCAATTCCGTCCAGGCGGCCCGGGAACGCTATGCGTGTACGGAAGGCTCGATCAGTTCGCTACCGCCGAAGGACTTGGATGAAGCAGGCGCAGAGTCGGCTACCGAGTCTGAGTCAGAGGGCGTTGACAGTTCGACAAAACCTGCACCAAGTGAAGACCGGGGAAAGAGCGCTGAAGAGCAGAGCTCGCTGGACGGGACGACACCGTCTGAACGGTCCACATCTTCTACCTCAGCGGAACCGGCTGACCTAAATGGAGTACCTGTCGCTCCGAGATCGGCTGCTCGGAGCGAGAATCTTTCCGGCCTTTGTGACCCGCAGGTTGATGAGCTGCTCGCTCCCGACAGTTCTGCGTTGCCCGCTGAACTCGCCGATATCATTGCTGGCCACAGTATCGAGCTGACCTTGGTGAAAGACGGCTTGCTGACGGTCGTCAGCCCGGAAATTACAATTACTGGGCGGAAGGACTCTTCGCAGTGGACCGATGACCCAGTGTTGGGCCGCCTCGGTGTTCTGGGTGAGATTCGCCGAGTCGCGACGCAAAGCGGGACTCGAGAATCGTCGGAGAATTCTCAACCGGGAGATAATCCGCGCGAAGATACTGAGCAGGACGGTTCGGGTCAGAACCAAGAAGTCCGCGATAACGCCGGCCAGGAGAACAAGGGGAAGTAAGAAAGCCCGTGAAGTTACTTTTTGTTCACGCACATCCAGATGACGAGTCCATTTGGACAGGTGGTTTGATTGCGGCTGCCGCGCGCTCCGGAGCGTCGGTAAGCGTAGTGACCTGCACGATGGGCGAGCTGGGAGAGGTCATCGGCGCGCCGTACCAAGGGCTAGTTGCTGACGAAGCTGATCAGTTGGGAGGTTTCCGCGTCGCCGAGTTGCGCTCGGCGCTGCGTGCGCTGGGAGCCAATGGTCCGGACAATGTGCCGCATTTCCTCGGTGGTGCCGGGCGTTGGCGTGACTCCGGTATGGCAGGGGACAAGGGCAATGAGCATCCCCGTGCGTTCGTGAACTCAGGTGATGAGGCGGTAGCCCAGCTTCGCACCATCCTCGATGAGCTGCAGCCAGATCTGGTCATTACTTACGATGCCGATGGTGGCTATGGGCACCCGGACCACATTCGCGCACACGATATCACTGTCGCGGCGTGCGGAAATCGCTTTCCGACGCTGTGGGCGGTCACCGATCGTGAGGCAATGGCGGCGGGACTGGATGCCATTACCGTGGTGCCGGAGACCTGGCAGGCGTGCGATGTCGACGACTTCGCTACCGTGACCGGCCATTTCGAGGTTCAGCTGGATGATGCCGCTGTGGCGGCCAAGGTTGAGGCCATGCGCGCGCATGCGACACAAGTGTGGTTCGCCGATGGTTCCGTCAGCGAGGTCAATCCTGATGCTGTCTATGGGCAGACCGACGGCTCTGGTCGTGCGCGAGCCGTCTGGGCGTTTTCCAATTTGCTGTGTCAGCCGGTGACACCGACTGAGGCATACCGTTTTGGTACGGCGACCGCTGCGTCCCTGGAAGAGCTGGGGGAGCTGGTGAATATCCAATTACTGCCAGAGCCGGTAGCGAGCGTCGATTCTGTACCGAGTGTGGATTTGGAAGCGGAGGGGAGTGCGGACGATGAGTAACCCTCAGCCTCACGAAAGCGAAGACTTGATTAACGCTGCTGGCGGAAAGTTGAAGAACGAGCGCTTGAGTATTGAAAAGCGCACATTCGGGGATGAGCGCTATTGGGGGAATCCGGAACGTTCGCAGCCGCGCGAGAATTTCCATCAGGGCGAGGTCACGGTAGCGCTGGTCTGGCTGTCGCTGGCTGCGTTGGCAGCGTTGGTGATTGAAGTAGTTTTCCTCGGAGCGTGGATTACCATCGGCTCGGTTGCTATTCCGTTGCCGTGGACCATTCCGCTGGCCTATATTGCCAATCTGATCATTACCAACACAGCGTTGCTGTGGACTCGTGATCGCTCCAAAGCTGCAATTCCGACTGTCATCTGGGTGCTGGGTTTTGCAGGCATTCTGCTGTGGGCAGTGCTGCCCTTCGGTGGTGATTTGGCAATGGGGCAGTGGTTGCGAACAGTGCTGCTGCTTGTTTGCGGTGTGCTGGGCGGTGCCTGGCCACTGCGCCATCTGCGGGCACTCTAGCGAAAACTGCAGCGGATACTGCAGGAGACGGTGAGGAATTGATGCAGGGCAGGCCCGCATCAATGTGGCCCTTTCTGGAGCCAGTTGATAACAACACCCACGTTGGGTGTAGACTCCAATCTGAATATACCGCTCTGTCTATTTTGCTCTGTTTCTCGTCGGAACGGCATAATCGACAGATAGCGAAAGCCTCATCCCATATCTTGTGAGAAAGGTTCTTAAACCTAAAACCATGACTTACATCATTGCCCAGCCATGTGTTGACGTCCTCGACCGTGCCTGTGTTGAAGAGTGCCCGGTTGACTGTATTTACGAGGGCAAGCGCATGCTCTACATTCATCCTGATGAGTGCGTGGACTGCGGCGCTTGTGAACCGGTCTGCCCAGTCGAGGCCATCTTCTACGAGGACGATGTTCCGGATGAGTGGGTTGAATTCATCGATGCCAATGTCGACTGGTTCGATGAGCTGGGTTCCCCGGGCGGTGCCGCCAAGCTCGGCCCCCAGGACTTCGATGTGCCATTCGTGGCAGCTCTGCCGCCGCAGGCAGAAGACTAAAACCACAGAGGACTAAACCTATTTCTTTTCCCGGGAAGGATTTCATCACCGCCCATGTCAGCTGCCCGTAAGCGCGTAACTCCCGGTTCTCTTTTGCCTCAGTTTCCGTGGGATTCTCTCACGCAGGCGAAAGCCACTGCGGCTGCGCATGAAGAGGGCATGGTCAATCTCTCGGTCGGCACACCAGTCGATGAAGTCGCTCCGATAATCCGGAAGGGCCTTACCGAAGGTGCTGCCGCACCGGGTTACCCTCAGACCGTCGGCACGCCTGAGCTACGCGCTGCGATTGTTGCAGCGATGGCGCGGCGCTACGGCGTGACGGGACTGGAGTCAGCGGTCAACGGCGGCAATGTGCTTCCGGTCATCGGCACCAAGGAAGCGATTGGCTGGCTTCCCTTCCTCCTCGGCGTAGGCGCGGGGCATACCGTCGTCATCCCCGAGCTGGCATATCCCACCTACGAGGTCGGCGTACGCATTGCGGGCGCTGAGCTGCTGCGTGCGGACTCGCTGACACAAATCGGCCCCGCCTCGCCGACACTGATGTTCATCAATTCCCCGGGCAACCCCAACGGCAAGGTCCTCGGTGTTGAACACCTGCGCAAGGTGGTTGAGTGGGCTCGTGCTCGGGACGTCATCGTCGCCTCCGACGAGTGCTACCTGGGGCTCGGTTGGACTGAACAGACAGTCAGTATTCTCGACCCGCGAGTGTGCGACGGTGATTTCACCAACCTGCTGGCTATCCACTCACTGTCCAAGACGTCGAATATGGCGTCGTACCGCACCGGCTGGTTCGCCGGCGATGCGGACCTTATTGCCGAGCTGGTTTCCGTGCGTCGTCACATGGGGTTGATGATGCCGGGACCCATCCAGCACGCCACGATCGCCGCGCTTAACGACGACTCCCACGAGGCCGAACAAAAGCAGCGCTACAGTGACCGCCGTGAGATTCTGCGCGATGCACTGGTAGCCGCAGGTTTTCGTGTCGATGACTCCGAGGGCGGGCTCTATCTGTGGGTTACTCGCGGGGAAGACTGCTGGCAGACGGTTGATTGGCTGGCCGAACGGGGCATTCTGGTCGCGCCGGGTAGCTTCTACGGCCCCAGGGGTGCGCAGCACGTGCGGGTGGGGCTCACAGCGACGCTCAACGATATCGAAGTGGCCGCGGCGCGCATTCGCGGCTAGCTCGGCCAGATGTGCTGGCCCGAGTAGGCGGAATGCTGCAAACGGTGCCGACATCGACATAGACCAAATCATAAAAAAGGGGAGTGTGCCGTGGGACGTGCCGCAGGCAATCGCGATGCCTGGTGGGGACTTGAGAAGAACCGTCAGGCAGCGCAAGTCGATGCCGCCGCTCACGAGCGCGAGGAGTACATCCCCTTTGAGCCGGCAATTGTGGCCGACACTGATGAGTTTTTGGTCGTAGACAAGCCACCTTTTCTGCCAGCGACCCCCAATGGCCGCATTGTGGCCAATACCGTGCAGGAGCGCCTGCGACATAGTCTCGGGGAATCGGAGATTGTGGCCGTTCACCGTCTGGACCTGCTGACCAGCGGGCTGCTATTGCTCTCTCGGAATCCGGCTACCCGTGCGCGCTACCAGCAGCTTTTCCAAAACCAGGAAATCACCAAAGAATACGAATGCCTCACCGTGATGCCCGATGATTGGCATGCGGGAGAAAGCAGGGAAGTCACACTCCTGCTCGACCCCAACCCGGCAGAGCGCGGAGTAAAAGTTGTGGAGACCAATGATCCCGCACGCGCCGCTGCGAAGAATCCCAAGCTCAAGCTCGCACACACAACAGTGACCTTCCTAGGCCCGGTAGCGGCGGATATCAGCGATGTGCTGGCGAGCAGCCGTGGCGGTGGTGCGACCAGCGCCAGCATCCCGCTGCATGCGGTCGGCTGTGGTTGCGGGCATTGCGGCAGCCGCATGCAGGTGGGGCACTGGCGGCTACAGCCCCATACGGGCCGTACACATCAGCTGCGGGCGACGATGGACCGGCTAGGCTATCCCATTCTCGGTGAGGACACCTATGGCCGAGAGGTTGGGACGCAGGGGCCGTCGGCAAGCGCGGGCAACGCGCCAAAGTACACGCCGCAGTTGCGCCTGACGGCGACCGCATTGACGTTCATCGACCCCGTCACTGGTGAGCGACGTGCCTACCGGAGCGCGCGGAGTATTTCGGCCCCGGCAGACGTGCCGACCACCCCTTAGTTAGCGTGCAGCTCCGCGCTGAGCTTCACCTTTTCGGCAGCCCACGGCACAACCTCGACTGCACCAGAGAGTGAATTGCGGCGGAAGAGCATATTCGATCCGCCCGAAAGCTCGCGGGCCTTGAGCGTCTTCTTCACGCCGTCCAGGGCAACGTGACACTTGGTGCCGGCGGTGATGTAGAGCCCGGCTTCCAGTACGCAGTCATCGCCGAGCGAGATGCCGAGACCAGCGTTCGCACCGAGTAGGCATCGCTTGCCGACGGACACAACTTCCTTACCTCCGCCGGATAGTGTGCCCATGATGGACGCTCCGCCGCCGATATCGGAGCCGTCGTCGACGATGACGCCCTGGGAGATACGACCTTCCACCATGGAGTGTCCAAGCGTGCCTGCGTTGAAGTTGACGAAGCCCTCGTGCATGACTGTGGTGCCCTCTGCGAGGTGGGCTCCAAGGCGCACGCGGTCGGCGTCACCGATGCGGACTCCGGTGGGAGTGACGTAGTCGACCATGCGAGGGAATTTATCGATGGAGTAGACGGTGACAGGCCCGCGGCGTGACAACTTGGCTCGGGTCACCTCGAAGCCTTCGACAGCACAGGGGCCAAAATTGGTCCACACCACATTGTTGAGCTTGCCGAAGATGCCGTCCAGGTTGATGCTGTTGGGCACAACCAAGCGATGGGAGAGCAGATGGAGGCGCAGGTAGGCGTCGATGGTGTCGACTGGCGCGTTATCGAGTGAAGCGATGGTAGCTGTGACCAGACGGCGTGTGGTACCGCGGTCCGCATCGGCTACGGTCAGGTCTGCGAGGTAGGTGAAATCTTCGGGGAGCGCGTCGGTGTCGATGGTTCCGGTCGTGGTGGAGGTTGCCGTGCCCTCTTCGATGAGCTTGGGGGCGGGGAACCAGACGTCGAGAACAGTATCGTTGTTAAAAGTGGCAATGCCGGTAGCTTGTGCTCCAAATTTCATGGAAAACAGGCTACCGGCATATCCCTATCTATGAAAAGTGTTCCGCAAATGTGTAGTAAGGAAGTGTTCGGATAGGGGTAGCAGGGTGGTTAGGCCCTGCGATTAGTTGTCATGGGCTAGTTGCTATCGCTGGACTCGAAGGCCTCGCGGGCCGCGGTGCGGCTCTTCTTAGTCAGGGCAGCGAGCACCGCCAGGAACGCAGTGACACACACTACGGCGATAACCTGCTGGCGAGCACCAGGATCGGTGAGCATGCCAACAGCGAGGCCCAGGATCAGGATGACCGCTACCCAGGACAGTGCCGGGTAGGCCCACATGCGAACGGAAAGCTCGTTGTTGGCCTCCATCTGCGGGCGCAGCTTGATTTCGGACAGGGCGATGACCAGCCAGATCACCAGCAAGCAGCCGCCGACAGCGTTCAGCAGGAAGACCAGGACACTCGAGCCGTCGAAGACAACCTGCAGGCCAACAGAGACGAAGGCGAAGACCATCGACATGATGACCGCACGGTTCGGAACTGCGTGCTCATTGGTGTGGGCGAAGAAGCGCGGTGCCTCACCGCGGGTGGACATCGAGTAGACCAGGCGAGAGGTGGCGTAAATCTGAGCGTTGAATGCGGACAGCAGCGCCAGAACGATAATGGCCTCCATGAAGCCAACCGCACCTGGAATGTTCGCCTGCTTTAGAACCTGGGTGAACGGCGACTCAGCTGCGGAGTCAGCGCCGTCGATCTGGGAGTACGGCAACAGCAGGATGATGACGGTCACGCAGCCCAGGTAGAACACAGAGATGCGGAAGATTACCGAGCGGACAGCAGCAGCGATGGAGCGCTGCGGATCCTCGGCCTCAGCAGCGGCAATCGTGACAATCTCGATACCGCCGAAGGCGAAGGCCACAGCCAACAGACCAGCGGCAATGCCGGAAACGCCATTCGGGAGGAATCCGGATTCGGCAATATGCGTCGTACCGACGAAGCTGGTGCCTGGCAGCAGACCGAAGAAAAGAAGAACGCCAATGACCAAGAACGCGATAATCACCGCGACCTTGATGAACGCGAACCAGAACTCAAACTCGCCGAAACCGCGCACATTCGCCAAATTCACTACAGCGAAGAAGACAACACAGATCAGGCCTGGAATCCAGCCCGGAATACCGAACCACGCACCCATGATGGCACCGGCGCCGGTGATTTCAGCACCGAGCACCATGATGAGCATGAACCAGTAGAGCCAACCGAGGACAAAGCCAGCCGAAGAACCAAAGGCCATCTCAGCATAGGTGGAGAAGCTACCCGGTGTCGGGCGGGCAGCGGCCATCTCGCCGAGCATCTGCATGACGAGGACGACAATGAAGCCAGCGATGACATAGGAAATGAGAACACCCGGGCCAGCTGCCTTAATGCCGACGCCCGTACCAAGGAAAAGACCGGCACCGATTGCGGAGCCAAGACCCATCATGGTCAGGTGTCGAACCTGCAGCCCCTTGCCCAGCTGAGATGTCTCGCCGGAGGTGGAGGTAATTTGCGATTCGGTCATGTCGCAAACATTACCTCGCTGATAACAGGGGCAATAACCGTATTACGGGTTTACCCCCATTCACCGTTTCGGGGCCCATTAATGTGCCTTCAAGACACCTAAAGTAGGTTATCCGGCCAGCTCATCCGGCACGTCGGCAAGCTGAGTGAAAGTAGCGGTACCTTCGTCATTGTCCGGGCGTTCCGTGCGGCGGACGCACACTGCCGAGTGGTCCGGGTGATGGTAGAAGTGCATATTGTTGCGGCCGGAGATTTCCCATGCCTGAATACGGCGGTTCTCCGCGGGGACATCGATGGGCGTATCGGGGGCAATGAGGATGCTTCGGTCAATAATGCAGTCATTACCGAGGCTGACGCCGACGGTGCCGGCCGCGATATCGATGTGGCAGCGCTCGCCAACCGTGAGCGGCTTACGCTGACCGGAATCGTCGTGAGCGGCAATGATGGAGGCCGACAGCCCCACCTTCGTGTGCGCGCCAATGACGACGCCGGAGGATAGACGTCCCTCAATCTTGCACGGCCCCAGAGTGCCTGAGTTCAGTGAGACAAATCCCTCGCGCAGTACGGACGTACCCGGTGCTAGATAAGCGCCCAACCGCACGCGCTCGGCCTCTGCAATGCGGACACCGGCGGGCAGCACATAGTCGACCATGCGCGGCATACGGTCGATGGCGTAGACGTGAATCAGGCCGCGGACGCGCAAGTGGGTACGCAGTTGCTCGAAGTTGTCCGGCAGGCATGGCCCCTTGTTGGTCCACGCCACTACATGGAGCAGCTCGTAGAGGCCCTTGGTGTTGAGCTGGTGCGGCTTGACCAGGCGGTGAGAGAGCAGATGCAGGCGCAGGTAGGCATCGTGCGGGTCGACAGCAGGCTTGGACAAATCCTCAATGGACGTGCGCACTGCCACCTGCTCCACGCGGCGGTCCTCGTCCAAAATCACTTGGCGCAGCAGTTGTGGGGTCAGGTCTGCGGCGCCGAGGCGATGGGTGGTTGATTCTACGACCTCATCGCTTAACTGAGGTGCGGGAAACCAAGTATCAAGAACTGTACCGTCCATTGCGATATTGGCGATTCCCGTAGCGACAGCACCAGATGTAATCATGATTCTTAATATTAGTATCCCTTAGAGGAATCTTCGCGGAAGGATGAACTATGCCCCTAGCTGGCCTTGAAAGCACACAGAAGATGAAACAGTGGTTCTTGGTGAGCCTTATCATCGCTGTCAGTGTGCTCGGACTTGGTTTCATCCTCGCCCTGCCAGTGATCTTCTATGTCGGATTCGCACTGCTGAGTGCTTGGATTCTCGCCGTAGCCAGCTTCTTTGGTTTCGTTTTGCCGCCGCGAGCAATGCCAATTGGCGCAGTCGGTGTGGCTATTGCCGCAGTGGTTGCGCTCATCGCGCCGAACCGTCTTGTGCTGGTTATCGCAGTTGCCATCGCGGTGGGGCTCGGCGGTGGCATGATTGCCCGCCTTTTGCTGGAGCGCAAGAACCGCGATCAGCAGGCACGCATCGATGCCCTGCCGATGTGGGAGCGCGATGAGCTGGGCGATGTCGCCGAAACGCTTCGTCCTGCTTATCGACGAGACATCGATCCCACTCCAGTGCAGCTGCCACATGCAACGGCCAAGATTGTCGCGGCCGTCTGCAAGCCGTTGGCCGGTTCTACAGTGATTGTCAGCACGAATGAGCTGCGTCCGGTGATTGCGGTCTATGGCTCCCGTGTGGCTGTGGTCTATGGTCCCGGCGCGGGCGTTGTCGAGGAAGAAAGCGGCAACGGAGAGGTGACCGATAATGCGGGGGCGGAGCGGGCGCTGGGGTCGTCGGCAAGCGAAACTCCGGAGGAAATCATTGCCCAAACTCTCCCGCAAGGAGCGAAAAGCCTGGTCTTTGAGGTGGCAGATGGGCTCAAGGGACCTGCGGAGGGGAGAATTGGTGTGACCTCCGCCGAACCGCATGAGCTGGCGCTGTTCCTTGGCGGTGGAGCGCCAGCCAACGGTGATGCGATTAATGGCCGTGCGGCGCATATTCATCACAAAATTCTGGTTTCGCTGGCGCACAATGGTTTGTACGCTTAATTGATGTGAAATCGAAGTTAAATCTGCTCCAAGATCCTGTAGACCTCACGGCGGCACTGGTGGACATCGAATCGGTGTCCCACAATGAGACCGCGATTGCGGATGCCGTCGAGGTGGCATTGCGTGAGGTAGCGCAGGCAGATGAGTCGATTGAGGTCCTGCGCATCGACAACAACGTGATTGCACGGACCCATCGTGGATTGCCGCAGCGTGTGATTCTGGCCGGACACCTGGATACGGTGCCGACTGCGGACAATGTGCCTTCGACGCGTGGGGTAGACGCGCAGGGGAGAAACACGCTTTTTGGCTGCGGAACTGTGGATATGAAAAGCGGGGATGCGGTCTATCTGCATGCTTTTGCGACGCTAGCGGCAAGCCAGGAGCTGCAGCGCGACCTGACGCTCATCATGTACGAATGCGAAGAAATCGCCGCGGAGTTCAACGGGTTGCGGCACTTGAGTGAGTCGCATCCGGAGCTTCTGACTGGCGATGTCGCTCTGCTGGGCGAGCCCAGCGGCAATGTCATCGAAGCCGGTTGCCAGGGCTCTATTCGCCTGCGTTTGACCGCTCACGGCACACGTGCGCACTCGGCTCGGGCGTGGCTCGGCGACAATGCCGTGCACAAGTTAGCGCCGGTGCTGTCGAGGATTGCCGCCTATGAGCCGCAGACTGTGGACATCGACGGGTTGGCCTACCGCGAAGGGCTCAACGTCGTCTGGCTGGAGGCTGGGGTTGCCACCAATACGCTTCCCGACGAGGCGGTGCTGCGAGTCAACTTCCGATTCGCGCCCAACCGCAGCGCCGATGAGGCCATGGCGCACTTCCGAGAGGTGCTGGGACTCGACGAGTTTGCGGCCGAGGACCTCACCGTCAATGTCGAGGATGTGAGCCCTGGGGCGCTGCCTGGACTGCATGCGGCTGCTGCGAAGGAGTTGGTTGCGGTCGCAGGCGACGTCGTAAAGCCCAAGTTTGGGTGGACCGATGTGGCGCGTTTTTCGGCGCTCGGCATTCCTGCGGTGAACTTTGGCCCGGGTGACCCGGCGTACTGCCACAAGAAGGATGAGCAGATTCCGGTCGAGTGCATAGCGGCACTGTGGGAGGATTTGCGGCGGTACTTGACCACCGCGCCGGTGGCTGAGTGAGCCTAGAATCACACCCCGCCCTCGCCGAGCGGGTGCGCGTATGTCATTGCTGGCATACATTGTGAGGTTATGAAACCTGTACGTACTCCGTCCCCAGCTAAGCGCCGTGCACTCCGCGGCCCAATCGCGATCCGACAGGCGGGCGAACCGCAGGCATCCACCACAGATCGCAGGCTGTTGTCACACAATCCGAACACGGACTGGCTGCACAACGATACCTGGCGTGTGCTGCGCATTCAGTCGGAGTTCGTTGACGGCTTTGGTGCGTTGGCGGAAATCCCGCCGGCGGTGACGGTATATGGTTCGGCACGTCTGCCAGAGGATAGCCCTTACTACCAGTGGGGCTTCGACCTGGGCAAGGCGCTGGCGGAGGCGGGTTACGCGACCATCACTGGTGGCGGCCCGGGCATCATGGAAGCCGCCAACCGCGGCTGCTACGACGCCGACGGCCTGTCCATTGGGTTGGGCATTGAGCTGCCGCACGAGCAGCACTTGAATGACTGGGTCGACCTGGGCATGAACTTCCGCTACTTCTTCGTGCGTAAGACCATGTTCCTGAAGTACTCGCAGGCGTTTATTTGCCTGCCGGGTGGTTTCGGCACGCTCGATGAACTCTTTGAGTCACTGGTGATGGTGCAGACCGAGAAGGTGGAAAATCACCCAATCGTGCTGCTCGGCACTGAGTTCTGGTCGGGGCTGGTTGATTGGATGCGCGAGAAACTGGTGGCCATGGAGCTGATTTCTCCGACTGATATGGACCTCTTCCTGGTCACCGACTCCATTGAAGAAGCAGTCGAGTACATCGAGGCCGCGCACGAAAAGCTGTTGGAAGAGTGTGAGCCGACCTCTGACGTTTCCGAAAAGCTCCGCCGAGTCCGTCGCTTCAGCGAAAGGTAGGACGCTGTGCGGAGCTTTTATCAGGACTCCGCGGTGCCGACGGTGATGGCCATCGTCAATCGCACCCCGGATTCCTTCTATGACCGTGGCGAGACGGCTGCGGAGGAGGCTGCGCTTGCTCGCGTCGACGAAGTTGTTGCGGCAGGCGCGGGCATTGTCGACATCGGCGGCGTCAAGGCCGGTATCGGTGCAGAAGTAACTGTTGCCGAGGAAATCGCGCGCGTGGTGCCGACCATCGCGAAGGTTCGCGAGCGCTATCCTGACCTGCACATCAGCGTCGACACCTGGCGCGCAGAAGTCGGAGAGGCCGCCATCAACGCTGGCGCTAACCTCATTAACGACACTTGGGCGGGCCATGACCCGGAGCTGCTGGAAGTCGCGGGTTCCCACGGGATGGGTTACGTCTGCTCGCACACCGGTGGGGCTCTGCCACGCACCAATCCGATTCGCGTGCGTTACGACGACATCGTGGACGATGTCATCTCAGAAACCGGCAAACTCGCCCAGAGGGCAGTGGACGCTGGCGTGCCGGAGGACCGCATCCTCATCGATCCCACCCACGACTTTGGCAAGAACACCTACCACGGCCTCGAACTTCTGCGGCGCTGCAATGAGCTCGTGGCTACAGGCTGGCCGGTGCTTATGGCGCTGTCGAATAAGGACTTCGTCGGTGAGACTCTGGACCGCCCGGTCGAGCAACGTGTGCCCGGCACCTTGGCCGCGACTGCCCATGCGGCAGCTGCCGGCGTTGCGGTGTTTCGTTCGCATCAGGTGTCCGAAACCCTTGATGTCTGTCGCATGACTCTGGCTATTTCTGGTGATTTTGCACCACTGCATCCGGTGCGTGGGCTGGTGTAAGGGGCGTAGTTTGAGGCGCTTCACCCATGCCGCTGCGTGAAACAAAAGACTATGATGAAGAGAAGTAGTCGAAATGCCGACCGGGATTCTAAACCGGGATTTTAAACCGGGGTCTTAGACCGAGGTCTTGAACCGGGATTGTCAATCTCCCGGCTACCACAGCTGAGCTGGGGTAGCTGGTCGTCTCCTGCATCGACATTGTCTTAGAACGAAGGAGTTCACATGGCAGCAATGAAGCCGCGTACCGGTGATGGTCCGCTGGAGGCAGTCAAAGAGGGCAAGAAGATTGTGATGCGCGTCCCCGCAGATGGTGGTGGGCGCCTGGTGGTGGAACTCTCCCCAGAGGAGGCCAAGGAGCTCGGCGCAGAGCTCGTAGCAGTAGTGGAGTAGCGGGGTAGTGCCCGGGTAGCGGGGTAGCGGCCGGGCTTGTCCGGTTTTGCCCCAGGGGCGACCTACACAAGTAGTGTAGGTCGCCTTTTCTTTTTCAGGTGATCACGGCTCGAATGCGGGTTTATAAACAAAAAGTACGGGCTGCACATGTGAAACTGTGCGAGTTTATGACACTTTGAAGCCGTTTTTCGGACCATTTTTGTCATAAATGCAGTCAGTAACTCGCATTGGAGTTACTTGGCTGAGCTCGACACGGGCTAAGATAGTGAAAATTATTTTTCTAGCTCAGTTTGAGGAGTGACCGACGTGCTAGCTGACATCATTGATGTGCTTGCTGACCCCATCGATGGCACTGATTTGAAGTTTGGTGATGCCGAACGAATGACTCTGAAGTCCGAATCCGGACATAGCTATGATGTCGCCCGCCAGGGTTACGTTACGCTCGCCGGTGGGGCTGGTCTGCGCTACACCGGCGATGACGCCAAGATGATTACCGCCCGCGAGGAGTTCCTCTCTGGTGGCCACTATGCTCCATTCGTTGAGGCAGTTACAGGTAACGTCCAGGACGTTCTTGACGACGCCAACGTGTCCGAGGCCGCCAGCCCAGTCATCTGCGAAGTCGGTGCGGGCACTGGTTACTACCTCGCACACACGCTGGACAGCATTCCCAATTCCCGTGGCGTAGGCATTGATGTGTCTGTGCCGGCCGCCAAGCATCTGGCCAAGAGTCACCCGCGGCTCGGTGCGGTCGTGGCCGATGCGTGGGCGCGTTTGCCGCTGCGTGATGGCTCCATCGATGCGCTTACGGTTGTCTTCGCACCTCGCAACGCGGAGGAGTTCGCTCGCGTGCTCAAGCCGGGCGGCCAGGTCGTGGTTCTGACTGCCACTACTGGTCACCTGGGCGAGCTTCGTGAGCCGCTGGGCATCATCGATGTCGAACGCGGCAAGGTCGAGCGCATGATTTCCCAGGCAGAGGGGCACCTCGTGCCTGTTGGTGACCCGGAGCTGGTGGAGTTCGGTATGAACCTCAACCAGAGTGCAATTGCCGCTCAGATTGGTATGAGCCCGTCGGCACGCCATATCCACCCGGAGGTGCTGCAGGAACGTATTGCAGCGCTACCTGCAGAGATGCACGTCACCGCCCGTGCCTATGTCACCCGTCTGGGGCGCCCGGGCGACTAGCGCCTACTCCTTGACCTCGGTTTTGTGAATCTGTTCATCCAGGTCATCCGGATCCAGATCAGCATCCGAGAATTCCGCCGTTAGCGGAAGGCGAAGTTGCAGGTCGGTGCCCGGGCACAACTCGATAGTGCCCGAGCGCAGCTTAAAGTCCAGCACATGCCCGCCGCCGGTGCCGCCTTCCGCGAGGAAGTGCACGTGACAGCCGGGCACCGAAATTCCCTTCTCATAGACCGGCGTGCGGAAGCCCGCAATCGTGCCCCGCAGGTTCTCAAAATCAACCGAGGCGTCTTCTTCCGTCGCATCAACCATCTTCTGGTACGGCTTTTCCTGCTTTACGACGGTTCGAGTCTTCACCCACTCAAATTCGCCGGTAATCCGCAGTGCGTACATAAAGTTTTGGCTCGGCACCAGGGAATCGATGATGGGGCTAATTTCCTTGCGAGTCAGGTTTTCCGGCGCATCCATCACCGTATGCGGGACGAAGTTGGTCACCACCGTGTAGGGGCTGCGCTGATCCATGGTGGCCCGGGTTGCGGAGCCGTCGTGACGCACCTGCCAGCAGACCCCGTCGAGGATTACCATTTCGCCATCGAGGCCGTCGAAGGTACCGATGCCGAAGTTTCCATGACCAAGGATTTCGCCAATGGTCATCTCGCCGTCGTAGATGCCATCGAGCAGTGCGGACATCAGTGAGTTTTGGAAAATTGTGTGTCGGACCGTTGGAAAATTCTCGTGAGTGGTCATGGAAGCCATTATATTCGCGATATTTGTAGCCCAAGCTGGGGCGGGTCGTCTGTTGGATGTCCGATCGGCTTGTGGGTAAGGAAATCGTGGCAAGAAAAACGCCCTGCGGAAAAATCCACAGGGCGCGATTTGGTGAATCGAGCGGTTGGTTCTACTTCGGCTGGATGGTGACTGTCACTTGGTCAGCAGTGGAGACGATATGAACGGTCTGGCCATCGGCAGCGACTGTGGCGTGGCCGCCTTCGACATTCACTGTGAACCCATTCGGGAAGTTGATCGAGGGCACAACGAGCTCGCTGGTGGAACCAGGTGCGAAAGATCCGGTGCCATCGACGCGGCTATTGTTCCAGCTGGCCTCGTAGACTCGGGTGTCGCGGTTCCAGTCAGTAGCCTGCGGGGTGCCCGCGACTGCCCGCAGGTGTGGAGCGGCGAGGATGGTCATCTTGTCGCGGTTGAAGGCATCGGCACCTACAGGTCCTGGAACAGTCGGGTCGAAGACCATGCCCTGTTCCTTCTGGTTCTGCGTCGTCGGGTCGTTGCATCCGCAGTAGGACCAGTACTGCCAGCCGACCATGTGGCGGCGGGCAAGCGAAATTACGCCATTGAGGGTATCGGCATCGTCGGTGGCGCCGAACTCGGAAAGCAGTGTGGCCGAGCCGTTACCGGATGAGACGATTTCTGCATTGTCGAAGACGCGGCCATCGAAGAAGTCGCAACCCGTGTAGGTGTTGAACAGGGCGTTAGTGGTGCAGTAGACATGCCAGCTGAGGGCCGTACCTGCGGTTTCAGGAACCTGTGGGGCGGCCGGATCGGTGTTCAATCCAGTGTTCCACATGGAGTAGGGCTCGTAGTGGACAATTGCGTCTGCATCCTTGGCGACGATCTGATCTGCAGCCTTCTGGTGCAGTTCATCGAGCTTTGCCTTAGCCGGACCGCAGTCGCCCAGAGCTAGGTAGCACAGTGGGTATGCCGAACCTGGCCACGGTTCATTTATGATGTCGTAGCCCATCAGTCCAGGCATGCCGCCAAGGCGTTCTGCGACATGGCCCCACATGGCTGCGTAACGCTCCTGCAGCCCAACGCCACCCGGTCCTTCGCGGTTATTTAGGAAGTTGTCGTATGCCCTAATGAGGCCGATATTGAGGGCCTGGTTAGTTGGGAAGCCAACCTTCAGAAGGCTGGGAACGCCGTCGTCAATGACAGCCCAATCCGGGGCAAATTCGCCTTCAAACTTCTCGTTGTACATGTCCTGGTGGGCATCAACCAAGACCGCGATTCCACGCTCAGTGAGCATGGAAATGGTGCGGGCAATGGAATCCAGGTATTCGTCGTCGTACTCGCCGGGCTCTGGCTCTACTGCTTTCCAGATAATGCCGACTCGCATGGAGTCGAAGCCCTGCTGCACGAGCCAGTCAGCGTCGTCCTCGTTAAAGCCTCCGGCCTCGGGGGTGTAGGGATCGTGCTTGTAGACGATGTTCGACCCCTGAGTGAGGAAAGCTCGGCCATCACCGTCGGTAAACCAGCGGCCGGACTGTCCCAGGGGACCACGCTCGGTGATGGTAGCGGTACTAGGGGATGGTGCTACTTCTGTAGCGAGCGCCTGATGCGGTACTGCACCCGCTAGCGCTATGGCAATGGTGGCACCAACTGCTGCCACCTTCTTAGTGAATCTCATACTCAATATGCTATTGACCAGTAATGATAAATTCATCCAAAACTCAAATTAGGTTCAGAAAAGTGGGCAAACGCATAAGTGAATGTCCTGAACGGGGTTAGTAAAAAGGCTAAAAAGGCCCACCGCTTCCTCTTTGGAAGCGATGGGCCTTATGAGGACACACCGTCCACCACGCAGTCGTGGCGTCTCGCAGACAGCCTGTTACATCAAAGACTTATAGACGTCGACGGTCTGCTTAGCGATGTTCTCCCAGCTAAACACTTCCTCAGCGCGCTTCTTACCCGCCTGGCCAACCTTGGCAGCGCGGTCACGGTCGGCGACCATGTTGTTGACAGCGGCAGCGATGCCTCGTTCGAAGTCCTCCGGATCGGACTCGTCGTAGTGAACTAAAGTGCCGGTTTCACCATCGACGACAACCTCCGGAATACCGCCGACATCAGAGGCGACAACGGCGGTACCACAGGCCATAGCCTCGAGATTAACGATGCCCAGCGGCTCGTAGATCGACGGGCAGACGAAGGAATCCGCAGCCGTCAGGATCTCCTGGATCTTCTCCTTCGGCAGCATATCCTGCACCCAGAAAATGCCATCGCGCTTCTCCTGGAGATCGTGAACGAGCTGCTCAGTCTCCTTCGCGATTTCCGGGGTGTCCGGAGCGCCGGCGCACAGAACGAGCTGCACACCGTCGTCGAAAAGCGATGCGGCCTTGACCAGGTGAGCGACACCCTTCTGACGGGTGATGCGGCCGACGAACGCAACCATCGGACGAGACGGGTCAACGCCGAGCTCCTCCAGGACAGACCAGCCGTTCTGTTCCTTGGACTCTTCCCATGTCGGGCGCGGGTACCACAGCTCGGTGTCGATACCGTTCAGGACAACGTGGACCTTGTCGGGGGAGATACGCGGGTAGGCATCCAGGATGGCGTCCTTCATGCGCGCGGAGACAGCAATGACAGCGTCTGCGTACTCCATAGCATTGCGCTCGGACCAGCTGGAAACGTCGTAACCGCCGCCGAGCTGCTCGCGCTTCCACGGGCGGTGCGGTTCCAGTGAGTGCGCGGTTGCTACATGCGGAATGCCCTTGAGCAGACCAGTGAGGTGGCCGCCCAGGCCTGAGTACCAGGTGTGAGAGTGGACGACATCGATGTCGGTTGCGGCGGCGGCATTGGCCATGCGCAACCCCGTGGACAGCGTCTTAATCGAGGCGTTGGCATCCTTCAGCTCCGGGTCAACGCCGTGGACATATACATCCGCCTCATCGCGAGGAGCACCCATGCAGTGCACATCGACGTCAACGCCGTCGAGGCCGCGCATGAAACGAGTCAGTTCAGTTACGTGAACACCTGCTCCGCCGTAAATCTCCGGAGGGTATTCCTTGGTCATCATGGCAACACGCATAGTTCCAGCGTAACCAGATTTGACAATTTCCGTCGCTTGGTATGCCTGGGTGTGGGTAGTGGGGAGGGGAGGCTGGCAGCGAGGAACGTAAAACGCATATAGGTTGGTTGGTGTGAGGAGTCAACCACATGTTTTGTCCATTGTCCTTGCCGGTGGCGAAGGCAAGCGTCTCTTCCCGCTGACGGAAGACCGCGCTAAGCCCGCCGTGCCGTTCGGCGGTAGCTATCGGCTTATCGACTTCGTGCTGTCGAACCTGGTCAACGCAGGTTTCCTGAAGATCTGTGTGCTGACCCAGTACAAGTCCCACTCGCTCGACCGTCACATTTCGCAGGCGTGGCAGCTGTCCGGTATCACCGGCCAGTACGTCACTCCGGTGCCGGCTCAGCAGCGTCTGGGTAAGCGCTGGTTCACCGGTTCGGCTGACGCGATTCTGCAGTCGCTGAATTTGGTTTATGACGAGGATCCGGAGTACGTCATCGTCTTCGGTGCCGACCACGTCTACCGTATGGACCCGCAGCAGATGCTGGAGGCCCACATCGAGTCTGGCGCTGGCGTTACCGTTGCTGGTATCCGTGTCCCACGCTCCGAGGCCAGCGCATTCGGTGTCATCGATGCGGATGACAACAACCGAATCACCGAGTTCCTGGAGAAGCCGGCTGATCCGCCTGGCACCCCGGATGACCCGGACTCGACGTTCGCGTCGATGGGTAACTACATCTTCACTACCTCCGCGCTTATCGACGCTATTAAGCGTGACTCGGAAGATGAAAACTCCGACCATGACATGGGCGGAGACATCATTCCGATGCTGGTAGAGGAGGGCGAGGCCTTCGTCTGGGACTTCAAGGACAGCTACGTTCCGGGTGAGACCGAACGTGATAAGGGCTACTGGCGTGACGTCGGTACCATCGATGCCTTCTACGAGGCCAATATGGACCTGATTTCCGTCCACCCGGTGTTTAACCTCTACAACAAGAAGTGGCCAATCCACACCTTCTCGGAGGAGAACCTGCCTCCGGCGAAGTTCGTCCAGGGTGGTATAGCTCAGGCTTCCATGGTGGGTGCCGGTTCGATTGTCTCTGGTGGCACAGTTCGCAACTCGGTGATTAGCACCAACGTTGTGGTCGAGGATGGCGCGACGGTGGAGGGCTCGGTTCTCTTCCCAGGTGTGCGCGTCGGCCGCGGAGCAGTGGTTCGTCACGCGATCTTGGACAAGAACGTCGTTGTCTCCGACGGCGCCATCATCGGTGTCGAGCCGGAGAAGGACGCAGAGCGCTTCAAGGTCAGCGCTGGCGGCGTTGTGGCCGTCGGTAAGGGCCAGGTTATTTAGCCTGTCAAAGCCTGGCTGAGGCTGCAAAAAGGCACGTACCGTGGGGTACGTGCCTTTTTGGTACGTGCCTTTTTTCTTTTAACCCTTTTGCTACCTAGCCCCAAAACTGGCAATCCCAAAAATGTGGGCTGCACGTGGGGCTACGGGCTGCAGACGTGAAACTGTGCGAGTTTATGACACTTTCAGGCCATTTTTCGGGCCATTTTTGACATAAACGCAGTCAGTAACTCGCATTGGCCCGAGGCCGCCAGCCATAAACGCAGTCAGTAACTCGGCTCGGCCCGAGGTCGCCAGCCAGCCGGCCAACAGTAGAAAACTACTTCTTCACCAGCACAGTGGTTCCGGCTGCTAGGGGGAGGCGCATCACGTAAGCGTCGTCAAGCTGGAGCATGTATTCGTCGGCTTCGCGGGCAGCGACGGTGTCACGGTCAGTGCGTGACGAGTCAGCAACAGTGCCGTCGAGGAGCGCGCCGGTCAGGACGAGCGCGCCACCGGAGCGAAGCAGCGGCCAGGCCTTTTCCTGTGCGGCGCGGAGGATTGCCGGGGCGACGTCCAAGTAGACCAAGTCGTAGGAGTCGGCTGCCAGGCGATCCATGACCTCCAGTGGCTGCGAGGGCAGGAAGCGCTGTCGGTTGGGGCGGATGCCTGCGGCTCGGAAAGCGGACTTTGCCAGAGACTGGTGCTCGAGCTCAGGGTCGATGCAGGTGAGAACGCCGTCATCGCCGAGACCGGCGGCCAGGTGCAAACCGACTACGCCTGCTGCAGGCGATGCGATGACAGCGGCGGGGTGACCGTCGCGGCGGGCACTGGTCAGGGCCATGAGCGAGGTCAAAGCGGCGCCGGTCATCGTATCGGGGACGGCAACTCCGTATTCGCGAGCGCTCTCTCGGGCGCTTTCAAGGGCCTCGGAGACTACGGTCGTGTTGTTGACGTGCTGTGCAATAGCGTCACGTGCGGATAGCGGGGTAGCAGAAGAACTCGTTTCGGACACGCTCTATAGCGTAGGAAAAAACTCCGTGCAGGGCAGCGGGGCGCGCCGGTCAGTGCCGGACTAGGTGGGTAAACAAGCCTCAAATTTCTCTGGACTCTCAAACTATTTTCAGGGTAAGGTCACTACAAACCTAAGGTTGGTAAGGAACACTGAACTTCATGCCCGAACGAGTCAAGTCCGAACGAGTCAGCGCAGGCGCCAGCCGCGAGGACGCCCCGTCCGCTGACGCAACTGAGCAACTGTCCGGCACCGCAGCTTTTGACGCAGGTGTGGGAGAGATGCCGTCGTGGTCGGAACTTGTCCAAGCCCACGCGGATAGTGTTTACGGGCTCGCATATCGGTTGACTGGTAACCAGCAGGACGCGGAAGACCTGACGCAGGAGACATTCATGCGTGTGTTCCGCTCGCTGAAGTCATACCGTCCCGGCACTTTTGAAGGCTGGCTGCATCGGATTACCACTAACCTGTTTTTGGATATGGTCCGGCATCGGCAGGTGATCCGGATGGAGGCGTTGCCGGAGAATTACGACCGCGTCCCGGGCACGCTGAAGACGCCGGAGCAGGCCGTCGATGATGCGATGCTCGATCCTGATTTGGAAATCGCGCTGGCTGAGCTGCAGCCGGACTATCGCGCGGTGGTTGTCCTCTGTGATGTGGTGGGGCTGACCTACGAGGAAATTGCTAACACCCTTGGGCTCAAGATGGGCACCGTGCGTTCGCGCATTCACCGGGCACGTTCCAGCTTGCGGGCGACGTTGGAGCGTCTGGAGAGGCAGCGGCAGGAGCTGCCGGAGTCGGTTACCGCAGGCTAGTTTTCCCGCACTTAATCCTCGGGAGCGGCTATTGTGGGGCTAGTTATATAGGTGTGATTTCTGGAGGTGCTGCAGTCTGTGATCCGGCAGGACGATGACAAGCGTTTTTTGTCGACGGAGCATCTCGGCACCGAGGCGATTGCCGCTTTTGTTGATGGCGAGTTGTCGCTCGTGGCTGAGCGCCGCGCGCAGGCGCACCTGATGGCATGTCCGGAATGTCGCCGGGAGGTCGCGAAGCAGCGGCAGGCAGCCAAGCGTCTGCGTGATAGCGCGGCCTTGCACATTCCAGCCGAGCTGCGCGCTCGTATTGCTGATTTCGCAGGCAGCTGCGAGGACTCAGAGCCCCATAGGTCGGCGCGGCATCTCGCGCACCGTCCGCCGGAGTCGCTGAGCGCTGCGTTGGAGCAGATTGTTCGCGGTTTTCGTAAAGGTGGTAGTCACTAGTGGGCAAACATCGCTCTTTCGATGATTCCGCGTTTGCCCCGGACGCCGATCGTGCCGCCGCAACTGGCGGGTTACAGCGTGCACCAGGGCAAAAGCTTGACGACGATAACTGCGCCACCGCCAAAGAGTATTCGCCGTGGCAGGATTCGTCGTCACGCATGACGACGGGGCGTCCAGCCCGCAAACCCGAAGCGAAGAAGAAACCTCAACCGAAGACGGCTCCCCGCGTCAGCGCGCGGGAAGTGATTTTCGGCCGTGAGGTGCCGTGGCGTGTGATTGCGGCGTCGTCGGCCGTGGTGCTGCTCATCGGTGGTGTCGGCGGTTTTGTCGGTGGCTGGGCTGGCAAGACTTTCCGCTCGGACTATCAGCGGGTGGAGCTGCAGCAGATCGAGGGGCGGCCGGGCAACGGTGATTTGACCGAAATCGGCAAGGTGGCGGAGACTCTTCGTCCCGCAGTGGTGTCGATTGCGGTCAGTGCCGGTGAGGTCTCGGGCGTGGGCTCGGGGTTTGTCATTGATGGTGACGGTCATATTTTGACGAATAACCATGTCGTTTCGGCGGTGGCGGACCGTCAGGATATGCAAGTCTCCGTGACGTTTTGGGACGGCGGCAAGCTGAAAGAGGTGCCGGCCAAGATTATTGGCCGTGACCCGAAGACCGACCTTGCCGTGATTAAGGTCGAAGACGTTGCGGGGCTGACTGTGGCGCAGCTTGGTGATTCCAATGCGGTTGCAGTCGGTGACACGGTGATTGCGATGGGGTCGCCGCAGGGGCTGGGCGGAACGGTGACTTCGGGCATTGTCTCGGCGCTTAATCGGCCGGTACGCCTGATTGCTGAGGGGACTGATACGGATGGCTACGCCGATGCGATTCAGACCGATGCCTCCATCAACCCGGGTAACTCGGGTGGTCCACTGGTGGATATCCGCGGTGCCATTATCGGTATTAATACAGTGATTTTCAGTAGCTCGGGTGGCTCACAGGGGTTGGGCTTTGCGATCCCAATCAACTCGGCCGTTTCCATCGCTGAGCAGCTCATTGCCGGTGACAAGCCGGTTCATCCAGGGATCGGCGTGACAGCGCGCACGGTTTCCAATGGCGCACTGACTGGTGCCGAGATTGCCAGCATCCTGCCGGGAGGTGTCGCTGATCGGGAAGGTCTGCAGGAAGGCGACGTGATTACGGCTGTGGGAGACCGCGCGGTATCGTCCGCAGATGAGCTCACGGTTGCGCTGTGGACTGTTGGTGCTGGTAATGAGGCGGTATTGAAGATCGTTCGCCACGGAGCCGAGCTGGAGGCAAAGATCACGCCGGAGTAGGGTGGCGCTGGTTTTGCTTGGACTTGCCTGGGGTTGGCTGGTTTCTGCGGGTTTGGCGGATTTGGCCGCGCAATGCTGCATGCGAGGTGCACTGTAACTAAGGTGGTATAACGTGTTTTCTAATGTTGGCTGGGGCGAGATTCTCGTCCTCTTTATCCTCGGACTAATTCTCATCGGACCTGAGCGGTTGCCGAAGGTAATTGAGGACATCCGCGCATTGCTTCTGGCTGCGCGCACCGCAATCAATGACGCACGCGATAACCTCTCAGACGAGTTTGGCGAAGACTTTGATGATCTTCGCAAGCCGCTGCAGGAGCTTAACGATCTCCGTCGCCTCAACCCGAAGACCGCCATCACCAAGACGCTTTTCGACGGCGATGACACCTACCTGGACATGCTCTCCGGTAAGCCCGCAGCGGGCGGTGGCGGAACTGGTGCAGCCGGAGTTGCCGGAGCCGGTGGATCCTCTGGAGTAGCTGGTGCGGCTGGAGCAACTGGTGCCGCAGGCCAGCAGTACCAGCAGCCCAACATGAGCCAGCCAGTGCAGCCGGCTCCGTCGCAGCAGTCGGCTCAGCAGCCCGCCCAGCAGTCGGCTCAGCAGCCCGCCCAGCAGCCAGCCCAGCAGCCCGCCCAGCAGCCAGGAACGTGGCAGGATCCAGTTGCCCAGGCCCGCCAACAGCAGGCACAGCAAACACCACAGCAGCCGCAACAGCCGCAACAACCTCAGCAGCCCCGTGGGGTGCAGGCCTGGGTCGACGACGACAACCTATAGAGGTTGCAAACCGTTCCCGATCGCAAGTTACTGACTAGGTTTATGACACTTTGAGCACAAATTTTGCCAGGTAGGGTCAGGGGGTCATTGCATCATGGATAACACCAGAGATTACCTCCCG
>OJLY01000127.1_pt1 | contig 61143 bp, 50 predicted proteins | sample 1597031 | NCBI WGS metagenome assembly OJLY01 (sample SAMEA3904673, study PRJEB24821) | metagenome | biome: Builtin; feature: hospital; material: surface | place: USA | collected 2013-06-03
GAGATGTAGAGAGGTCTCGTGGGCTCGGAGATGTGTATAAGAGACAGACCCTACCGGCTAAACTTGTGAGCGAATTTGTGGCGAATTTGCCGAAGGGGCCGATCGAGCTTGAGACCGATGGTACGCGTATGACACTAACGTCTGGTGGGTACACTTCGACGATTAATGGCGTAGTAGCGGATGACTTTCCGGAGCTGCCAACGATTGACGAAGAGCAATCGGTACGCTATAGCATTGCCGCGGCCGATTTTAAGCAGGCGGCAGCGCAGACCTTGGTGACGTGTAGTAATGATACGACGCGACCTGTCCTGACCGGTGTGTACTGGCACACAGTGGATGGTGCGCTGTATATGGCAGCGACGGACGGCTATCGCCTGGCTGAGCGGCGTTTGATGGCGAGCCAGAGCCAGATTGCGGCCATTGTGCCAGCGAGCAGCTTGCAAGAAGCACTACGCTCGCTCAGTGACGGTACAGAAGAAGTGGAGGTGCTCTTTGATGAGACGCAGGTGCGCTTCCGGCTGGAGGAGGTAGAGATTACCAGCCGCCTAATCGATGGCACCTACCCAAATTATCGGCAGCTCATCCCTGCTCAGTCCGAGACAAATGTCACGCTGGCAGCAGGTGATTTTTCGCGCGTAGTAAAGGTGGCAGGGCTCTTTGCGCGTGAGTCTGGTGGCAGTGTCACGCTTACCGCCGACCATGAGGCGCAGAAATTGCGGATTCACTCCGTTGCGTCCGAGCTGGGCGAAAATACCTCCGAGGCAGAAGCTGAGGTGTCGAGCGATGGGCAGATTACGCTCAATTCGCGGTATATTAGTGATGCGTTAGGTGTTCTTGATGGTGAGACGATCACCTTCCGCTTTAGCGGTAAGCTCTCGCCCTGTGTCTTGACGGCCACTCAGCCCGAGCCAAACTACATTCATATTATTATGCCACTGAAGAGCTAGCGATGAAGATAACACGCCTAGCGGTGCAGCATGTGCGAGTTCATACGCTCAAGACGCTTGACCTTGAGCCGGGTACGACGCTGATTTCTGGCCCAAATGGCTCTGGCAAGACATCGCTTATCGAGGCGATTCATATTGCGCTGCGTGGGACGTCCTTTCGTGGTAGCGACGAATCAGTCTGTCAGCATGAACAAAAAAATTATACAATCGATCTCGCGACGGACGAGCAACACTATCGCGTCCAGTACGATCGTCGACATGAGACGAAGCGCAAGCGTTTTATCGTTGATGGTACAACCTATGGTCGCCTTCCCTATGGCAAAAAATATCCGATCGTCCTCTTCGAGCCAGATACGCTGCGAATTATCACTGGCTCGCCGCAGCGTCGGCGTGATTTTCTTGATACACTCATCCAGCAATATGATGCACACTATAGCCACGAGCTGAGCCGCTACCACCGAGCACTACAACAACGCAATAAATTACTCAAAGACCCTACCCTTAGCGAGGCGGCACTTTTCTCGTGGAATCTTATGTTGAGCCAGTATGGCGCGTCGATCATTGCCAAGCGTCAGCGGGTGCTACGTTATCTTAATACAAAAAGCAGTGCTATGTACCAAAGTATTGCGGGCGTGGCGGATAGCGTTGCGCTGCACTACTCGGAGGAGCGCAGTATGACCGCGCAGCAGCTTCTCGCCGAGTATGAGCAAAAAACAGCGTACGACAAAGCAATTGGCGCGACGAGTGTTGGCCCACACCGGCATGATATCACCGTGCTGTTTCGAGGTAATCCGGCCGCCAAGACTGCATCGCGGGGTGAAATTCGCACCATTGTGCTTGCCCTTAAATTTCTTGAGGCGGCCTACATCCAGCAGCAAACAGGCCAAACACCACTCATTCTGCTCGACGATGTCTTTGGTGAGCTCGACCAGCAGCGCCAACAGTGCCTCCTTAGCGAATTCGTTGATAACCAGATTGTGATGACGAGTGCGGTGGGATGAGTAGTACTATACGTCGGCACTGCCGCCACGCTGTCGTGGTTGATCAATGGTGTAGTTTGGCATTAGTGGCTGCTGGGTTGTAATATCAATCATATTAGCGGCATCAAGAACAGACTGTGGCGCGTTATTACACTCATATTTGCTAATGGATATTTTGAGTGAACATGCGATGCGCCATTTTGTATCTTGTTTTTGTAAGACAACCTTCAGCGTGTCGCGATTGAGATCGGTGCTATTCCCCTTGAAGGCGAGTGCAGCAACCGCCCAATTTCCCTTCTCTAAAACAGCGTGGCTTTTGATAGTGTATAACGAGCTAATCGTGCTATTGCTCTGGGTGATTGCCTGGTCGATGGCAGATTGCTCTTTGTTTGTTAGTTGTTTGAGGTACGCTTGAGTATAGTCATAAGGCAAGGAGATAGACTTCTTTTCGCTATCTAATACAACACCTTGGCGTCGCGTTGATACAGTATTGTTGTCGCTTTTTGCGATGAGATAGTACGAGCCTTTGGGTAGGAAGTAATCTTTGCCAGACTCGACCGACTGCTGCGCAACAGTGCGAGTTGGTGCGATCGTTTTTTCGTCTTTGCTGTCAGTCCCCTTGTAGAGCGTGACAGACGTATATTTTGACGTGTCGTAAGAGACAGTTATGTGCTGGTGAGCGTTGAGAATTGCGAGAATAATTAAAAGGATAATAAAACCACCACAGATGACCGCAAGCGTGACAAGTTGTTTTCTTGAGAGTTCCATCATTATTCTCCGAGGGGATTTTTATAGTTGGCAAATTCGATTTGATAATCGCTCAGCCGCACACCAGAGGCCACGAGCTTTGCAACAGCTTTGTAGCGGTATTGCGGCGATTCAGTTCGGACAACTAAGACGGGTCGATCTTCTCTCTTATAATAGCCAATTGAATAGTAGGCGGTTTTGATTGGCAGCTTAGCAACGATCGGGTATTTATTAATAAATTTATTACCAGCTTCAATTGCTTGCTTGCCAGCAATAGACTCGACTTTATCATATTGATCGATGTGCTCACGTTGCCATTTTTTTGCTTCTGCGGAGCGTGGCGTGAGCTCGATAATGACTGTCTGTGATGGCTTTTGTTTTGCATCAATGTCAACTCGATAATTAATAAAGCCGTCTTTGGTAGCGGTAATAATATAGTTACCAGCTGGCACATATGTCGTTCCATTGTTGCCAGAATATTCTGCATCCGTTGCGGCATTTTTCAAAGTGATTTTGGCATCGCTTGGCACGGCAGCAATCTCGATAGGAATCTTCTGTGATCGATCGACAGTTTGGTAAATTTGATAACCAATAAAGCCAACGATGGCAACAGCAGCAAAGATGATTGTTATGATAATCGTTCGACGTTGGCTCATGTTGTGTTACCCCCCTTCTTTCTATACCACACCGCACCATTATAATCGAATCCTTCACCAGCAGCGCTTGGAGCTTTCTCGCCCTGGCTGGCTGAGGCGTACTTACTCTGAAAGCCTTCAACGTCACCAACATACACCCAGGTATGCCCAGATACAAAGGCGACATCACCAGGCTGGAGCTTATCATCAGTAAACTGGCTGCCATCGGGCTCGTAGGTACCATTAGCACTTCCAAGGCGCTGCCAATTTTGCTCGGCCCATTGTCGCTGGAAGGTCGTACCGCGCCCATCAGAGGCATAGCCACCTTTCGCATTATTATTATAGGTCTTATCGAAGCCACTATCATAGAGAAGAGTTGTCACAAAACCACCACAGTCAACACCTTCGAAGCTACCAATATAGCGTCCTTCTCCTTGGGCGGTTTGCACTGCGTTCGCATAGTCTGGCTTTTTATCAGTACCATGGCGTTGAGTAGAGGGTAACTCTGGCCATGCATACTTTGTGACAAGCTGCTGGATGGACCCATTACCATTGCTACCACCAGTATTGCAGGCTGCGGCTGAACCTTTGTCGCTTGCTTTATTATTTCCTAACGCTGGGCTGTCGACATATTTATTGTAGATAGCTTCAGCGTTTGCTTGACGTTTGTCGAGTGCGCTGCCGCCACTACCTTCGAATTGTTCCTCAAAGATCTTAGCTGCATCTGATGCCGTTGATGTACCACGCAGTGCGTTAGCCACGCCACCACGCCCGGGTGTGTGGTTTTGCCATTCGTTGGTGAGGCCCATCTCCCACGCAAGGTAGCGTAACTGAATACTAAGATCATACGGATCACCGCCCATATCAGCAGCAAATTTGACGACACCATTACCCCACCGGTCAGATGCATCCCATTGAGCTATACCATGGTGGGTGCCATTGCTTGCGCGTGGATCAAGATTCTGGCCAGATTCCTGCTGGAGGTTACCAACGATACCAGCTGCCTGAGCAAGATTAAGCTTTTGGCCATTGCCAGCACTCATGAGATAGCTGAGGGCTGTCTCGACATTATCTCCCTTGGCCTCAACGACACCACCACCGTTGGTTGGTGAAGCGCAGCAATTTGCAGCAGCTTTTTGGGTTTGGCTTTGATTATTGGTTGTAGAGGAATTACCCGTTGCTGAGCCTGCGTAGCCTGCCATTTCGTCCAGCTGAGCTTGCATGAATTCGATATACTCATTAGTATCATTCTCATTTGGTGGTGCATAGCGGTTGGCGTAGGCAGATAAACCTTGATCAATCTCACTTGAGAAGACTGACCGGTCGTACGAGAACCAATCACCACTGTCTTTTCCTTGGTTCTCTTGTGCATTGACATCCACGCTAGCCTCAAATGATGTCCATTTATACCAATAGCGCCCTGCTCCCCCTTCTTCAACATGGGGTTGGGAGCTAGTAGCCATGCGCCCGAATGCATTATGCCCTTCATTTACTTTTTTTTGGGCACCAGCTACCTTCGTCGTTGCCAGCTCTGACTCCTTCATGGCATGAGCATAGGCGAGAAATGGATTAATATTTGCTTGTTTACCACTGACAACAGCCTTTTGAGCAGTACCCTTTAGAGGACTTTCGGGTCGCTTTGCCTCAATATATTTTTCAATTGCCTCAACCATTTTCTGTGCGTCAAGATTGGGGTAGGTAAGTCCATTTGGTGCGCCACTGCCAGGACTGGCAGAGGAGAGGTCGGCTTGAGAGCTGCCGCCACTAATGCAGACTGATGAATTATACCAAACAATGCGATTCGTTGAGAGAAACGAAGTATTCATCGCAGCAAAAACAGTGTGTGGTACAGAAAAAGCAACTATGACCACTGAGGAAAACACATACAAAGCTCGCTGAATAAAGAACGGTATAAAAGAACGGCTCATTAAGCTGCTCCTCCAATTTTACGGGCGTATTCCCAATGCCAGGCCTCAGGCCTAGCACCATTCTGTTGCGCCCATGGCGGAAGAACAAAGCCATATTTATGTGCATTGCTAGAAAGCCAGTTATAGACAGGTGAGCCAAAATCGCCAAGATTGAAATCGACAGCTAGACCCCAACCATGATTTGAACTGCAAGGTGGTGCTGGTTTAGCAGTCTTCAAGGTTTTCGCATAATGTACTTGAGTTTCACAATCACGATATGCATTGTTTATAGGGAGATTATTACCAGTTTCGGCTTTGTATGCTTTATTCATTTCTTCCATAGCAGGAGCAGCTTGCTTGTGCATTTTCTCTGGAGAGAATGATAAAGTAGTTAGTTGATCTTCAGGTAATGCACCATTGTTAAGACCTCGCCATACGGGTGGGTCTGGTTGACCATTTGCTTCTGCTTCTGCACTAGGCTGAGATTGATCAAGCTCTGGTTCACCAACGGCCTGGCCACTACCGCCGCCTCCGTTTGTCGATGCTTGCTGAGTTGTTGCTGTGCCATCGGTTGTGGGGAATCCTTCAGACATTGTTGTTGCAAGGGCTTTGTCTATATTACGGCTGCCGTAGTAGCCATTTGTTTCATTTGCCATACATTCCTTGCCGTCGCTTTCGGTTGAATCGGTTCCGGTGTTGCCAATTGGTGTATCACTTTCGTTACAGCGCTTAACCCAATTGGCGTAGTCTCCAGTTGGATTTTCATTATCATCCACATTAGAGTCAAGCGTGTTGATAACATCATCAACTTCAGCATTTTTTGCTGGGCCAGTTATGCCGCCTATGTAATTACAGAATAAATCAGTTGCGCCGTTTAGTGCGCGAACTTCAATGTCTTTGCACGTATCGTATGTTTCTCCAGTTGCTGCTTTTGCCTTGGTTGTGAAAATCATTGATGGTGCTCGAGCAATTTGCCCCAGAGCCCCAAGCATGCCCCCAAGCGTACCAGACTGAATCTTTGCGAAAGTTGGCATAAATTGGTTATAAATACTTCCCATAAAGGTGTATTTGCTAGTGGCGTCAAGCGGGCTGTGAGTTGACCGCTGGTAGCGAGCATATTCTTTACGGTAGTTCTCGTAAAAGGCATGCTGCTGAGTTGCTTGATCGGCAGTCAGGACGGGCATGCGACTAATAGCATTTTGTGACATGAAGGCTCCTGCACCGGACACTGTAGCATTGCCAACTGCTTCCCCTTGAAGTTTATCAGGTAGTGGGTTACCAGAGATGATATCAGCAATAATGCTTGGTAGAAAAACCTGGGCTGCCTGCAACCCTATAGCAAGGGCTGCTTGAGCGGCAAGGCTTGCAACCTTAATACCTTGCCCCGCACCAGGAACAAACATAAGTGCAATACTCCCAATAAGCACTGCTCCCTGGACAAATATATTGTTGTTTACCTTACATACAGAATCTGCCTTTTGGCGGCCACCAAGTGAGTCAATTGCAGCACCAATTGCTGTCATAATTGGGCCAAATGTTTGCCCACCGAAGCTTCCTCCATTGGTATAAGCAGAGGCTGAATCATCCATACCAGTATCGCCATATGCTGCGTTGCGGTAGCCAAGCGCATTTGTTGCGGCAGTAGACTCAGTAAAGGAATTTTTCTTATCGTCATTAGAATCATCGCTTGATTTCTCGAAACGTTCGGTCCGTGTCCACATATTACCAACAAATGCGATGTTTTCTGGGGATAACTTATCGGGAGTGTTACCGTTATCAAACTCATTCATTGCTTTTGCCATATTGCCACTCACCAGGGTAATCATAGCAAAACGAATAAGCTGTCTATTGCGAATAATTTTAACACCAAGCGCAGTCGCCTTATACATCCCATAGACACTACAGGCGTCATCAACTGCACCAGTAATTTTTACTGCGCTAACCACTTTGCTCAGTGTGCCACGTTTTGCTGCTTTAGCGATCTTATCGGCCTGAGATTCTGCACCATCTGCATAGCCATTGAGTTTTTCTGAGGCAGCTTTGCGTTCTGGGCAATTACCGCTACAGCCGTCGGGGTCATCACCCGAATACCCACTTTCGTCTTTGTTTTTTACTTCGCCTGCTTTGGTTGATTTGTGCCCTTCTTTTACGGTTTCTTTAACGCGTTTTGAGCGTTTTTCATCAGTATTATCTCCGTTTTCGAACGGAGCCTTTTTTGATGTGCCATTTTTCTTGAATATTTTTAATGCTGCTTTGTCTGAAAAAGAGGCAAAATGAGGGTTAAAAGAGGTCTTTAGTGCTTCATCAAAGCCCTCTATATCAGTTAAGGCTTTGTGAAGATTCTCGGCAGTGATACGATGACCTTTGAATTTAAGTGCTTCGGGTTTTCTCCATTCAATACCACCAATCCGATAAGACTTGACCTCCCCATCGAGTTCAATCCCGACTTTTTTGAATGCTTTGATCTCTCGCTCGGAGAACGTTGCGTATTTACAACGCCACTGCCTTGTTGCGCCACAAAAGCCAGTTGTCGAGTTCTTGAGCTTTGCCTTGACGATTTTATTAGCTCGGCTTTGCATGACAGAAGAGAGCTGCAGGCTGTATTTTTCGGTAATATTCTCGGTAATATGAATAATCATGAGGCCTGGGCCACCAAAGAAGGATACAACACCAGCAAGTGCAAGCATGACTGCGATAATAACACCAAGTGGGCCACCTTTTTTGAATACGCCGCCAAGCCTGCCTTTTTTCTTTTTATTATTTGTAGTGTCGTCATCTTGTGGGGAGGTGTTGTCTTGCCACGATGTCGATGGTGCTAGTTCTCCTTCGCGAGCTATTTCACTCGCGCTGAGGTCTGCATCGCTACTAGCATATGTATTACCTGAGGTATTTTGCGAATACCCAGAAGAAGATGAGCTGTTGGTGGAGCTTCGATTGTATGATGGTTTAGAGTAGCTGCTCCCCCCAGATGATTCCCTGTTGCGGAGATTGTTGGCAGTAGATGATGAGCTTGATGAAGATGTGAGAGGCTTTCGGCTCAAACTTTGCCAATGCGTATTCCCCGGATTATGCCGGTCGAGGTCGGGTTTTTGCTGGGAGGGAATGGGGGTAGGCATGGTGGGCTACGACCTCACTGGTTGCTGATATAAGCTGTTATTGGCCACTGGGTTGGTAGTGATAAATTGCGTCTCGGTCTCGCTGGCAAAAATGCGGATATGGACGTGGTTTTGCCCGGCAAAGAAGAGGCCGTCTCCCACAGGAAAGTTAGATAGACGTTTACGCTCCTCCTCGGTGAGTTTGAAGACCTCAGCTAACACATCCACTGCACTGGTCGATTGCTTAAGCAAGAGCTGGAGTGAGCTGTTTGCTACAATAGCCCGGCCCTTCTCGCTCCCCATAAAGTCCTCCACGTCCTGCGTGATGGTCGTCAGGCCCAGAGAGTACTTACGAGCTCGCTTAGCTAGGCTGTGGAGAAATTCTGCCGAGTCTTCGTACTTCATTAGCTGCCAGGCCTCATCGACGATCAGCATCCGCCGGCGCTGTACGGTGCGGGCAATATTCCAGATGTGGCTTAGCACAATATACATCGCTACTGGCCGCAGGTCATCCTCGAGATCGCGGATGTTAAACACCACCATGCTGTTATTAATATCAACATTACTCTGCTGACTAAAGATGCCAGCAAAGGTGCCTGTGGTGTACTTCCGTAGACGCTGAGCCAGTGATGGTCCTGCTCCACCCATATGGAGAAGGGTGTCGTAGAGGTCGATGATCGTCGGTGGCTGAGAATTATGCGTCAGTGGGTCGCTGGTGATGCCAGCCCGAGCGTAGGTATCGATAAGTGCTTGGTCGAGATCGGCCTCCTCAGCTGGACTGAGCAAAGCAATCTGTTGCCCGCCCACCAACGTGCCGCCCAGCATGAGCTTGAAGAGCCGCTGCAGGGTGATGAGATTAGCACGCAGCGCGTCGGTTGCTTCGTCGCTGTCGATTACTCGGGGAAGGTCAAAGGGGTTAATTCGCGTATCGCTACTGAGGCTGAGGCGAATGTAGCTGCCGCCCACTGCATCAGCTAGCTTTTGGTACTCGTTCTCTGGGTCGATGACGAGGATGTCGGTGCCAAGCATCATACTGCGCAGCGCCTCCAGCTTAACGGTGAAGGATTTACCAGCACCAGACTTCGCAAAGACGACCATATTCGCATTCTCGAGGCTAAAGCGGTCGAAGATAACCAGCCCTTGGTTGTGCTGGTTCACACCGTAGAGAATACCCTCGCCGTCGCTGAGGTCGGCACTGGTAAAGGGAAAGCTCGTGCTCACCGCGCCAGTGTTCATGTTGCGGCGGACTTGCAGCTGGTCGGTCATTTGGGGGATGGTACTATTGAGGCCTTGCTCTTGCTGGTTGCTGGCGGTTTTACTGTAGACCATATTCTGACCAAAGATCGTCTCGATGACGTGCTGGACGAAGCTCAGCTCCTCGAGGCTATCGGCATAGAGCGTGACGTAAAGCCCAAAGCGGAAGAAGCGCTCCGCTCCAAGCTGTAGCTGGTCGCGCAATTCCTCGGCATCGGCCAGGGCAGCCTCGCGGGCTGGGTCACGCACTTTACCCTTCTCGGAGTTAAGCGCCATATCAGCCTCAAGCTGCGTCACCTTCTTGCGGAGGTTATTAAGGACGATCTCTGTCTCGACAGGGTAAATAAACATACTAATATCAAGAACTTGGTCGATGTTGATCAATCCTGACAGCCAGCCTGTGTAGAGTTCACGTGGGTAGCCATAAATATAGAGTGTGCGGCCATACTTGGTGCCAATGCGGAAGTACGTGCTGTGGATCTCCAGACTGCTGGGCGCGATTAGGTCGCGCAGCGTCGTCATCCCCTTGATAAAGGCTTCTTCTACCTCTGCTTGCTCGCGCTCGCGCTGCTGGGCAGCAATGTCGATTGGATCAGGTCGTCGTGCCATTAAAAATCTCCTTTGTGATATGCTGTCGAGGTTGGGACGGCTCCCTCACCCTTGCGGACGAAGGTGGAAGTCACGTTATTAAAGTCGCCCAGCGGCTCGCGCACTGCCGTGTCGGGGTTGTACATGTTGTAATAGAGGGTACCGAGCTCTTTAGTCTTGAGCTGCACTGCCCGCACACCAATCTGCATCAAGCCATTAAGGATGGTGTCAGCGCGGTTGCGGATCTCCTCACGGGCTCGCTCGTAGGTTTCTTTGCTGATTTTCGTCACGGTGTTGGTGTTCTTGGGAGCGAAGAGCTTCGTGAAGAACCCTTTACCTTGGTCGAGAATCGTCCCCTCCCCTGCTGGGTAATACGGGATGACGACGTAGAAGCTCTTGTCCATGATATTGGCGTTTTGTGAGAGGTCGTCGATGAAGTTGATATAGTCCTCCATTAGCACGCTTAGTAGCATGTTATCTTGAGTGCGCTGGATGGCAACGAGCTTATCCAAATAAGGGCCAATATCGACCCGCTGCGAGCGGATGCAAATCTGCACCGGGAAGTACAGTGCATTGAGAAAGTTTTGATAGCTATATTCTACCCCCTCGCGCTCACGAGCGCTCATGAGGTCGAAGTTGATCGACTCACAGGCGATGACGGCGCGGAAGCTGCCATCACCCATGATAATCATATCATCGCGCAGCTCCGAGAGGAGGAGGCTATTCTGCGTGGTAGCGGGCTTGGGTGGAGCCTTTTTCTTGGTGTCTTGGGTGGGCTGATCATTCGTGCTACCCTGCACAGCTGGTGGCTGAGCCGGTGCTTGCACGGCGGGGTAGTTACCCTGCGGTGGAGCAGGATACTGCGGGTAATTAGCTGGTGCCTGGCCCGCTGGCGCAGCGCCCTGGCCTTGGCTATAGTCAAACTGGCTGGGTGGCCCAGCTGGTGGCTGTTGATTATTGGGTGAATTTGGCGACACCGCTCTCCTTCTTATTTCTTAGCGCAAAGGGATGACAATCTCATCGTCATCATCCTGATTAGCCTGCTCTTGATGTTGAATCCGGTTGGCTTCATTGGCAATGGCAGCAACGGACAAATCAGAGTTGCTGGCTAGTCTAATTATATCAGGCGAGACGGTGTTTGTGCTAGTGTTTGGCGGCAGATTGTTGCGTTGCTGGGCGAGCCGCTCCTCACGCAGGCGTTCCTCGCGCGTGGGGGTTGTCTTGGCGTAATAACTGGGGTCGAGCGGCTGGATGACCGACTGATGAATGCTGGGGTATGGGTTGTAGCGCACGGCCATATCGATGACATTTTTGTCATCAGCCAGTGCTGAGCGATCCCGATAGGACACCGCGGCTGGGGTGGGTGCAGGAGCCGGTGTAGGTTGAGCTGACGTGACGGGTGGTTGCTGAGAAGGTACTGGCTGCTGGGGAGGATATGGTGCAGGAGTATGTGGATAATTGGGGGTTGCTGCTGGTGGGATGGATTGCTCTGCAGGTGCTGGAGTGAATGATGACTGAGTGTTGGCAGGAGGTGCTGCTTCAGCTGATGGGTAGCTGGGTGCAGTTGTGGTGTGTGCGACGGACTTTTGGGGTGGCACAAGTGGCACAGCATCAGTGGTAGGAGCGGCGTGTTGGCGGAGGTTGGCATAGATTGCTTCAAAGGATGGTGTTTCTTCTGGCTTGGGCTCTGGCGCAGCTTCTGCTGCGGGTTTAGCCGATGTATAGGGCTTGCTCAGGGCGTCTGGCAAAACCGAATCGTGTGGAATAACGGCGGGCAGTGCCATTGGCAGAGACTGAAGTGAGTCATGCTCTCGCGGCATGGGCTGTGGCTCAGCAGCAGGTGTTTCGTCATGCGCCGCATCATCCACTGGCGAAATCTCGTATACCTCGGTAGATTGCTGAGGTGGGTATGGGTTTGGTTGATTTTGGTAGGCACTAGCATCGAGTGAGGGAGCTTGCTGATGCGACGACGCAGTGCGGTTCTCGGGGAAGCTCGTGGACGAATACGACACCGCTGGGCGCTGAGGCTCTGGTGCTGGGTATGGCGGCTCTGGCATGTGAGGCTGAGCTGGCGATACTGGCGCAAAGCCAGCGGCATCAACGGGTGGCTGGTACGGTGGTGTTGGCTGTGGTGGGGTGCTTGGTGTTGGCTGCGGTACTACCTGGTATGGCTGCGGCTGAGCTTGTGGCCATGCCGGCTGATATGGCACGGGAGCTTGCTGGAGAGGTTGTCCGTCAGCTACAGCGGGCAGTGCGGCTGGTGGAGCTTGCATGCGCTCGATGGCGGCTCGGCGCCGAGCTTGGTTGGATTGCTCGATACGCCGCGTCATCGCCCGCGCTTCGCTGCTGTTATCATCAAACATATCCGAGGTCTGCTGTGCCTCAAAATAGACATCACTAATCATCGACCCCTGTGCATCGGGCACGCGGGTGTGGCGGATAGACCACCCATGAGTATCAGCCAGCTGCGATAGATACGCTAGGCGGCGCTCAGCTTCGTCTTGGCTGAGGTTCTTCGTCCGCTCAATTTCTACCTTCTCGGGCACTGTAATCTCGATGAGTGAGTTGATGCCATCAGGTTGCCACATGCGCCGGCGTGGCTTAGTGTAGAACGACACCACCGCCGCGAGGTAGACCTCCATCGGCTGATCCTTGCGCAGTGGCAAAGCTAGCGCACCAAACAGCAGAATAATCGGCACTGGAATGACCGCCAGCGGCAAAAACACCTGTGACAATCCCCACGCCAACGCAATCCCCGCCGCCGCAACTAGCAGATAAATAAACTGGCGAAAGCTAAACGGCCCAAGAATCTTATCCTCTGCCTCTACATCCTGCGCAACTTTATATCTCGACATAGTTTATGTATTTATTATAGCATGAGGGGGATGGGAGGAGACAGATAAGATTATCTTCTAAAGCTACGATTTGGTCGATTACCTCGTACTTTGAAAGGTTGTTGCAACTGTTGATTAATTCGGTTTTGTTCTGCTCGTGCGAGCCCATCTATAATGCCATCAGATACAGCCTGAGCGGTTTTTCTTGCGTTTGCAGCAGCTTCTTCTTCTCTGGCTTTAGCTTCCTCTGCGCTCCGCTTTGCGTCTTGTCTTGCTTTATCTGCCTCAGCTGCAGCCAATGCATCCTGCGACTGCTGATATGCATGAAGGGCTCCAGACGAACCGCCCAGTTTCTGCTTAGCTTCGGCAGTAACCCTGTGGCCTTCAGGACCACTTAGATAGCTGCTAACATCCTGTTGAAAGCCAGTGAAGTCTGAATGGCTCCAGCCGCCACCATCTTGAGAAACGATACTATTAATAACCGAGCCAAGCTTAGGATCTGAGAGAACAACATCTGGTTTGTAAGAGCTAACACCACTACCTTTACCTGCTCGCGTCAAAATTGATTCTGTCAGGAATTGCGCACCATCCTCAACTTCACCCTCTGTGTAACGACCAAGTGCACTTGTACCAACCATCTTACCCCAGCCATTCTCTAGAAGAGCACTTCCAGATTCCTTCATAACCATTTTACGTTCTTTTTCGGAGAATTGGCTAGCTTTACTAGGGGTTACCCGTATAAGATCAGCTACTTCTGGAGCATCCATAGTTGGTATAAGTTTTCGTTGTGCTGCAACCATTTGCTTAGCAGTCATTGTTGACCCGTCAGGGTTTTCACCTGTCATAAGCATGGTCTTGAGTTGTGATCGATCATAACGCTTTTGGTATGCCATGATACGCGAAATATCTTCTTCGTACTCTTTCTCCTCTAGCTCACCTGCAAGGGTTTCTCGCTCCTCAGCATTACCTTTACCACCAAGTGTATCAAATAGGTTTGCATGTAATCCTGTAGCTTTAGCATAATCCTTGGATTGGCGGAGTTTTTTCTGTCGTTTTCGTCGTTCGTTGGCACGGGCTATACCATAGCCAAGCTTTGTCTCTTGTGCGCCATCGAAGAGACTTCTCTTGGCACCAGATTTTGCCATAGCATTAAATGTACCTGCTGCCCCTTTGGCGAAGGCACCGATTGTACCAGTGGCTGCCATCGCGCCTTGCAACAGTATTGTTGAGCTAAGCATAGGTAGTGTGCTAGCGCCAATTGCAACAAACTGTGACACTGGATCGCCAAGCGTTGAAAATACGTGCGCAGCGACTTTTGATAGACCAAACACAACAGCAATCATTGGATACACTACAAGCAAACCAAGGAACATATCCCACCACTTCTTGAAGAACTTTTCAGTGTTCGGTAATAATAAGGAAACAAACGCAAGTGGGGCGACGAGTGCTAGGATGACAATAAACGCGTTGCGACCAATAAGGATTAAGAAAGTAATAAGCAATCCAATAACAGCACCTACCAAGAGAATAATAAGAAGAGAAAATTCTGCGAGAGAGGCTAAACCTGCAACAGCCGCGACTGTGCCAATTGTGATACCTGCATTTACAACAGTTCCAAAAAAGTCAGATACACCAGGTGAATATTGTTTTGAGCCTCCAAGCGTGTTTATCAAACCATATAGTGAACCACCAAGGATATTCGATAAATCAACCATTACCTGACTAACGTAGAGAGATATATTGATCAAAATAGTAACCATGATAAGTTTGGGTAGCATGCTTTTGACGCCATAGTTAGATAGCCCAAGCCCCGTCATTTGCGAGTAGATAATAAAGAGAAAGGCAAAAACCAGAAGAATATTAGCAATGTTACGGAAGGAAGTCCAAACACTGGTGGCACCTGGGGTCTTTAATAGTTCTGGTTTGACAAATAGGAAGTTATTAATAATGCCATATAAGGCGTCGGTGAGCTTACCCATAAAGTTGACCGCAGGACAGACAATCCAACCAATAGCACCAACACTTTCGGGACAGGTAGAAGTACCTTCGTCTTGAGTGGGAGCATTGTTACTACAACTAACAGAATCTGGGTTTTCCTGACAATAGTTAGCATCAGGTTTTTCAGACCCTGCGGCAGCAGAACCATCTTTTTTATCCTTGTTGTTTTGATTGCTTTTCCTATAAGATTCATTATAATTTTTAATAAATTTAGATGCAGCATCGCCCCATTTAATCATAGCTTGAGCAATGCCAGCACAGGTCATTTTTACACCAGAGTTGCTACCATCGCTATAGGGATACATCTCAGTGTCTTTATCCTTTGATCCAGCAAATGTGTGGGTAGACACATTACCACTCTCAAGATCAACCACCTTAACACCAGTAAGAACATTACTACTACCGGCTTTTGCACTATCGCTAATACTATAGCCGCATCCATCAGTAAGAGCAGCATAGAGCATCGCATATGAACCAGCTTCATTGCCCATTGCAGTGATCATGTCTACGACTTTTCCTTTAGATTCTTTGTAGTGTGTGTTAGTAATGAAAGTTTTAAGCTTTTCTATACCCTCATCGCTAAAATTTTTATGAAAAATTTTACTACCACTTTCGCAGTCTTGGTCGTATGAACGTTTTGGTGTCCCCATAGAACATAGCATCTTCAGTGGCGTTGTCTTCCAAAGCTTCGCAGCTCTCTTGACAACTGCATTACATTTGGCAAAGCCATTTTCGCTGTCTGGTATAGCCTTATCAAGCCAAGTAGGCGCTGTTGTTGCACCACCAAAAGCATCACCAAGAGTATAAGAAGTGCCTTTTACCCACCAATCACCTGACTTTGCATCTTTGTCGCTTATTACGCCAACATCACGGATACTTGGAAATTTAGTACTTTCAGCCCTTTGAGTGACGGGGTCTCCTGTAGAACTTAAATCATTAGAGTGCTTATGCACGCAAGATTTCAACGAATTAAAGTAATAATACGACGCTGCTCGATCTCTTAGTGTCCACTTCATCACTGGCGCGTCTGATTCAGCAGAGACAGGAGCGCTAAGAGTAAACGTGTTGATAGCGACAGCAAGAACTAGTACAAGTGCAAAAATCTTTCGAAACTTTGTAGATAGCATATACGTATCTATTTAATCACATATGAGGTAAGAATAAAATACAAGCAAAGGGGTTTTCGAGTATTAAAAGTACAAAACCTATTTGCTAATAGAAAATTATATCATTATGTTATATAATAGCAGCTAGTATGTTTGTTTGAGGGGACAAATATGCTATCCACCATCTTCTCTGCTCAATTGAAAGGAGGTGAGAAGAATGAGTGGGTTGATTATTGCCGCTATATGCGGTAGTATGTTTCTTTTCGGGCTAATGATAGCCCGAAGTGGGCAGCAACTTGTTATTGTTGTTGCTATTCTGACCGTCTTTTTGGCGGTCTGGGCCGTTCTTTGGAGTGGTCGTTTTGCCAAGGAGACTTATCCAGGTCTCTTTGGTGCAACTTACCTAGCCCTGGTGGGGTTGGGTATCAACGGCTGGCGCTTTGCGTCAGCTGGAGGGTTGGAAAAGCCCTTTATATATATTCGAAGTGCGCTTCGGATATCAACATGTTACTTTATTGTGGCATGTATACTGTCGATTGGCCTTGATTGGCCTGCTGTTTTCGTTGTTCTCCCCTTTGCTATCGCTTTTGCGGTATGCAAAGAGGTAGAGATCCGACAGGCCCGTCGGGCCCGTGAGGAGGAGGAAGAAAATGCGGGGCTCTAGTCCTGCGCCCTCCCCCTACACCGCCCATCCCTCCTTTGGGCGGTTTTTTCTTTGTGCCATAGTCGCTCAATCAGAGATATAAAAACAATATTATAAGAGAGAAGGCGGCTCTATAACCTTCTCTCTTATCTTAATAATCATCGATACTACCGTATGGTAACATGTGTAGAAACATAGCGAACACCAGTTGTTCCATTTGGTGCTGTCGTGTTCTCCGAAATGAAATACACCCTATAGCGTGGGCTCTGGGGAGACGGTTGGACAACAAAAGCAACTTCACCATGTGGTGCAATATGCTCTGCGTTTGTCCCATCGGCATCACTTTGGCGTTCTGGAAGGGTATATGTTCTACCTCCATCTGCGGAATTGCGTCCAACAGTATATGAGTGAGAAGTATTTCGCACTTGACGTGTTAGATTAGTAGGATCAATAGCTGGGTCTTCTGTCGATGCGCTAACTAGATCATCATTTCTTACCCATCGATCGAGAGTTTGCAGTAGCTCACTCTTTCGATTGTGTGGATACTGAAGATTATTGACCTTTTCTGCAACATTTGGATCATTATTACCAGGTACCCTATCAAATGCCAGAATAGTCGCGGCTGCCGCTTTGGCTTGTTTTAGGGCGTTCTCGCCATTATCCTTTGCGCTCGCAATGATATTGTATGCTACGAAGTGGTGGATGCCAGATGCAGTGAGGGCATCTTGAGCAGTATACTCACTTGCCTGCCTGGATGGTGGCAACTTCGCAACGCGCTTGAGGTCTGCAATAGATACAATTGGGAGCCCATCACTATCGACCTGGCCAGCCTCTTGTGGCATTGATGGAAAGTATTCTGGTACTTTCTCAATAGCTTTATCTGTGTAAGTTTCAAGTAACACTTGAGCAAGGCAATCCTTGACGTCTTGCTCGGGGCTACCAATGATAGTTTCGGGGTCGCCGCTTAACATATTCTGATAGGCTTGCTGGCTCTCAGGAGGAAGGGATCGCCAGGTATCGGTTGTTTGTATTTTCTCAAGCGGTGGTTGGTATGGCTCAGCTGTTTGGGTCGCTTCGTGAGTAGAATTTTGATTTACTTCGTTTGCCGAGGTATCTCCTAGCTCAGCAGCTTGTTGCTCTGGTCGACGCTTTTTTGCCTGATATGCAGCATATCCACCGACGCCTAGAACTGTAGCCCCAATAGCACCAAAGCCTAATAACCCTTTTCTGCTAATTTCTATATCCTTAATTCTCTTTAAGATTGAAGAACTTTCACTATCATGGTCCGGTGAAGGCTGATCTTGTGACTCCTTTGGAAGAACAGCAACATCAGGGCTCTGTGGAGTTTGTGGGTGTTCCCATTCGTCTGGTGTTTGTGTTGGTGGCCGATCATACGTTTGTGTCATAAGCTTCAATCCTCCCCAATACAGGATTAGTGGTTATGTGTGCTTATTATATGCGCACTTGCGTTTCATGCTACCATTGTTTGCGCGGCAGGTCAAATATTTTTTGGCCTCTGTTGAGGAAAATAGATAGCGAGCATAGACAGAGGTTACTATAGAAATATATTCGAACGATATTTTTTGGCAAAAATGGGAGATATTTTATACATATTGCATGATAAAGAAAGTATGGTGGTTTGCAGCCGTCTAATCGTGCAAGAATAAATAATATTCATCCCCCTCTATATTTATATTTAAAATAATTAACGATACAGACTGACAAATATAACACCAATACACACTCTCATAGGTAAAATACTTGCATGAGCAAATTGCAATATATCCGAGCAACTCATACATATTGCCACCCCACCCTACATCCGCTATAATACAGAGGTACGGAGAGGTGCAAGAGTGGTTGAATTGGCACGCCTGGAACGCGTGTGTGGCGGCAACGTCACCCAGGGTTCGAATCCCTGTCTCTCCGCCATATCAGCGCCAGGCGGCATGCTGCCATAGAAATGCGCTGCTGATTCGTCTTTTGGCATGATGCGTGGCTATACTGCATATTTTTGTGCAGATTGGGCTTGCAGAAATGTTTTTTGACAGTTTATACTAAAGGATAATTATGGTACGATCTTCTACACCAGTTATAGAACTCCGAGGCCTCACCAAGCAGTACGGTCTGGGCGACGCTGCCCAAAATGCCTTGGATAATGTCGACCTGCGCGTCGAAAAAGGCGAATTCATCGTCATCATGGGCCCCAGTGGTTGCGGTAAGACGACATTGCTCAACATTATGGGCTTGCTCGACCGCGCCGACAGCGGTGAGTATTTTCTTGATGGGACATCGGTCGCAACGCTGAGCAAGCGTCAACACGCCCGGATCCGCTCGCGGCAGATTGGCATCGTCTTCCAGAGTTTTAACCTGATTAATCGCCTAACGGTGCTTGAGAATGTTGCCCTTCCCCTGAGTTATCGTGGGGGAATGCGCCGCGTCAAGCGCCTGGAGCAAGCTAGTGCGGTGCTGAAGAATTTCCACCTCCAAGAGCGCGAATATTACATGCCGTGGCAGCTTAGTGGTGGGCAGGTGCAGCGCGTGGCGATTGCTCGCGCCCTGGTAAATCATCCGTCGATTATCCTGGCTGATGAGCCAACTGGTAACCTCGATAGCCGTTCGAGCCATATTATTATGGAAGAATTGGCTCAGCTACATCGCCGGGGTAATACTATCATTATGGTGACGCACAACCCGAACCTCACGAGCTATGCCAGCCGTGTGATTAAGATGCTTGATGGGCAGATTGCCAGTGATGAGCAGATGCGCACCACTGCTGCCGCGCCAACGCCAGTGGCCCGCAAGCCACGAGTTCGCCGGGCAGCACCTGCTGGCAAGACTACACCAACTATTGCGCACGGCACAGCATCGGCCGCTCAGCCAACTGCGCCAGTCAAGGCAATTGCTCGCGGTCGTCCCGCGAAGGTCCCTGCACCAGCAACGACAGCACCAACCGTGGTAGACTACGAAGATCCGCATACTCAAGATGGCCCGACTATTGAGCCTATGCCAGTTGCTCCACCAGAAGTGCCGCCAGCCTTGCCGGCCGCACAGCACGCTCCGTCGGTAGCGCAGCCTGCTCTGACACACTCCGCTTCGCCGACTCATACAACCTCAGTTACCCCGGCTCAGTCTACACCAGCTTTGCCAGTGCAATCTACCCCAGCTGCAGCTCAGCCAGCAGCGCCTGCGTCAACACAGTCTGTAGCCGCACCACCCAAGCTGGTTACACCACAGCCCGCTAGTCAGCCAGCGCAGCCTGCAGTATCTGCTCAGGCAACCAAGGTTACACCGGCCCAGCAGCCCACTCCACCATCGTCTGCTCACCAATCTAGCACAAAGGAGCCCCAGGCATGATAATCATCGACCATTTCGAAAATGCAAGCAGTAGCTTCCGGCGCAATCGCGGCCGTAATTTGCTGGCGACGCTGGGTGTGGCAATTGGCGTGGGTAGTATCGTGGCGATTTTGGCGCTGAGTGGTGGCCTGCACAATATCATCTCCCAACAGGTGTCCGACCTCAATAATAACCTCATTGTGGTGCGCCCGGGCGTGCAAGACAAGAGCTTCTCGTCGCTGGCGAGCTCGGTGGCGCAGTATAATTACAACACCAGTACTATCACCGAGTCCGACGTCGAGGCGGTGCGCAAGATGCCACATATCCGTGCCGTAGCACCAATGATGACCTCTGAGAACAAGCTCAAGAGCAACGACCGAGAAGCCACCACTACTGTTGTAGCAACTTCGCCCGACCTTGCTATCACGAGTCAGCTCGAGCTGCGTGAGGGCGACTTCCTCGAGGGTGGCACACACGACGCTAAGCCAGCGGTGCTCGGCCCAAAGCTGTCGGTGCAACTGTTTGGCACCGAGCAGTCGATTGGCCAGACCTTCAAAATTCGCGGCAAGGAATTTATCGTGGTGGGGGTGATGCGTGCTACAGAAAATCCGCTGAATTATAACAACGTTGATTTCGACAATGCAGCTATCATCACTACCGAGGCAGGTAAGAAGATCCACAGTGGTCATACACAGATTCAGCAGATCAACATCCAGGCCGATGCATCGCAGCAGGTCGGGCAGATTGCCCAGCAAGTTAAGGATAAAATCAAGCAAAACCACCAAGGCGAAGAAGACTTTACCGTAGCAACGGGCGATGCGATTAGCCAGCCGACCAACCGGCTCTTCACAGCACTAACCCAGGTGTTGACGCTAATTGCAGCCATCTCGCTGGTGGTTGGCGGCATCGGCATCATGAACATCATGCTGGTGAGTGTAGTAGAGCGTACGCGCGAGGTGGGTATCCGCAAAGCGGTTGGTGCGACCGATGGTAATATCATCACCCAGTTTGTGATCGAGGCGCTGGCGATTAGCTTGCTTGGTGGTATCCTGGGCTACATCCTCGGCTACATAGTAGCGCTGAGCTTTAGCCTGTGGCTGTCCTTTGCGCCATCGCTAGAGTGGCAGACGGCGGTAATGGCGATTGGCCTGGCACTGGCGGTTGGCCTCACCTTCGGCCTCTACCCAGCCATCCGGGCCGCGCGCAAGAACACGATCGAGTCGCTACGGCAGTATCACTAATCGACATAGTTATGCTGATACAGAACCCGCCTGAAATGTGGCGGGTTTTTTGTATGAGTTGTGGTATTCCTGGCTCACCCTACCCTGCTCATTTACAGAGTAAGATGATAGAATTTTTGCACATATTATTCCAGATTAATCGTCACATGTAATATTTGAGATGATGAGCGATTTCGTTAGTGAATTTATTGTAGCAGCTCGTTGTTTATGTAATATTTTGCGACAGCGAGCCATCGTACAAGATCATGACAAAGGCTTAAGAGTGAGAATAAAAAAACAAAACACTACGATTCTCAAAAACTAAAACACGCTAGGTTAGAGCTTTAAGATTTGTCGCCCTTCCCCTGCTTCACGCCATTCAATACGCCGAGGTAGCAGCTGGCGAATTCCGCTAATATTATGCCGTGCAGCACCTGTTCTAACTCTGTCTTGCCCGCAAGCAAAACAGACTTTGCGTGGGGGCGGCGGCCACTGAGGCGGCGATCGAGCGCTGCCATGCGCTGCTGGGTAGTGGCGTCATTCTCCCCCGCGAGGTCGAAAAGCGCGAATGGCTTATCTACCGGATGGCTTAGCCAGCCATGAGCGCCGGCATGCTCAGCCTCGGCAAGGGTGGTGGCGAATGCCACATTGTGCGCCCGCTCCTGCCAGCACCACTGCCACCACTGGGCGACTGGCGCGAGCGCCCCACTGCCGCAAAACACCGCTGTCTTGCCCGCTGCCTGTTGCGCCAGCTGCTTGGCAAGGTTGTGAGCGGTCGGCACGGCAGCACCCCACTGCTGCGCTGCATTCGCTGTGCCATCTGCTATCGCTTCCACAAGATCATCATCCAGCAACTGATAGGCCGTCAGTAGCGCACTCAGTGTGCTGAGTATGCGTAGTGGTTCTACCTGCCCTTCTCTCTTCGCAACCGGCACGACGGTAGCTGCAGGGTATGCTGTGGTGCACTCAGCCACGGCAGCATCATGAGTGAGCAGAACGGCCGGAGCAGCATGCTGCTGTATATAGCGCAGTATATTCTTCACCTGGTCAGGTGAGACGCCAGTCTCGATAATAACCACTAAGCTGTACGAGCCCACAAATGCGGGCACTGCCGCTGCTTCGCAGCACAGCACAGGCACAGCCAAGTGAGGCTGCACGAGCTGCTGAGCAACGCAAGCCAACACCACATCACTATCCGTTGCTATAATCACAACATTATGAATATCATGCTGGACTGATATATGTGAGAGCTGGCTAGCTACCTCTGTTGGCAGCGTCGTTTGTTTCCATAATGTTGCAACGTGATGCAGAGTGGCTTCGGCACCGCGTTGGCGCAATGTGGTCTGGTCATCAAGCATAATCGTCTCCTTCTGCTTGCAAGAGTATACCCTCCCATGATACATTAATTAGCAGAGAATCATAAGCATATTTGGAGACAGGTGGGAACCATGAATATCAGCACTACATCACAATCAATTACCGACGATCAAGAGCTTGCCAAGGTGCTCGCTGGGATCGGCCCACAGGTGGGCACAGCAGCATCGCAGCGGTCGCAGGCGATGATGTCGGGGCAAGGTGCTGGCCGTTCGTCACTCTCGGGTATGTCGGGCAATATGGGCTCGTCCGTGCCAGTCATGTCCTCGCAGCAGCAATCGTCGCAGCCTGCGCCCAGTGGTGAGGCGCTCAATGGCGTGAAGCAATCGGCCATCAAAGAGCTGCGCCCACTGGTGGATAAGCTCAACGTCAGCCCAGATGAGAAGTTCGACACCTATCTGCTTTTGATCCGCTCGACGGACGACAAGAGTTTGATCGACCCAGCCTACCAAATCGCCAAGTCGATCCGCGACGAAACCCGCCGCGCCCAAGCGCTGCTCGACATCATCAAAGAGATCGACTATTTGTCGCAGCGGTAGCGGATACTGCAATAAGAGCAAGCATTATCACCACTGATGTGGTGATTTTGTTATGGTACTAAAAATGATATATAATACAAACACAACCATGGTAAAAACACGTCACTATAAGCCACATCGCCGTACACCCAAACATCATAGCATTGATGCAATGCCATCACTTATATCGCCGAGCCAGTGGTCGACGTCTTCTTCGGATATCAAAAAGCAGCTTGTTACCGTTGATGCAGCGCTGAAGAGCCAAAAGCCACACCTCGCCTACCTCGTCGAGCAGCAGGGTCGCAATTGGAGTGAGGAAAAACGCCGCCAGCGACGCTCGGCTGCCCTGGGAGAGAGTGCTGTGGCGCTTGTGCAGCACTATGCGAGCAAAGAACAGTGGTCGCATGTCGATATGGCGCGGCTGCTTGCAGCGTATCCTGGCTGGGTGGAGGCGACCGAACAAGATGATATGGCGCTGACTCGGCAAGAAAATAAGCAGCGAATCAAGAAACTCACGCACTTTAATCACGCCCTGCGCGATGTGATAGACAACGCCACACACGCCTGCGAGACATGGAAGTCGATACCGTCTGTGTCGGATATAGTTAACGGCTTAGAAGCCGTGTGTCCAGGCAAGAAGCATGCTCAAAACAAGCAAGATCGAATAGGTATGTTGTATGCGACAGTAGCGGGCATTCGCAACGAAGTGCTCTTCATGCGGGTGCTGGATGAAGCGGGCATTGCCTATGAGCCAGGTACGGCCAACCAGGATATGCGCGGGATAGATATGATAGTGAATGGTAAGCTTATCGATCTCAAGTCGTCTGAACACTACGAATACGATGCTCAGGAAGATGCTGCTGAGCATGATGATGACGGACGGATCTTTTTCTTCCCTGGTGTGGAGCGGTATGAATATCGCAATAAACTAATGCTGCCGAAGGAAAAAATTATCCGGGTTACGCCACGGGTGGTAGCCCGCATGTATAGCCATGGCATTCTAGATAAGCCAATACAACAGAGGTAGATCTCACAACAGACACGCGACCATAACAGAGGTAAAGGAGGTGCAGTGCTATATGCCACACGAAATACCACGGCAGCCGTCAAATGAGGAGCATGAGAGACATGCAGTACTCAAAGAGGCAATTTCTCAATCGATTTTTGACGGAAAGCCATGGCTATATAGTGGTCCTGAGGGCGAGCCGTGGCTACTCTTTATCCAGTGGATATCGCTGCAGCGCACAGAGGATGGCTGGGCAGCAACTGGTTTGACTACTGATGGGCGCTATGTAAGAGTGGGTAGCAGCGATAATGTAGACGATGTGATATTCAAAGTAGAACCCAAGCAATCTAACGGAGAGGCAGACACCCCACAGGGCAGCTAGAGCGGACATCCGCCGGGTGAAGACACTAGCTTGCCGACGCACGCTTGCTGTGGCGTGAAGTTGGCTTTTTCTTGCGTTTGGTTTTGTCTTTGGCTTTGGAGATAGGCTTGCTGGCGTCTTTTGTGCGCTTGCTCTTGCCTCGTGCCGACTTTTTCTTCGATGCTTGCCGCTCGTGGATAGCGTTTCGCACCTCTGTTATTTCGTCCCAGGGGTGAGTGCCGTCGGCACGCTCGATGGTTTTTTCGTGGCCTTTGCCGAGGAAGACGACGGTGTCGCGGGTGGTGCGGGCACGACGAATAGCAAAGCGGATGGCCTCAGCGCGGTCGTGGATGAGAAAGAGGTCGGTGTCTTGGGTTTTGCCAGCGGCTTCTGCGCCTTTGGCGATTTGGGCGAGGATGTGTTGCCCATCAACGTCACGATCGTCTTCTTCAGTGATAATAAGCTCGTCAGCAATTCGTCCTGCGATCTTGCCTTGGATGGCTCGCTTGGATTCATCGCGCCGGCCAGCCGAGCCAAACAGGACGATCAGCTTGCCTTTCGTGCTTGCTCGCACACTACCGAGGAGCCGCTCGAAGGCGTCGGGTGTGTGGGCAAAATCGACAATAGCGGAGAATGGCTGCCCAGCATCGACCACTGTCATACGGCCCTCCACCCCGGTGAGTGCAGCCAGGCCGTGTTCGATCTGTACCCGGCTTAAGCCCACCTCGTGCCCCACTGCTACTGCGGCTAGGCTGTTGGCAATGTTGAACTCACCCGGCATATTGATGGCGATGTGGTGCATCTCCCCCATTAGCCATACATCGTAGCGGCTGCCCGAGGCGGTTTGGGCGATGTTAGTCGCCCGGATGTTGCCGTCAGCGATGCCGTAGCACAGGCTACGGGGCACGGCTTGCTCGAAGACTGCTGCTGATGGGTCATCCGCATTGATAATGCCAACCCGCCGCGCTAGCTTGAAGAGGCGCATTTTGGCAGCGCGATAGCGCTCAAATGTCTTATGATAATCTAAATGCTCGTGTGTAACGTTGGTCATGACGGCGATGTCTATTGGAATGCCAAAGATGCGGTGCTGCGCCAACGCATGGCTCGTCACCTCTAGCACTACCCACTGCACATTATGCCGCCGAAACTCTGCCAAACGCTCCTGCAACAGGGGTGCAGATACGGTGGTCATGTGCTCGGTTTGCGATGTGATGTCGTCGTTCACTCCATATGCCACCGTCGTCATCAGGCCGACATTGTAGCCTGCTTCGACCAGCATGCGGTGGATCATAAAGCACGTCGTGGTCTTGCCATTTGTCCCCGTTACGCCAATGACGTGCATGCCCTGGGCTGGGAAACCTTGGTTAGTCGCTGCTACAGTGGCTTCAAGCAGCCGATAACCTGGCTCCAGCGCCGCTAGCATGCTGGGTGGGAGAGTATTCTTGAGTGTTTGTTTTAGAGAAAATGCCATGACATATATTATACCACTTTTGGTAATATTTAAAACCATGAGAGGCATGATTTTTTGGTAGCGCACACGTGGGAGAAAAAGTGCAGAATTTCTCTTAATTTCAGCCGTATTGTTTCGTCATTTTAGCTGATAAAGTGGCGAAATTTGTCGTTGTGTTAATTAATATTCTCGTAGAATGTTGACCTGAGTATCGCATGGGACGGAAAAGGAGAAGTTGAGAGTAAGCCTACCATTGAGGCTCAAACTCATGCAATTTGATTTTTTATTACCACACTACTCTCCCGCCTTCCCTGCTCTGCTATAATAACCCTATGAAGATTCTTGGGATTGAGAGCAGCTGCGACGAGACGGCGGCTGCAGTGGTGGCTGATGGGCGACGTCTGCTGAGTAGTGTCGTGCACTCGCAGATAGATATTCATGCCCAGTATGGCGGCGTGGTACCAGAGGTAGCGGCGCGGAGCCATATTGAGATGATTACCCCAGTGATTGACCGTGCATTGGCCGAGGCGGCATGCAGCTGGGATGAGATTGATGGCATTGCTGTGACGTATGCGCCTGGGCTGGTAGGGTCACTATTGGTGGGGACGCTGGCAGCGAGGACGCTGGCACTTGTGCACAAGAAGCCGCTCTACGCAATTCATCATGTGGAGGCGCATGTCTATGCTAACTTTGTGGTGGAGGACGGCCGGCCAAAGCCCGAGCCAGCCCTAGCGTTACCTGCTGCGCAGCCAAGCTTCCCTATGCTGGCACTCATCGTCTCTGGTGGGCATAGTCAGTTGGTGCTGTTTCGGGCGCATGGTGACTATACACTACTTGGCCAAACACAGGATGATGCTGTGGGCGAAGCCTTCGACAAGGTAGCGAAGATCATTGGTTTGCCCTATCCTGGCGGCCCGGCCATTGCTGCTGCCGCCACGCACGGTGACCCGCAGCGCTACGCCTTACCTAAGGCGCGGATGCAGGGCCAGTACGATTTCTCCTTCTCGGGCCTTAAAACGGCCGTGCTGCGCCGAATGCAGACCGAAGTAGGCAAAGATACCTCTTTTCCTTCGCACGAGCTTCCAGCGCTTGTTACGCCGCAGCAGCGCTATGATATGGCGGCGAGCTTCCAGCGTGTGGCGGTAGAGACGTTAGTCGATAAGACGGTGCTGGCGTATGAACACTATGCGCCACGCTCCGTCGTGATTGCTGGTGGCGTGGCGGCCAACCAAGAACTCCGCCGCCAGCTGCGCATTGCCCTGCCCTGCTCTATTAGCTACGCACCAATGGCCTTTTGCACAGACAATGCAGTGATGATCGCCGCTCTCGGCTACTACTACGCCCAGGCTGGCCACACAGTTGACCCATACCTGCTCGAAGTGCAACCGAGTTTGTCGATGCGCGAAGCAGTGTGGGCTGATAATTAGCCTTCTTTTGCGCGAATCTGCCTGGCCAGCGCTGCAGCAGCTACAACAGTTTCATCGAGTGTGTGATAGATCGGGAGCTTTGGCCGCTCGAGGTGTGCTTGTGTTTCGATATCAAATGGTCGGTCGAAGCTTTTGTCAATGCCAAGCACAATGGGCGAGCCGCGTCCGAGTTCCTTACCAAGCTCTAGTGGTGTAATGATGCCTGATCCCTTGACAAAGTAAAACATTACCACGCGTGCGAGCTGTAGATTCCGGTGTTCCCATGTGATCTGCTCCTTCGCAATATCACCAACGCGCGGTATTCCTTCCGGGCGTCGTGGGTTGGCAATAATGAGCTCTTCGTCACATGCTTCTGTTTGCTCAATATTTTTTAATAATTTTTCTGCTTGGTTTTGCCAATCTTCTGCCCCAGAAATAGGGCCTGCAATGAAGATGTCTGGTCTTAATTCTTGCATAGATAACGCTGATATTGGGCGTTTGACGAGCATGGCAAAATAGTATCATGGACTATTGCAAAGATCAAATATCACAGACACGAAAAATAAGCTGAAGATCTGCAAGTCGCGGATTTTTCATCTCACCGTAAGGTGGTTCTATCCACCACGGTGCCTAATAGTGTAGATATTGTTACGAAGGCAGTGCTCTACCGCGCTATAATCTTTCGCATCGCACGGACACAGCGAATCACCTGGTGTATGAATGGCCGAGCGATATACTCATAGCAACCAGCGCGTTCCTCCAGCTGGCCGCCAAAGCCTTTCTTAAAGTGATACACTCCCTCTTGCTCGGGGAAGCCGTTGAAGTTTCCGCTTGTGCCGTAGAAGTTATAGCGCTGAGCGCCAAGGCTGATGGCACGGCGCATTGCTGCGTATTGCAGGGCGTATGAGCCGGAGAACTTGGCATGTTGATCGTCCGACCCACTGAGAAAATACACCACCTCGTTATCACTCGTGTGCATGAATATGGCGGCGGCCAGCGGCAGGACGTCGCCGCTAGCTGCCTGGCGCAACGTTTCGTAATCTGCCAGGCGTTTGGATACCGCAGTAAGCTGATTGTCGAGCTCCTTTACCTGTCCTTGCTTGTCTGGCTCGGTCGCTAGCGCATCGCGCTTGGCTTGCAGTGCATCCTGCTGGCCGCTGAGACGGGCTTGGTAGCCAACAAGGTCGAGCTCGGCAATCAGGAACCACGCCTGCTTGCGGTGAAAGGCGCGGAACAATTGCTGATAAAATTCCTCGCTGCGTCCTGAGAAGCCACGCCGCGTGCCAGTATCGATTAGCAGCTTCGCAAACGGGGCGAGATCGTCCACTGCAGTAATTTCGCGTACCGCCACACCATACTTAGTGGCTGCCTTGACGCAGCTGCGTGTCTTGGCGTCGAAGCTCTTGAGTAGTGCTGTATCGTCGTGGTAGGGCGAGAGATCTTTGGCAAAGAACCAGCGCACATAGCGCGCGTTGCGGTCGGTCTGCTGCGGGGGGATGGCGCGGAAACCTGTCTTTTCCAGTTGTTGCAATGCCTTGGCTGTGCCTGTTACTTCGAGAAGCTGAGTAGGGTCATTTCCCTGCCGTAGGATGAGTGGCGGCTGCAGGCGGAGCAGAATACCTTTATGTGCTTTGACATATTTCTTAAGTTCTGTCAATAGTGTGCTGAGCACGGCTGGGTTGTGATAATCCACGAGCGGCCCTTGCAAACATTCAAACTCGCTATAACTTAAGGTGCGCCACTCATACAACACGGCGGTAGCCACCAAGCGCCCGCCCTCAGCAAATAGCCCCAAATAATGTGGCTGCCAGCCCAGCTGTGCCACCCGCTTGGCATTGGCGGCCGACTGGACGAAGCTCCCTAGCGGATGCTGCGCCACAAATTGCTCGAGTGTGGATGGATCGATAGGCTTGAGCTGCATAATGATAGCGATAGTATAGCATTTTTGAGTAGTGAGAGGAAGAGATGTCTAATAGCAAGGTATATCAGCCTTAGACTTTTCATAACGCGCGTACCTCTGGGCTAGATCAACACTATTTTATACGAATATTCACCATCTCGTCGTGGTACGCATGGAATTTTTGCAACAATCATCAGTGAAAATCCGCCACAAAGTTGCTATACTAATGTTATGAAACATTTTTTACAGACTGAGGCATGGGAGGCCTTTCAACAAGCGCAGCAGCGCCACACGGTGCGGCGGGCAGACAAAGGGTGGCAGTATTATGGCATTATCGAGCATGGTCGACTCAACCATCGGTTGTATGTGCCCTATGGGCCCGAAGCAGATAATGATGCCGCTCAGGAAGCGGCGCTCAAGGATATCATTGCCACAGGGCGGCAATATGGTGCAGACTTCGTGCGGGTCGACCCCCGGACGACGCGGCTCGAGCAATTGCAAAATCTTGGCTTTCGCAAAGCGAAGAGCCTCCAGCCCGATCGAACAATTATTAATGATGTAACGATGGATCACGATGCCATTCTGGCTAATGCCAAGCAGGCGGTGCGCTACACCTGGCGCAAGAATCAGAAGGCAGGGGTGCGCTTCCATACCAGTTATGAGCCAGCAGATATCGAGATTTTTCTTGATATGATCCACGACGTCGCCAAGCGTACTGGCATGCAGCCTCATAGTGATGCCTACTTTCGCCAAATGGCAGAAGTGCTTTTCCCACGTAAGGCAGCTGGCCTGATGTATGCCACGCTAGAGGACAAGCCAGTTGCTAGCCTGATATTCTTTAGTGACGGCACGACGATGGCCTATGCCCACGCTGCGTCCTACACCGCCCAGCGCAACCTCAGCCCAGCCACAGCACTGGTGGTGTCTGCCCTCTTCTATGCGCACGATACCGGGCACAAATTCTTTGACTTTTACGGCATTGCGCCAGACGATGTGCCGAAGGATCACCCCTGGGCGGGCTTCACGCACTTTAAGAAGTCGTTTGGGGGTACGCCGGTGGATTATATCGGCACCTGGGAAAAACCTCTCCATCCACTGCGCTACCGGCTGTATCACCTCTACCAAGCGCTGTATCAGCACGTGCGTAGCCTGCGCCAGGCGTCGTATCGCCGCTCGCATAAGTAGTAGCTGGTGGGGTCACTCAGAGAAAGGCGCTCTAGCTGGGCGTCTTTTTTATTCCTTCTGCCCTACTCTCTACTGATGTGACTTTAGACGGAAAACAATATGAGATCCATATGCTGATGTAAGGCCATAGAGCTTGATGAAATTGCGCATTATTCACGTGAAATAGAGATATGTACAGGTGAAAATTGGGCTATCACTTCCCTGTTGCAATTTAATTTTAGTTGTCACTATGATAAACACAATTTATCTTCATCTCTTATTTATTATTCATACTTCCCTTTTGCATTGGATGAAGCGCGTTGATGAATGTAGCATGATGGTATGTGGGCAGACATTGCAATGCAGAGACTTCTGCTGCTTTTCTGGTAGTCTGCCCATTCCCCATGCTCTACTGGATGAGATAGTAAAATCGTAATTGCTTTAGTCGCAGGCCGTCACACATCACACCTTCCACGTGAAAAACTACACAGTGGGAAATTATCAGAACAAACGACTACTTGATAGTGACTAATCTGCAAAGCGAGAAACAAATCATATGATTTTAATAAGCTGCGTCTTAGCCTTATCACTAACCCCTGTCACCTCTGCCATTGAACCATCAAACGTGCTATACTAGGTAGCTGAAGTTGCACCAAAAAATCGGCCAGGCAGATGCTGCACACAGATTTTCACGTGAAGTATCGACCGCGCCGTTTTCGTGTGAAAAGTATCAATAATCTGTAAGGAAGCCACCGCCATGAAACTTGCCAAGACCTACAACCCTAACGAATACGAGCCAAATATTTACGCCATGTGGGAGAGCGCTGGCGTGTTTCGACCAAGAGGGGAGGGCACACCCTACAGCATCGTGATGCCGCCGCCCAATGCCAATGGCAACCTGCACGTTGGGCATGCGCTGGGCTCGGCCTTGCAAGATATCTTAGTGCGCTACCACCGGATGAAAGGTGACGACGCGGTGTTTATCCCTGGGGCAGACCATGCTGGCTTTGAGACGTGGGTGGTGTACGAGCGCGAGCTAGAGAAGCAGGGCAAGACGCGCTTCGATTACTCTCGTGATGAGCTGTATGCACAGGTGTGGGACTTTGTCGACCAAAAGCGGGGTGATATGGAGCTCCAGCTGCGCGCCCTTGGCGTTGGGGCCGACTGGGAAGATATGGTCTTTACGCTTGACCCTAAGGTGGTGGAAACGGTTTATGGTACCTTCAACAAGCTGTGGCAGGATGGGCTGATCTACCGCGGTGAGCGGATCGTCAACTACTGTACAAAGCACCAGACCAGCTTTGCCGACATAGAGGTAGTGCACAAGACGGAGAAGTCCAAGCTGTGGCGCATTGCCTATCCGCTACTCGATCATATTGGTGAGATTATCGTCGCTACCACGCGGCCCGAGACGCTGCTGGGCGATACCGCCATTGCTGTCAACCCGGCAGATGAGCGCTACAAGAAGCTGATCGGCACCAAGGCGCTGCTCCCACTGGTGGGGCGCGAGATCCCGATTATTGCTGATGAATATGTCGATGCGTCGTATGGCACCGGTGCGGTCAAGATCACGCCAGCCCACGACCCAAATGACTTCGAGATGGGGCAGCGGCATGGGCTGCCGGTGGAGCAGGTGATTGGCTTCGATGGGCGAATGACCAACGTGCCCGCACCATTTGATGGTCTCACCACGACGGAAGCACGCCAGCGGGTGCTAGAGGCGCTGGAGCGCGAAGAGCTGCGCCGTGGCGAGGAGGAGCTGGAGCACTCGGTGGGGCATTGCTACAAGTGCGATACCGTCATTGAGCCGATGGTTAAGGAGCAGTGGTTTATCTCAATGCGGCCCTTGGCGGATGCAGCGATTGCTGCTATTGAGCGCGGTGATGTGACCTTCACCCCCGCCAACAAAGGCGAGGTGGTTATCAAATACCTGCGCGAGATCAAAGACTGGAATGTCAGCCGGCAGATACCGTGGGGGATACCCATCCCAGCCTTCCAGAGCACGACTGATCCAAGCGACTGGATCTTCAACACAAATGTCAACGAAAAAGAAATAGTTGTAAATGGCACAACATATCGTCGGGAAGAAGATACACTCGATACCTGGTTTAGCAGTGGGCAGTGGCCATTCATCACCACCGACTATTTGCAAGATGGGCCGCTGGCAAAATTCTACCCCAACGCGGTGATGGAGACGGCGGGAGATATCCTCTTCTTCTGGGTGGCGCGGATGATGATGCTTGGCCTGTACTGCACGGGGCAGGTGCCATTCCGCCATGTGTATCTGCACGGACTGGTGCTGGATGAGCATGGGCAGAAGATGAGTAAGAGCAAGGGTAATGTGATTAACCCGATGGAGGCGATTAGCCAGTATGGCTCAGACGCACTGCGCATGGGGATTATCGCCAGCCGCTCAGCCGCTCAGCCGCAAGCCTTTAATACCGGCAAGGTGGTGGCAGCGCGCAATTTCTGCAATAAACTGTGGAACATCGCTCGCTTCATTGAGGCACAAGTGGGGGACACGCAGCCGGTGCATGTACCAGTGCCGCAATCGATGGCTGATCATTGGATTATCCGACAGCTGAGCAAGGCAGGGGAGACGATGGAGCAGCAGCTGGCGCAGTATCGCTTTGCTGAGGCGGCAGAGACGCTGTACCACACGGTGTGGGATGATGTGGCTGATTGGTATATTGAGGCAGCCAAGGTGGAGCAGCACGCTGATATGCTGGTGTGGGTGCTCGATACGTGTTTGCGCTTGGCCCACCCATTTGCGCCATTTGTGACGGAGACGATTTGGCAAAGCCTGAGCTGGCACAATGACCTCCTAGCGGCAGCACGATATCCGCAGGCTGAGAAATACAACGAGTTGCAGGCGGCTGAATTTGGCCGGCTCAAGCGGCTCGTGACTGAAGCCCGCTATGTAATGAGTGAGTTGCCTGGCAATGAACGCCATACGATGCTCTATATGGATGACGCGCTTGTGGCGGATAATGCTGAGCTGGTGCGGCGCTTGGCTGGCCTAGCAGCGGTGGAACATACTGATGTAGCACGTGGGCTGCGCTTGGCTGCTAGCGGCCGCGACGCCTGGCTTGATGTGAGTGACGAGACGCTCTATGAGCACCAGACGAACCTTGAGAAGCGCTTAGTTGCAGCACGCAATGACGCCGCCAAGCTGGAGGCACGCCTAGCAAACGAACGTTACACCAGTCAAGCACCCGCTCATTTGGTGGAAGAATCACGCCAGCAGCTGGCAAGCAAGCAGGCGTTGATCGAGCGGCTGGTGAAGGAATTGCAGGTGATCGAATAGCAGTACTGCAAATTAAATAACTTGTGCTAATAGAGGAGGCTACCATTGATGTGAGATGGTAGCCTTTTTGATGAGTAGGGATAATGAAGTGTGTTGATTTAACCTCCTGCGCTTTAAATGATAAACAGGGTACTTAGTAGAGAAAGGAAGTGCGAACACAGATAAAGGGATTATTGTGATGACGAGCTATATTAACCTGAAGCTGAAAAATCTCATCGCATCACGCTTTCTATTCGTACCATTCTTTTTCTGAGGCTTATTTACGAGCGTTCATTACATGGATTTATATAAAGCATACATATGCTGTGACAAACAGCTTTCATACCTCATTTAAATGAGATGATAGGGAAGAGAGTTAATGAAGAAAAGAAGGGTATTCCTATATCCACACGAAACATACTTGACAAAAAAGAAACATCCTGCTACCATGAATATGAACAAAAATAGAACTAACGATAGTCACCAATACACACAATGAAACACAAACATCACACTACCTCATACAAAACTGTCCTCGCGCAGGCGGCCGTGGCGGTCTTTAGCCTAGCGACTGCGCTGGGAGTGTTCTTGCACGATGGGCAATTTGATAAGATGACCACTGCGCTCCTTACGCTTGAGCCTGCTGCGCTGCATGGCCGTGGGGCACAGGGCTCGGCGGAGCCTGATAAGCTAACGGCCGACCCGCACGTGCATCCGCATCATACGTCGCTTGGGCGCAAGACGGCACACCAAGGGCAGCATCACACGCCGAGTGTGCCACCGCGCGATGATGAATATAGATATCTGGCACATAAGCAGCGGGGGACGCGCCATGCCTTTGATAATCAGTTTTTGCCAATTGTTGGTTAACTATTGATGGTGATACGGATGACCAGCGGCAATCTGCTGCGCCCGGTAGAGTTGCTCGGCTAAGATGAGCCGCACCAGCTGATGTGGAAACACCAGGCGAGACAGCGACCACACCAGGTTAGCGCGCTCCATCACTGCCTCTGTCACACCGTATGCGCCACCAATGATAAGCACGAGTGATTTGCCTTGCGCCATTGGCTGATGCAGGCTGCGCGAGAGGGCGGGCGAGTCGAGCATTGTGCCACGCTCGTCCAGTAGTACAACATATGCGTGGGGCGAAAGTGCTCGAAGAATCTGCTGCGACTCCTCACGGCGTGCCGCATCGCCGCTATGCTGGCTGGCTGGAAGGATCTTCCACTGCAACTGCCAAGCACGGGTCATACGCTGCTCGTAGCGTGCTATGCCATCAGCTAGCCAGGGCTCGTGCCGCTTGCCAACGGCGATGATGGTGATCATGCGTTGGCGTCTTCATTACTGTTAGATACTGCTGTAGCAAGACGCTGGGCGGTGGTAGATAGGTGAGTATCGCTAGTGTCGGTTGGATAGCCATGATGGAGCTGTAGCACCTCGCGGTCATATAGTGGCACGAGATGAATGTGAGCGTGCGGCACATCGAAGCCCTCTACCACAACGCCGACCCGCTTAGGCTGGAGCGTCACCTCTATTGCGTGGGCAATCTGCTGTGCCACCGTCCAGAGATGTTGATATACTTCAGTTGGGAGCGCCCACAGCGAGTCAATCTGCTGCTTCGGCACGACCAGCACGTGGCCATCACTCAGTGGGTTGATATCGAGGAAGGCTATCGTGTGCTCGTCTTCATACACCGTATGGCTTGGTATTTCACCTTTGATAATCTTGGTAAAAATAGAATCCTGCATGGCTCTAGTATACGCGAAGGTGGGGCAAGAGCTCAAGGATATCCGCTGCGCGATATTTCCGTTCGGCGTCACATCTGTTATAATGAGAGCAGACCACGTGGAGAGGTGCAGGAGTGGTTGAACTGGCCGCTCTCGAAAAGCGGTAAGCCGCAAGGCTTCGAGGGTTCGAATCCCTCTCTCTCCGCCATATTTCTGATACTGGTAACCTGCAGGCTGATGATGCTTGTAGGTTTTTATTACGAAAAACATGTGATTACTTTCGTACGCTGTGCTTGCTTTATTTCTGTTCTTTGCAAACGCGAGCAAGAGCAACAAAAAGCGCACACCGCGATGGTGTGCGCATATGTTTGTGTGAGAAGAGAGCCAAGTATTATTGGCTAGGTGGTCGAAGCACCGGTGTTGCTGCTATTGGTAGTAGTGTTGATGTTACCACCAGGGATGATAGTGTTGATGACAAAGTTCACCGCCGCATAGGCTAGCAGCGCCACCACGACACCGACCAGAGCGTACATGATAGTATTCTTCGCGCCTTGCACCTGCGATGAATTACCACCAGAGACAACATAACGAATACCACCGAAGATGATCATAATGACCGCGATAGCACCAACGAGAAACAGCATGATGTTGCTTACTCGTGTGAAGATACCGGCGTCACCAAAGAGATCGGCTGGCTGATCTTTGCCCCGTGAGCGGCTGGCGCCGTCTGACACACCGCCGATTGCAGCGCTGGGCGGCGCAGCAGCAATTATCCCACCCCCGATGAGGGCAAGAGCACTGATAGATAGTAGACATTTTTTTAGCATAATAAACTTAGCTCCTTTTATCTTGTAATTATACGATATGGCGTTTTTTTTGTCGAGAGGAAAGCGGCGAAATTTCTCGGCTTGTGGTGCTATGGTGACTCGCTTCCTTCATCTCTTTTGCCAGTAGCGTCTTGAAAACCTGCTGTTATGACGGTATCTTGAAGCTCAACATGGGGAATTGGTATGGTAGTGAGACGCCCACCGCCTCCTTATTTATATTGCTTGATAAAGGGAAGGGGAATGCAGGAAATATATGGCTAACGACACTGCGGCGAAGTAGGGATAAAATTGTATCTCACAAACGTCTAGCGCAATTGCCTGACCTATGCTACAATAACCAGTGCACGTTGGTGCACAATCCGACACGCTGGAGGAGTACCCAAGTGGCTGAAGGGGACGGTTTGCTAAATCGTTAGTGTGGGGAGACCTGCAGCGGGAGTTCGAATCTCCCCTCCTCCGCCAGGATTGTTAGAGCTATTAGCTATCAGCTCGGTGTGTATGACGAAAACAACCGAGTGGCGTATATAACTCAATAATGACAAGCTAAATGAGACGAATGCTGAGGTTGCTTAGCAATCTATAGTTTTAGCATAAAACCAGCGCAAAGGCTAGATGAACGAATCATTGTAGATATTACAATGATATTTTTATTTGTGTGGATCTTGGTGGAATAAGTGATATATTCAATACATGCGAAGTATCGAATATGTCAAGAGCTCTATCTGGGGTATGATCTATATATGTACGGTACAAGCGTACAACTGGCAAGAGAGGCGAAGTATGAGAGTTGCGCGAGGTGTACACCACAGGATTGCGCAGTTATGCGGGTTATGGTTAATTGACCAGTGCGGCCATTATGATAGAATAGTCTTTGTAACGTAAATCTAACGCCAACCGACAAGGGGAGGAAAGAGCAGTGAAGATTAGACGTCAAAAACGTGGGATCGTCATGCGCATCGCATCGGTTGTGGCTGTGAGTGGGCTCGCTATAGGCGGGCTTTTTTATGGCCTCAATTCGGTGAACGCAGCCGGTCTGAATAAAAACTATAATTATATCAAGGCAAATTACGCTGTGCCGAATGCCAACGTAGCCTGGGTGTCGCCCAACGGGGATGACAACAAGGGTAACGGAAGCGAGTCAGCACCGTACAAGAGCTTTGGCCGCGCCGTCACGAAGATCGGCGACGGCGGAACAGTGGTGGCAAAGAGTGGTATCTATCGCGAGCCACACTTCTTTGTGACGAAGAAGAATGTCACCATGCAGGCAGCACCCAACGCTGAGGTGTGGCTGAAGGGTAGCGACGTTGTGACCAACTGGTCGCGCGAAGGTAATATGTGGAAGGCCACTGGCAACTTCCAGAACTTCTGCCACGTCTGTACGACCAACATCAAGCCAGAAGTCGAAGGTATGGCTGCCTACCCAGAGCAGGTCTTTATTAACGACAAGCCACTGACGCAGGTCGGGAGCAAGGCTGAAGTTGGCCCAGGCAAGTTCTACGTAGAGGATGCCACGCAGACGACGCGTAGTGGTGGGCACTTCAACCCAGGCCGGCAAGACACCGTCAGTTACTACCTAGGCTCAGATCCTACGGCTGGGACAACGGAGATCTCGCAGCGCACCCGCGCCTTTACCACAACAGGCGAGAACTTCAAGCTACAGGGTATTAACATTTCGCAATATGCACCAAACCAAACCTGGGGCTTTAAAGACCCACAGCTAGACGACAAGGCTGGGCCAATCGCTATCTCCATCAATGGGAAAAACTCGCTGGTGCAAGATGTAATCGTGGCGCAGAACTCGAACTCGGGGTTGTTCCTCGATAAAGCATCGGGCAGCGTGGTGAAGAACAGCCAATTCCTCGACAACGGGGGTAATGGTGCTGGTGCAAACCGCATTGAGAATGCCGTATTTGAGAATAACACCTTTAGTAACAACAACGCTGCCGGCTTTGAGACCAATGGTAGCTACTGTACTTCATGGTGCGGTATGGCCGATGTGAAGGTGACCCACGCTGAGAACTTCACCTTCCGCAATAATGTGGTGGACTACTCGAAGTCTGGCTCGACCAACTCCGACATCGCTGTAGCTAAGCGTCACCAGCTGCCAGGCTTCTGGTGTGACGAAGGGTGTATTAACACTAATATTGTTAACAACTACTTTACCAACGTGCAGATGGCGATCTTCTACGAGGTATCACACACTGGTATCATCGCTTCGAACATCATCGAGGGTTCGGGCTCTGGTATCTTAGTGTCGGGTAGTAGTAAGACGAAGATCTACAACAACTCTATCTCACGCACCGCCTACCCAATCCGCGTCCGTGAGGATACCCGCAGCAAGGGTTGTAACGCTTACCAGGGCAGCACCTGTACTGCACCAGAGAGCTGGTCACAAGCCAAAGGCCTCAGCTGGGACACGACGGGTACAGAGATGTACAACAACATCATCTCATCACGTGCCGCAACTGCCAAGGATGGCGATAGCCCATACTGGGCATACGGTGTCCGCACCAAGGGTGGTGCCAACATTGGCGGGCCAAAGGTTGGTACAAACGAGATGTTTGCTGGCCTCGACTACAACGTCTACTACCGCAACGATACCAATGTCGACAAGACCGTCTTTACCTGGGACTTGGCTCAGACGGACGCACCGATTGATGTTCTCTTTAGCAAGACATCAGACATCGCTAAGGATGGCCGGGTCAGCAAGGCGATTGATGGCCTAGAGCGCAACTCGCTCGACCAAACTGGCTCACGCAGCGCCAACCCATTCTTCACCAGCGAAGCTGCGAACAACAACGACTACAACAAGAGTAACTACACCATCAAGGCTGGTAGCCCAGCTGCCAACAGCGGTAAGGAGCTGCCTGCCGACGTGGCGAAGGCAATCGACCCAAGTGGCGCAACTGTGAAGGCCGGTACCAAGGTGAATCGTGGTGCACTGGTCAATGCCAACATGACTGGTGGCGAGCCAAACGTCAGCAGCAAGAGTAGTAGTACTCCACAACAAAATAACGCCAACGGCGCAACCACCAACGGACAAGCAAACCCAAAAGCACCGGGCATGGGCAGCGCCAGTAAAGCTGACACTGCTCATGCAGCCCAAACCGCTGAGGCCGACACCAAGAGCGACAACAGCACTGTAGCGGTCCCAGACGCCCGCCTCAAGGCGGCAATCAACAAGCGCCTGTCTGAGACCCTTGGTGCCCGTCGCAGCGCCGCACAAGACGTGACAGCAGGTGAGATGCAAAAGCTAACTGGCTTGTCACTCATCTTGCCGGGTGATGCAGCGGACGACCGCAAGGTTGCCGACCTCACCGGCCTCGAGGCAGCAACGAACCTTGACTGGCTGGCAATCGACGGCAACAAGGTGAAGAGCCTCGCGCCGCTCGCTAAGCTAACCAAGCTTACGTCGCTGACCGCTCATTCCAACCAGATTGAGTCGCTTGATCCAATCGCTGGCCTGGCAAACCTCAAGCTTGTGATGGTCTCGGGCAATCCAATTGCCTCGACCAAGCCACTTGCTAAGCTGGCGCACCTCAAGCGGGTCTCGCTCTCGGGCAAAGATGGCTTCGTGCTAGACGTTGCCGACGTTGCGGCCAGCAAGAGTAGCCTGGAGTCGCTCTCACTCTACGACTACAGCCGCAAGACTACACTGGCCAATGGCAGCCAACTGGCGACATTTGGTAGCCTCAAGAAGCTTCGCCTTACTGGCGTCAAGCTAAGTGCTGCCGATAGCGCCGCCATTGGCACGCTCAAACTCGAAAAGCGCCGCATTGACTAGGTTCCTCCCCATCAGCCAAGTCTGGTAGCGTACACAAAAAGCCGAGCAGAAATGCTCGGCTTTTTTGATGGCAAAACTATGTAGAGAACGAAGTTATCTCACAGATGTATTGCTATAAAGGTATGGTGTTGGGTAGCTATATTTTATAGCTTAGAGTGTATGTAGCGTATGTATAAAGAAAGAGCCTTATAATGTCGTAAAACGCTCGAGAAGGCCAGCAGAAAGCGCAGAGGAGCTTTCTGCAAGGGAGATAAATAGAACGAAAGGTTCTGCAGTAGTAATCGAAGCTTACAGAGCTGTTTGAGAGAGATAAGCCCATATATGCTATAATACACAAGGCAAAACAAAGGAATGCAATAAGGAGCACCCAAGTATGAAAGAAAAGCACATGCAAACCCTCGGATGGGTCGCAACAGCAATGTCGGTGATGATGTATGTGTCATACATCCCACAAATCGTGGGTAATATGAATGGGCACAAGGGTGATTTTCTTCAGCCAGCAGTCGCGGCAGTGAACTGTACGTTGTGGGTGATCTACGGCCTATGCAAAGAGAAGCGCGACCTACCGCTGGCGGCAGCTAACTTGCCTGGAGTTATCTTTGGCTTGATTGCAGCAACGACGGCACTAATGTAGTGGCTACTAGTGTGTTGGAAAAGATTATTCGGTGCAGCTCTTGGGTCTAGATCACTAGCTGTTGGCCAATATTTATATTTTCTTCGCTATAGTATCCCTGTAAAAAGCTGCTAATCTAGCTAAAGGGTCTCTTGAGACAAAGCCTCGTCGTTGTCGTCGATTGAGTCGAGCATTCTTTGTATCCGGTTATGATATCCCGGATCGTTCATTTCTTTCAACACCTGACGATGATCTGCTTGTAATGCTGGCGATATGCGCCGCCTGATGCACAACATCGCACATCGCCACCGTGCGACTTTGATACAGAGCGACAACTGGGTGAAACGGCGCAACCAGGCCGATGACCCGCTCTGCAACGACGAAGCGCTCACCAGTGGTAGTGAGCGCTTCGCATCTTCATCAACCAACCCAGACCGTGTTACTCATGACCTAGGTTTGGGTAAGGCTATCGTGGTACGACTCCCAGCACAGTCGTCGCATATCCCGGCCCCGTGCGGCAGAGGCTGCGTCGAAGAGATCCGCTGCTCGACGGGAATGGGATGAGGAGGTCCGTCCCATGGACGCAACTTGGCTTCCCTGCCCGGGGAAGAGGTACGCGGTGGTCAACGGATACTCCTTCTAATGCGCACGGCACCCGCCACCGTGAACATGAGCCCGAGGACGGTGAGGCCCGCAATCGCCCATGCCGGATCGATCTGCGTGTCCCCGATGCTGATGACGTGACCGTAGTAGGTCTCGATGGCCTCCCGCGCCGGCTCGGAGCCGTTCGCGAGATTGTCTAGCGCCCGACCCGCCAGTGGCTCGCGCAGCAGCATGGCGCTCGAGGAAAAGGGTAGGGCATTAATAACGTTGACGACCGACTTCGACAAGAGCCCCAGAGGCAGATAGGCGCCAGCCAGGAATCCGAGTAGCGTGCCCGTGATGGTGGATACAGTAGTGAAGGAGCTCGTCGAGTTGACGAATGTCATCCCGAAGGATGATAGCGCCCCGAACACCCAGGAAATGAGGACGATCAATCCGAGCGCTTCAGCCATACCGCCCCATCCGGCGAATTCACCGTAGAAAATCTTGACCATGGCGGCCCCGACGATCAGAACGATCGTACTCATTGTAATCGCCACGAGGACCGCCGATAGCTGGTAGCCCAGAATGAGCTGTGTCCGGCGGATTGGAGAGACTCGAAACTCCTTGAAGCGCCCACTGATCTTGTCGTCCACGTAAGTCTGCAATGCTGCCAGTCCGGTCGTGATAGGTGTGATCATAACAATACCCGCATAGACCCACGCCCCGATATATCTACCAACGTCATCGGTAGATGAGCCCGGCACGAAGTCCTTGAGATTGTCCACTTGAATCTTCCCTAGAAACAACAAGTAGAGGAGTAGCAGAACGAATGCTGACAGTAGCGACAACAGAACACCGGCCCGATCCCGTACGTAGATGCGCAGGTTGCGTGCGACAAGTACCGCAATAACCCTCATAAACTCTTCTCCCCATTTGCAAGGTTGAGAAAAACGTCATCCATCGACCCTTGGACGACCTGAAAGTCCTTGACTGCGCCATCAAGTTCGTTGAGCAGAGCGAGCGCAGTAGCAGAATCTGGCACAGTGACATGTATGGCTCCGCTCTCGTCGTGCCAGTCAGCCCCATCGAGACGGCGCTCGATCACCATGATCACGTCTTGGCGGCGTCCGAGTCTCGGCACCATGAACAGTTTGGGCGTGGAATAGCGCGTTCGCAGCTCAACGGGTGGCCCCTCAGCGACGGCAACACCTTTGTCAACAATAAGGACGTGATCGACAGACTCGGTCTCTTGCATGTAGTGGGTGGTCAGGACGACAGTGAGGCCCAGGTTTTTACGCAGTCCCGCGAGCGTCCTCCACACCTGCTCACGACTCTGCGGGTCGAGGCCGGTTGTAGGCTCATCCAGAAACAGGATTCGGGGTTGGTTTAGAAGAGCTCGAGCTATATCAACACGCCGCTTCTGTCCACCCGAGAGGACTCCGTAGGGACGGTCCTTGAATGACTCTAGGTCGACGAGCTTGACAATTTCGAAGACGCGCTCACGGGAGACGCCGTACAAATCCGCCTTGAATCGGAGGTTCTCCATGGTGCTCAGGCACGGGTCAAGCAAAGACTGTTGAAAGACGACGCCGATGCGCGAGCGTACCTCATGTCCTCGATCCCGGACACTCATTCCATCGATTACGATACTTCCCCCGTCCAGAGGGAGGAGCGTGGTCATGCATGCTATCGTAGTTGTCTTACCGGCGCCATTAGTCCCCAGGAAAGCGAAAAACTCACCGTCCTCAACCGTGAACGACAGATCATTGACGGCGACAACCTCGCCGAACTTTTTAACTAAACCCGATACTTCTATCATGTGCTCATTTTTCCTGTGTCTAAATTAGTTAGATCGTATAATAACTATTTATACTCCGTTACTTTAACAATGTCAACTGTCACCTGCGCGACGAGACTCGTCAAGGATGCCGGTGTAGCCTATTGGGGGCGATGGGATGGGGTGGTCGGTGTGGTTGTATGTAAGCTCGGCGCTCAGGTGCTCGTGGTTGGGCTGGCAGAACCGCACGTCGTACTTGACGAGTACGTCCCCGCCGGGCAGCTCCTTGCGGTCGGCGACGCGCACGTAGGGTGCGGCCACCTTGGTGTGGTCCAGGTTGAAGGACTCGACGTTCATCCTCGGCGTGCTCCTCGGTACGGTCAGGAGAATCACTGACGGCGGTAGAATTCCACGGCGCCCTAAGTGACGCAAGTGACAAATATAACCATATCAAATATTATATAGTAAATAAGCGTATTTATTGAGGTTACCTTATCTTTGCCCTCACCACTCCCACCCGAACCCGCCGAACAGCCCGCTATGGACGTCGCGCTGGGTGAGGGTGGCGCGCTGCTGGGCGTCCAGGTGGGTGCGGTTGTACTGGTTGGCTGCCTGGGGGCGGGCGAAGGGACTAGCCCCGGTGAACTGCCAGATGCTGGCTGGCACCTCCCCGATGAAGCGCACCTGGATGGTGGCCAGCAGTGACCGAGCGTGGAAGGCCCGGCTGGCCCGGAATCGGGCGGATGATGTGGAGATCAACCGCGCCTTCGAGCAGGCCGGCGTCCGGCTGGTCTCCACCAGCGAGAACATCGACCAGACACCGGGCGGCATGCTGCTGCACAGCATCATGAGCTCCATCGCCGAGTTCTACAGTCGGAATCTCGCCAATGAGGTCATCAAGGGGATGGGCGAAAAGGCCAGGAATGGTGGGACGCTGGGTAAGGCGCCGCTGGGGTACATCAACGTCCGCGCCAGAGACGAGAACGGAAGAGAGATCCGCACCATCGCGCTCGATGAGGCGCGGGCACCGCTCATCCGGCTGGCGTTTACGGAGTATGCGACCGGGCAGTGGACGACGAAGAGGCTCGCCGCGCACCTGCACGATCGGGGGCTGACGACCGTGCCGACGGCCCGCAAGCCAGCCAAGGCGGTGTCGGGCGCCCAGCTGCATCGTATGCTGCGCCACCCCTACTACAAGGGCGTCATCTCCTTCCAAGGGGTGGAGTACGCCGGGGCACATGAGCCCTTGGTGGATGAAGAGACCTGGAGCCAGGTGCAGGCGGTGCTGGACTCCCATCGCTTCGGCGAGCGGGAGCGTCAACACAACCACCACCTCAAGACGACGGTGTACTGCGGCCTGTGCGGGGCCCGCTTGCTGGTGCAGAACACGCGCAACAGCAAAGGCGATCTCTACCCCTACTTCATCTGCGCCAGGCGGCAGCGAACCCACGACTGCGCCTTCCGCGCCGTCCTGATCGACGTCGTCGAAGAGCAGATGAACGCGCTATACCGGACGATCCAGCTGGGCCGCCAGGATCGCCAGCTGGTGGAGCAGTATGTGCGAGAGGAACTACGGCGCCTTGAGCGCGACAAAGATCGGACAATCCGCTCCCTCACCACCAGGCGCACCAACATCGAGGACAAGCGCCGCCGCTTGATGCACGCCCACTACGAAGGAGCCGTCCCCCTAGAGCTTCTCAAAGAGGAACAGACCCAGCTCACGAGCGAGCTCGATCACATCGAGCGCCAGCTGGCCGCCTACCAAGCCGACATAACCGAGGTACGGCAGCGCCTCACCCAGGCCCTCGATCTCCTCGAAGACTGCCACCGCCTCTACCAAGCCGCCCCACCGCACCTGAAGAAGCTGCTCAACCAGGTGTTCTTCGAGCGGGTGCTGGTCAACCCGGCGGTGGATGAAGACGGCCGAGTCGTTCTGCCGGAAGATGGAACGAATGATGACGGAGGCAGGAGTGCGCCCGACGCAGCAGCTGGCGACTGCCCGATAGGGGAGAATGACGGGCCATTGCAGCGAGCCGCAGCACCGCGCCTGCTGGCCGACGCAAGCAGCGACGCCAACCTGGCAGCCGACCTGCGGCGGCCCTTCGACTGGCTGACCAGCCGACGAATGCACAACGTCGCACGACAGCACCGTGCGACCTTGTTGCAGGACAACACACCAGAAAACCGGGACAACCAGGTGGACTGCCCGGTCAACGACACCGTCTGCAACGACGAAGCGCTCACCAGTGGTGGTGAGCGCTTCGCATCTTTATCAACCAACCCAGACCGTGTTACTCATGACCTAGGTTTGGGTAAGGCAATCGTGGTACACTCGGCGCGATTCGAACGCACGACCTTTGGCTCCGCAAGCCAACGCTCTATCCAGCTGAGCTACGAGTGCATACCTGGGAAACAAATGTTGCCCAGACCAAACTACAAGGTACACTGGATGATACCAGATCGCTTATTATTGTAGCACAGAGGTGCGCTGAGGGCAAGACGCCGTGGCTAAAACTACTACTGCAGCCGCAGATAAATAATCAGCCGCTCGAGTAAGTCGGGCTTGCGCTCGCTCATTGGTAGGTGAGAGGCGATGAGGTCAACCAGTTGCTCGCCCACATCCTCGGGGAAGTACATGACGATGGGCATAGCGAAGCGTTTGCGTGGGATGAGCGTGATCCAGTTTTGCGTGGGCTTGGCAGTAACGCTAAAGGAGCGGAAGGTATCGTACGAGTAAGTCCGCTGGCCCACCACCACCTCGGCGTGGCTAGCGCTGTAGTTTAGCAATGCGGCTGGCCGCTGCAGCGAGACGATCAACGCCACCGCCATAATGGGAATAAGCAGCGCGAAGGTGTACGACTTAAACAAAAAGATCGAAATCGCGAAGAGTACCACCACAACCACACCAAAAATGATATACCAGCCACGGGGGCGAGTGGTGTCATTGACCTCGCGCTCTTGCCAAATGAGAAGCGGCTCGGTGGGGTCGGGAAAGGGCGAAACCTGCGACGAATTGCTGTTGGTCTCACTCGGCCCACGGCGAATCTCGAGTGGTGGATTAGGCTCATCAGTGGCCTGCGTCTCGGCACGAGTGGTGCGCGACGGGTCGACTGCATCTGAAGATGATGACTGATCGAATTGCGATGGCTGCATATGTTTAGTATAGCATAGAACATTGGCGAAAGACGATGGTTTGGGGTGGGGAATACACCGATATAACCTAGCCGACAACAGAAGAATCTATTATGAATCTAGAAGATCTCCGTTGTTCAATAGCATTCAGTTGTTTTTCTAGATCATCAATTATAGGAATAACTGTAAACTGCAGATCAAGAATTGCTTGACGTTCTTCATCATTACCTGCAGCTACAGCCTTAGATTCGCGATCTGCTAAATAGGCAAGCACCTTTCGATGGTAATACAGCTTGGTAGATAACTTCTCAAATAGAGATTGTTCTTTATTTAACCTACCCAGTAACTTACTGACTAGATTTCGATCTTTAATATTTTTAGGCCTAACCCCCTGTAAACCAGCAAAGAATTCATCGGAAATAGGGATTTCTATAGGGGTGCCTTCATAGCTTTCGTCGTTTGTTATTACTTTTCTATATCTAGGATGTTTTTCTCCGCTTGGCTCTTCTTGATGGAGTGCTGTTGAGTCGAGTGTGTCCATCGGCATGGCATCGCACGCTGTAGACCCAATACCAGAGACCGCGTCTATTTGCGTTTTTTCATGCTCTATTGCTTCTGGGGGGGGGTTGGTTCGAAAGAAGCTTGCTCTGGAGTGTAAGGTTGCTGAGTAGGGTGTTCAAATGTAGACATTGTATAGGAGCCTTTTGATTATTTAGATTTATAGTATACAACAATATAGAATTATGCAATAGAGGTGAGAGGTTTTGCAACTATAATTTGTGATGGGCAATATTACTTTTATAAAGCAAAACCCTCGACAGCCGAATTGCTACCGAGGGTTCGAGTAAGCATGAGATGGCGGAGAGAGTGGGATTCGAACCCACGGTAGGGGATGCCTACGCCGGTTTTCAAGACCGGTACCTTCAACCACTCGGTCATCTCTCCAGTCTCGCTTATTATAGCATGAGATGGAGCAAGGCAAAAGATGAGGGTTGTTAATTGATATACTACAGAGAGGCTACTGCCAAAATAACCTATTATCCAAACGGCTGATGAGCCACCACCACTGCAATAACCTGCCGTGCGCCAGCAGTGCGGAGGCAACGCGAAGCATAGCGGATCGTTGCACCTGTTGTAGAAATATCATCGATAAGGCAATAGGTGACCTCTGAAGAAAGAGTATATGAGCAAGCGAATGCTTGGCGGGCTTGCTGCTGGCGCTGGGCACGGCTACTCCCTAGCTGCACGCTGTTCTGAGCGCGTGTGAGGACTGGCTGGCAGGGCAGGCCACGCCGCTGCGCAAAGGCCTGGGCAAGCAACCGGCAGTGGTCATACCCACGCTGGCGCTGATGTGCTGGAATGGTCGGGATGGGCACAATGATGGTATCCGCCGGTAGCGGCGGCGTGACGGCGTCGAGTAAGTCTGCGAGGGTGTGCTGAGCCGCCTGGGTGCGCTCAAACTTGTAGCGGTTTATCAGCTGCTCTAGCGCACCCTCACGCTGTAGGGCACACCAGGCAGCTGCATAGGGCAGGGTGCAGGTTTGACACTGGCCAGACAGGGTAGGTTGGCCGCACTCGAGGCAACGATAGAGTGGATCGTGGATGATGTCGTTTTTACAATTATCGCAGAGCAGTGTCCCAACGATGTTGCAACCACAACAGGTATGCGGGGCAAGGAGGGTGGCAAGGTAGGTCGGTATTGTGATTTTTACACTCATGAGGCCTCTCCAGTTGATTATACGTCATCGATTAGCTATAATAAATCCAGACTGTTGTCGAAATGGTAATTTGTGCATTAGCAAAAGAAAGTATGTGGAGGAAATTATGGCCCGGAGTCAAGATGATGATCTTTTGATCGGTGATGAGCTTGCGGCAGCATTTTTGGAGGGTGATGACTCACTCGCACCAGCTGTGCCAACTCACCAGCCGATGAATCACACCCAAGCAAACCCAATGCCTGCCCAGAGCCAGCAGAGCCAAACTTCGCCATGGGGCGAAGAGCCTGCCCAGAGTGAGGAAGACTACACTGGCCAATTGGCAGTCGATGTGTATGAGACCGAGACACAGCTCGTGGTAAAGGCCCGCACCGCTGGAGTGAACCGCGAGGAATTGGATGTGAAGATCAACGATGGGCTGTTGACGATCGTTGGTACCCTGAGTAGTGGTGACGACACTGTAGCCACCAAATGGCACAACCAAGAGTGCTACTGGGGTGAATTTAGCCGTACGCTGGAGCTGCCCGTAACGGTACGTGAGGACGAGACGACTGCTGTGCTGAAGGATGGTGTGCTGACCATTACCTTCGAGAAGGTTAAGCAAGAGCAGGCCAAGAAGATCCCGATCCTGTAGGGAAGGGAAAACGAGCTTTGAGATAATGACCCCGCTGGTGCGGGGTTGTTTTGTGCTACGGGTAGCTAATAAGGTCTTTCATGGTATTCTTGTCTTATATATTCTTTATTTCGTTTAGCAGAGCGTGAATATTGGCAATCTGGGGTTAGTAGACGGCACTCTAAGAGGTTAGCACTGTAGTAATCGGAGGAGAGTAATAGTTCAGTAATACAAGAAGACACTAAAACACCGCTATAATAGAGTCAATGGTTCGTTACGAGGGGTCTGAGCTAGACTAGAGGAATGCAGGTGGAATTTCTTAGCTAGAGTAGAATAGTGTGGCTAGTGCTACGCGAAAAAGGTATCTCTATAGCAAGAAGAGACAGGATTTCTTGCATGAGAGTCAACAAGTATACTTCTAAACAAAAGAACCACCCTGCGAGAGGGTGGTATAAGAGAGCCAATGAAGAAAGGTGGTTGTGCTATTGCCCTTGGTTGGCACCGATGTTGACGACAACGAAGTTGACGAGCGCGTAGGCGATGATTGCAACGACAAGACCAACAATGGCGTACATGATGGTGTTCTTGGCACCAGTGACGGCGTTTGAGTCACCATTTGATACGGTGTAGCGTACACCGCCGATCACGATCATGATAACAGCGACCGCACCAACGATGAAGAGAATCACGTTGACGATAATTTGAAAGATACCTGAACCCTCAGTACAGCCTTCTTTTTCGCTGCCAAAGAGACAACTTACTTGGTCATTCCCCTTAGCAGAGCCAACTCCCTTCCTGAGGCCAAGACCGTTGTCGGATGCAGCTGCTGCGCCAACGTGTGGAGCTACCAGCCCAGCAACACCTGCAGCCAGCATTGGCACGGCGAGGAGTGTAAGCATAGCTTTTTTGATATTGATTTTCATTGTCATATCCTTTCTATTGGCGTTAGTACTGTCTTGTACTACCTGTACTATCTATATATACCAAAAATTTGCCAAAATGTTAAGAGCTAACGGAGAAAATTACCGAAAAAGAGCCTATTTTATTGCAGAATGCAAGCGAGGTAGATGATAGAGGTAGTTAGACGTAATTATATTGAGCGGTTGGGGTGGATTGGCTGCCGCCACTACCAAGAAGATTTGAGACAACAAAATTAACAATCGCATAGGCAAGGATAGCCACAACTAAGCCGGCAACTGCATAAAGAATAGTGTTCTTTGCGCTTTGTATACCATTTGAGTCACCATTTGACGTGGTGTAGCGAATACCACCAACGACGATCATAATGACAGCAATAGCACCAAGTGCATAGAGCATAATGTTAACGATATTCGTGATAGCAGTACCAATATTAAAGTTATTAACAGTGCCACCAGCATTATCGATACCTTTTTTTACTTGGTCTTGTGCGCTAACACCTACTGCAAAGGTTTGTGATAGCTGGCTAGTAGACAGAGCACTAGCAGAAGGGGCGACCATACCAGCAATAACGACAGAGCAGATACCTGTACCAAGAACTAGTTTTTTAATAATGTTCATCTTATATCTCCTTTATTTTATTGATAGATTGTCAGTAACCCAGTTGACAATGGTATACGAAAGAATGGCGATAACGATACCTGCTACTGCGTAGAGAATAGTATTACGAGCAGCTTTGACTGCTTGTGGGTCTCCACCAGCTAATGTAAAGCGAAAGCCAGCATAGACAATCATGATGACCGAGACACCACCAAGAATCATGAGTGCAGTATTAATACCACTTTTAATAACTGACTCTGGGTTGGGGATACCAGTGCCACTGGAGGTGACTGACTCACAGCCACTCTCGCCATAGTCACTTGCCTTTTGGCATGCGCTGTCTTTTTCGAGGCCGCTATTAAGCTCTACTTTTGCGTAGGCAGTTGATGTAATCGCAATGATAGGAAGCAATAAGATAATGCCGATACTAATTGAGCTAATACAGCGTGATAAAAAAAACTTCATGAGGGAAGCACTCCATTCATAACAGTATTTGTAATGACAAACGCAAATAGCACAATAGCAAGACCGACAATAGCACCTAATAATGTGTTTTTTGCACGGGTAACCTGACCCGGGTCATCTTGAGACATAGTATACATAAAACCCGCTACAACTATGACGATGACAGCGATAACACCAGCCCAAAGGTAGGCAGTGTTGAGGAGGTTTTTAACGATGTCAGTGTTATGAGCAGTACTATGATAGCCTATTTCGTTTGCGTGAATTTCTATGGTTGAAAGAAAGCGCCACATTATAAGATCCCCGCTATTGTATTAACAACCATCGCTGCTGTTATTGCAATGACAAGACCTATAAGAGCATCACGAACTGTATTCTTGGCCCGAGCCATTGCCTCAGGACTACCTGTACTGACCATGTACATGTAACCACCCTTGATAATAAACCCGACAGCAATATATGCAACAACGACCATTGCTGCCTGAAGGACATTAAGGGCAATCGTTAGTAGGATAGTTTGCGTTTCTAAATCGCTCCGAATTGTTTTACAATCATCTTGTTTTTGTAGTCCGCGATACCAGGCAGGCATACCAAGGAAATTTGGTGGTGAGCAGGGTGCATCGGCATGAACAGGTGTAGCTGGTGCCAGAATAGAAAGAACAGCAATGACACTAATACCATAGACGAGTAAACGACGAATCATTTGATGATACCTCCCGGCACAAGGAAGTTGAGCGCAATACTCATAACAGCATAAGCAAGCACACCAATAACGACATTTGTTATGATCGTCTTTGCCTTAGCAGTCTTGTTTGCATCACCGCTGGCTGTTGAATAAAGAATACCAGCGTAAATAAGTGTGCCAACTGCTGCAATACCGACGCCGACATTGAGAATGCGAAGAATAGCGATGAGTAAATTTGCAATGTTCATCTCGCCTGCGCCATCGTTATCTGCTGTATTACAACTCACGTTGTGAAATTTCAGTACACCACAACCATTATCACCAGTTTGACACTCTGCTTTGTTTTTGTTAGCCTCAACAGTACAATCAACCTTATTATTGTCTGTCGCCATTACTCTTGCCGGCATGGCGACACCGCCGGCAAAGATTGCCAGCATTGCACCGAATCCCAAAACCAACCGCTTATATTTCATCATACTATTCCTACGCTGTAGTGTATACGATATGAGCGGTGTTGTAAAGACTGGGGTGGGGTGCGGACAGAGTAGGAGCGAAGGGTCGAATGGTGACATTGGCATCGTGGCGCATAAAACTTGGGTTGCAAGGTCGATATTTTCTGAGTTAGGTTGCTTTTGCTGCTGGGCTGCTCTGTGAGAGATGAGATAAATAGTGATAGTTTTTAGCTCTGCACAGGGGTAGGATTATTTGCCAATAGCAGCCTGTATAACGCTAGAAGGGGGTGCGCAATAGATACAGTTTGGCATGCAGGCAGCAAAAACTTGACCACTGTGCGATATTATGCTAATGTCGAACAAGACATGAACAGAGCGTGGCGAGTGGTTGCGCGGGCGAGGGGTTGTCTGCGGCAATATACGGGGTGGCTGGCACTATTAGTGACGGTACTCTTGGGGCTCACGCTCGCTACCCCTGTGCCGGTGTATGCTGCTGAGACGGCGCAGCGCCAGGGCGAGAACCTTATCTTTCGTCATAATACCTTCAAACCACACCGGGCCAGCGACAAAGATCTGACCGCTCGTGGTTTACCTGCTGGTGTGCACTTCTATGAGTATGAGCCAACGACCAATCGGCGCCAGACCATCATCTTTCCGACTGGTAGCGACCCACTACGCGCCAAGGAAGCAACGTATGTGGAATATATCTTTGTTGAGCCAGATACGTACAACAAGATGGATGATGCCATCGCTATCTCTGTCTCGGGGCAGCAGGAGGCCGCGCCACAAAATAATGGTGGCCAGAATAACCAAAATAATCAGAATAACGGTGGTCAAGCTGAGCAAAACGCTGGTAATAATCAGAACAACGCCAATGGCCAAAATGGTGGAGATAACGGCCAAGCGGCAAATAATAACAATAACAACCAACCTCAAGACAAACCCGCTGAGCAAACAGATAAAGATGATGGTGCGACGACCAGCTGTAGCGGCACAGCGCTGGGTAGTATTGGCTGGATTGTCTGCCCAGTGAGCAACTTTATGGCGTGGATCACTGACCAGCTTTACCAGCAAGTGGCGCAGTACTTGGCGGTGCAGCCGCTGCAGTCCAGCGGCGATGGCACACTCTTTCGCTTTTGGGCGATCATGCGCGACTTGGCCAACATCGCCTTCATCATCGTCTCACTCATTGTCATTTATTCGCAAATTACCAGTGTTGGTATTAGCAATTATGGTATCAAGAAAATGTTTCCGCGCCTTGTTGTGTCGATTATCGTCGTTAATATGTCGTTTTGGCTGTGTGCGGCAGCGATCGATATTTCGAACATATTGGGCTTTCAGCTGCAGCAGCTGTTTGTTAATATTGCCTCGACGGTCAATGGGGCGGATTATAACACGCTCAACAAAATCACGTGGCCTAATATCATGAGCGCTCTACTGACGGGCAGCGCTGGTGCAGTGGGTGCGGTGGTGGGGGTGAGTGCACTGGTGGGCGCGACCGATGGAGCGCTGGCGATGGCTATTCCGCTGCTGGTGGGTGTCCTGCTAGCGGTCATCATCGCTGCAGTGATTATTGCGGCGCGTCAGGCGCTCATCACCATTCTTGTTATTGTTTCGCCCTTTGCCTTCTTGTTACATGTGCTGCCCAGTACAGAGAAGTATTTTGATAAGTGGAAGGATCTCTTTATGACGATGATGTTGATGTTTCCGCTCATGTCGATATTGTTTGGTGGGTCGCGCTTGGCGGGGGTGGCGATCTTGACCAATGGCAAGGATGCGAATAATCTCAACCTGATTATCCTTGGCTTAGCAGTGCAGGTGGTGCCGCTGGTGCTGACGCCCTTTGTGGTGCGGATGAGCGGCTCGCTGCTAGGGCGGCTGGGCGCGATTATGAATGATCCGCGGCGTGGCATTGTCGACCGGACGCGGACTTGGGCGCAGCAGCGGGCAGACCTGCGCAAATCACGCGTGCTGGCTGGCGATGCGCAGCGCAACTGGCTGGGCAATGCAGCGCGGCGGAAAGCCCTGAAGAAGCGCGCTATTCAGCAGCGAACTGATGCTTATACGAAGCGCTTTGAAACAATGGCCGACTTATCGGCGGTGGGGCGGAGCAACGATGAATATAACCGCTACACCGACCTGCGTGGCAAGGAGGGAGCAGCGCGGCGCGACCGAGCCTGGAACGCACGTCTCTTGCACGATGATGAGCTGAAGCAGCGAGCGCTCAATACCCAGCTCACTACTGATGAAGCCAAGAATGCTGCCCACAAGCTCGACGCACTCTATGATGAGCTGAAGCTTGGCGGCGAGATACCGGCTGGCCTGAGTCATGGCCTGGGGCGGCGCGCTTATGCCGCGGCCGAAGTGGGTGCGCTAACGGAGATCCGCAGTGCGATGGCGCAGCGCGAAGTACGGGCGAAGATCGACCGTGAGCTCCTCGCCGATGGGGCAGTGGCCAATGCCGATGGCGTGGTGCTACGCGATGGCGATGGCGTTGCGCTGCGTCGCCGGATGGTCGATGGCCAAACGCTGCAAGACTACGCCACAGGGGTGGGGCACAAGAACTTGATGGTGGCAGGCCAGACGGCGCGGCTGCGCAAGGAGTTTGGTGAGCATGTTGCGGCGGAAGACCAGCTGATGCGCCACTTTAAGCTCAATAGCAGCCAATGGCAAGCTATGGCTGCTACTGGCGATACTGCCATTACCCTCACCGATGCCAGTGGCAACCAGCACACGTTCCGGGCAGATAATGAGTACGTCAAGGAGGCGGCTATCGAGCACCAATTCCGCGCCGGCTCGGCTGGCCAAAAGCGCGAGATCATCCGCGAGACCGGCCGCGAGATCGAATACGTGGCAGACGATGGCACGGTGCAGGTGCGTCAGGGGTACAACTACGATGCTCGCGCGACCGTCTCGGCTGAGGCGGTGGCCTCTGGGGTGGCAAGTGCGGTGCCATTCGTGAATGACGCGACGTACGATGCAATCTTGCGCGGCGAATACAACGGTGCAGCTGCCGAGAAGATGCACTCACTGCGCCAGGTCTTTGAGGGGCGGCTCAAGGCAGAGAACTTCGCAGGGGCAAATGATGGCGCGCTAGAGCTGATCTATAGCATCCCTGACTTGCCCGATTACCAGCAGATCAAAGACTCGTACCTCCGCACCCTCTCGCCCGAGAAGCGGGCTGCCATTGAGCCGACCTTCGACCAAGCCTATGCTGAGCGCCACCAAGCCCTTCGTCATGATGCTTACCGCATTCTCAACACTCCAGAGCTCCGCCGCAACACCAACGCTGCCAACCGTGCTGTGTATGAGCGGTATGCAGAGCGGCCAGGGGGGTAGAGCACACAAAACACTCCGCAGAGTATGCGGAGTGCTTGGCTTGTGGTGATCTAATGAGGCTATTTGTGTGTTGGCAGTGGCGTTGGGATTGCCGTGGCTAGGTCGGTGGCAGTGGCCTCTGGGCTCGGAGTGCCCGCGATATTCTCTGGTGTTTTACCAGTGCACTGGGGGTCGTTGGGGGAGACTGCAATATTACCATCGCGGCCTCTACCTCTGTAGACAAGATTTTTACCATCGCATATCTTGGAAACAGGCGAGTCAGTATCGCCATCGGCCTCAAGCCCCTTGTTAGTGATCTCTGTCCACTTATTATCCTCAGTAGTGGCAGTAGCAGCAGGTACTGGGTTTTCGCCGTTTGAGCAGCCTGCTACGCCAATCACGGCGGCTGGCATTAACGCCGCCGCGGCCACTCCTTTTTTGATGGCTTGCAACACCCTGTTAGGTGCGGTTTTGTCCTCGTGGGTGGAGAAGTGTTCTCGTGTCATGGTTTGACCTTTCTGGTGTATTATGTATCGATACTGTTAATAGTAGAAAAAGTACGGGATTTTGTCAGGGGGTAAAATTTGAACCCAAAACCCACCGACCAAGCGGTGGGTTATGAGGCACGAAACAGAGGTAATGTGCCAGTTTTTTTGCTGTAATAGACTAGCGCGCTGTGCTGCTACTTGCGGGTAAAGATCTCGCGCAGGCTGAGCTTGCGGCTGTACTCGAGCGCGCCAAAGCGGAAGAGGCGCACGCCCATCATGATGGCGATGGCGGCACAGATGGCCAAGATGCTAATGCTAATGGCGGCGTCTGTCGCACTGAGGTTGCCAATCGCATTGCGCAGCATGAGTGGGATGGGCGAGGTGAGTGGGAAGTAGGTGATGATCTTGCTTGGTAGCGCGTCTGGTGTGGAGACGAGCATAGCGGCGGCATAGAGCGGCGCAAAGAGCAGGATCATGATGGTGGCAAAGAAGCTCCCCGCTTCCTTAGCAGTTGGCACAGCAGCGCCGATTGCCACCAGCATTCCGGTGAAGAAGAGGAAGCTCGCGGCAAAGGCAAGGAAGCCTATCCCAATCCGCACGGGGTCGACTGCAATGTGCGAGAGGTCGACATCGGGCAGCTGCAGCTGGTCTTTGAAGAAGATATAGGCAATGAGCACTGGCAAAATAACGAGCAGCCCTTGGATAAACGCCAGGACGATGAGCGAGATAATCTTGCCGATGATGAGCGTGCGAGCGTGCACCGTGGTGAGGATCATCTCGATGACACGGTTTTCCTTTTCCTCTGTTGTGCTGGTGAGCATTTGGTTGCCAAAGAAGCTAATGAGGAAGTAGAACAGCACCAAGAAAACCCCCGGTAGGATCATCTCGTTGATGGCGTTGTATTCTTTGCCATTTTTGTAGACGGTGTTTTTGGTATTGACCTTGTCTTGGATAACCATGCGCACTGCTGGGCTGACCTCTGATTGGACAGAGTTAGAGAGCAGGCTGGTGGCAATGCTGCCGTAGCGGCCGTTGTCGAAGAGCCCCACGTCCTTGCCGTAGACTTCCACCCGTTCTTTGGCAATGTCTTTGGGGTAGTAGATGTAGGCGTCGAGCTTGCCCTCTTGGACTCGCTTGATGGTAGCGTCTTTGTCTGCAGCAGCGACAGGCTGAGCCTTGGTGGCGGCAAGCAATTCTGGCTTGATGAGCTTGGACTCATCTGTGACGGCAAAGCTAAAGGCCTGTTTCTCGAGGTTCTTGGCAGCATCGGCCGAGGCTTTATTGGAGAGGAAGATGACGCCAAAGAGCACGGCAAACACCAACGGGAAGCTGATTGCCGCAAGCCAAAACGACTTCTTCTTGAGCGAACGGGTGATCTCGAAGCGGATGACGGTAGATAGGTTATGCATATTAGTTGTCCTCCTTGCTGGGCTGGCTATAGACCTGGATGAAGATATCGTCGAGCGACTGGCCGCCAAACTGCGCGCGTACCTCGTCTACTGTGCCATAGGCATGAGCCACGCCATCTTTGAGTAGCAAGATGCGGTCGCACAAGCGCTCAACTTCGTCCATTTGGTGGGTGATCATGACCACTGTGGCGCCCTTGGCTTGGTGCTCCTCAATGATCTCCATGAGCAAGCGCCGGTTGACGGGGTCGAAGCCCTTGGTAGGCTCATCGAGAATGATGAGCTCTGGGTCGTTGATGATGGTGATACCGAGCTGAACCTTTTGCTGCTGGCCACCACTGAGCTTATCCAGGCGGGTCTTGGCTTTGTCCGCCAGGCCAACCCGCTCGAGGAAGGCGAGTGACTTGCTGCGTGCCTCGCTGCGGCTCAGGCCCTTAAGCTGGCCAAAGTAGATCATCGTGTCGATGACGCTCTCCTTCTTGTAGAGGCCGCGCTCCTCTGGCAGGTAGCCAAGCTTGACGTCGCCCGAGACAGAGTATGGCGTGCCATCGATGAGCAGCTCGCCACCAGTTGGTTGATAAATACCGAGGAGTGAGCGGATCGTGGTGGTCTTGCCCGAGCCGTTGCTCCCCAAAAAACCAAACGTCTCGCCGCGCTTTACCTCAAAGCTGAGGTCGTCGATGACGCTGGTCTTGCCAAATTTCATCGAAAAATGGCTGACGGTGATGATAGAATCTGTTGCTTCCATAACAATATCATATCATATCGAGGTGCGATGTAAAGCGGGTCGGTGTATTAATTTTTATGGAGTTGAGAGGCTGATGTTTGCCATAAGCGGCCATCATGAGCCAGCTCTCGTGCTACAATACCCTTATGAAACGACTGATAATACCGCTGCCGTATCGGCGTTTGGTGATTGCATTTGTGGCGGGGTTTTGTGTGATGGTGTTTGAGCTGGTGGCAGCGCGGGTGATGTCGCCAGTGGTGGGGACATCGACCTATGTGTGGGCGAGCATTATTGGTGTCATTATTGCAGCGATGAGCCTGGGCTACTGGCTGGGTGGTGTGCTGGCCGATGCACGCTCGCGCGATGGCGATGTGGCCTGGCTGCTGCTTGGGGCGGCGCTGCTGATGCTGACAATGCTGTGCCAATACCACGATATATTGCAGTGGGTAGCCCAGCTACCGATCGATATTCGCCTGCAAGCTACGGTGGCGGCAAGCCTACTCTTTGCACCAACCAGCCTGGTGCTCGGGGCGCTGAGCCCCTACCTAGTGGAGCGGCAGACTGAGACGCTGGCGCGAACGGGGCGGTCAGTGGCGTCGCTGAGTGCGGTGAATTCGATTGGTGGGATCGTTGGCACCTTTGCGGCGGGGTTTTTCTTGTTTGGCTGGCTGGGGATTCACGACGTGTTGGTGGTGCTTATTAGTCTGCTCGTGCTGGCCAGCTGGCTGGTGGTGCCAGGCCAGCGCTGGCAGTGGCGCGTGGTGGTGAGTGTGCTGTGTGTGGGTTTGGCGCTGGGCTATCGCGTGGCACCAGTGGTGCGGGCTCAGGCTGCGCAGACGATCGATACCGCCGCGGCGCACTACACACTCCAGCAATGGCATCGGCAGGATGGCGCGATTATCCGCGGGATTGCCAGTGGGCCGGCCGGCGTGCAGTCTGGTGTTGTAGTCGGGCAGCCGCAGCAGCTGCCATTTTGGTATACGCGCCAGATGATGCAGGCGGTGGAGCAAGCCCCGCAGCGCCAGCGCATTTTGGTGTTGGGCGGTGGGACCTTCACGCTGCCGCGCCTCCTTGCCCAGCGCTATCCGCAGAGTCAGATCGATGTGGTAGAGATCGACCCCGGGCTCTTGCCGATTGCTCGCCAGTATTTTTATTATCGCGACCCAGCCAATGTGCGGCCGATCTTCCAAGATGCGCGTGTCTTCCTTGAGCGCAGCACCGAGCAGTACAATATCGTGCTTGTTGATGTGTATAACGACGGTGATGTACCCGCCTCGCTGGCAACACACGAGTATGCTACCGCACTCAAGCGGCATCTCCGCCCCCAGGCTCGCGTGGTAGTTAATATGATTGCCAGTCGCCAACCAGCCTGCCAGCCACTGTTTGCTGCTCAGGACGCGCCGTATGCTGCTCTATTGGGGCAGGGGAGTTTCCGTTATGAGCGGGCAGATGGCTGGGATTACACTAATGTCGTGGCGACGTATGGTGGCGACACCGCTCATCAGCCAGCTCCCTTTGCCAGCCAGCCGCCCTACCATGATGATTATGCTCCTCTTGAGCGATTGCGGCAGGAGTGCCGGGAGGTGTATGAGCAGTAATGCGCTGTATCTCACGCTCTACCTCCCCACACTCCCTCCGATGGAACACTATAAGGGTCGATACTTCCCAAGTATCGACCTCTTGCGTTGGGCTGAGAATCTGTCAGTACAATGACAGATTCTCACACTCCATCAGATGAAGCGATGGGGAGGAGGAGCTAACGCTGAGAATATCGTTCTATTATGTTTATGCATAAATAACACAGAGTATCATGTACACTCCTCGCTCATATTATGAGGGGTCAACTGGATATGCCAGGCCGAAAAGCTCCGGCCAGGTGGTGCGATAGAGCTCTGCTCGCTAGCACTGGCACTAACCTCTAGATATTTTCTTGTACGAGGCTAGGGTTTGCCATCACCCACAGAGGTCGCCCGCAAAATCGGTTGTAGTTTTCACAAAACCCCTTGCCAAGCACCACATCTGGCGTCTATAGTAGGATACAGACGCTACATATATAGCGAGCACACATAAACACGGGAGAGACAAATAATAGAGATCGGCTCCAGGCGTGCCCTGGTGGCTGGTTTTGTGCACCGTATAGTAAGGAGCCCAAGGGGAGGGATGATGACAATTCATATTACTAAGCGTGATGGTACGACCGAGCCATTTGACACAACCAAGATAAATGCCACGTTGCTGGCGGCAAGCCAGGGGCTGGCTGATCCGTTGCAGAAGATCGTGCAGATTGCTCGTGAGCTGCAACTGACGCTCTTTGATGGGATGACGACCAAGCAGCTGGAGGAGACGCTCATCCAGACGACAGTGCAGAATATTAAGGATGACCCAGACTACGACACGATTGCGGCGCGCCTGCTGCTGGGCACGATCTACCGCGATTTGCTCGGCGTATATACCACTGATGAAGAGCTGCGCCAGCGTCATAGGGAGGCCTTCCCGCGTTATATTCGCCAGGCGGTGGCCGACGGTTTGCTCGACCCGCGCATGCAAGATGAGACGATCTTCGACCTCGAGCGCCTGGCTGCCGCACTTGACCCGAGTAAAGATACACTCAGTAAATATCTTGGCGTGGTAACCAACCGCAACCGCTACGCCCTGCGCAAGCAAAACGGTGAGCCGCTCGAAGTGCCGCAGTTTACTACTATGCGCATTGCCATGGGTCTGAGCTACAACGAGGAGCACCCCACCGAAGCAGCCATTGAGTTTTACCGCCACATGGCTAATCTCGAATACAGCCCGGGCGGTAGCACCCGCGTTAATGCTGGTGGATTGTTCCCACAGCTGAGCAACTGCTTCGTCATGGAAGTGCAGGACGATATGGAGTCGATTGCTAAGAGTGTGCGCGATACAATGTGGATTGCTAAAGGGACAGGCGGTATCGGTGTCAGTTTTACGAAGCTGCGGGCGGCGGGTAGCCCCGTCAAGACAACTAACACAACAAGCACGGGGCCAATCCCCTTTATGAAGATGGTCGACACGGCACTGTTTGCTGTCTCGCGCAAAGGCAAGAAGATGGGCGCAGCGGCCGCGTATATGGAGAACTGGCACATCGATTTTAGAGAATTCATCGACCTGCGCTCGAACTCCGGCGACCCATATTTGCGGACACGCTACCTCGACACAGCGGTGTTTATTAGTGATGAATTTATGCGCCGGGTGCAGGCGGATGAAGATTGGTATCTCTTTGATCCAGCTGAGGTGAGTGACCTGAGTGAGCTGTATGGCGCGGCTTTTGCTAAGCGGTATGCCTATTACATCACCCAGGCCGAAGCAGGCAAGCTACGCGCTTACGACAAGCTGCCTGCTCGCCAACAATTCCACAAGATTCTCAGCAGCTTGCAGGCGACCGGCCACCCATGGCTCACCTGGAAGGATGCCATCAACCTCCGGGCGCTTAATAATAACACTGGCACCATTCATCTTAGTAACCTCTGTACAGAGATCACCTTGCCGCAAGATGAGCACAATATTGCGGTGTGTAATCTGGTGAGTATTAACCTCA
>OJLY01000128.1_pt1 | contig 60883 bp, 80 predicted proteins | sample 1597031 | NCBI WGS metagenome assembly OJLY01 (sample SAMEA3904673, study PRJEB24821) | metagenome | biome: Builtin; feature: hospital; material: surface | place: USA | collected 2013-06-03
GTGTATAAGAGACAGCTAATAAATTACATAAAATTTCCATATATATATAATTTATCAATTAATAAAGTATCAAAGATTTTTAATTGCGATGACCTCGTTATGATTTAGGATTAGCTGGTCAGTTAAGGCCTCAACAATAACTAGACCCCTGCCATTGCACTTTTTTTCTCCACAATCATAGGAGGAAGTGTCGTGGTCAACGCCCCTTCCCTCATCTGAGACAATAATTTTTAGAAAATCATCTTTTATAAGCAAGTTCAAATAGACCTTCTTCCTAAGGTCTTCTTGGTTACCATGGATTGCTCCATTTATTACAAGCTCATTTAAAATAACTTTTATATCAAATAATTTCTCTTGGTCGGCAATATAAGGATTTAAATCTCTCATGGCTGAATCCAAAAAACCCTTTATTAGAGATAAATCGCTATATACAGAACCATTAAATCTATATAAAGTATCCATAATTCTCACTCCATCTATTAGAAAATTACCCATTACTTCTCTCATTTAAACTCCAAAAACTATGAAGGTATTTAATTTTAAAATTTTACTGTATTATATTTAGCAATTTGTTATAATGTATTTAAGCTTGGAAAAAAGCATAAATTTTAATAGGAGGAAGATAAAAATGAAAAAATATGAATGTACACTTTGTGGATACATCTATGATCCTGAAGTAGGCGACGAAGATAACGGCGTTAAGGCTGGTACTGCATTTGCTGATCTACCTGAAGATTGGGTTTGCCCTCTTTGTGGAGCAGAAAAATCAGACTTCGAACCTGTTGAATAATAATATTAAAGAAGGCTTAGGCCTTCTTTTTTTGTGTAGCTTTTTATAAATTTTAAATTTTTATCCACAATTTTCTCTTTTTATCTACATTTGTAGATTAATATCCACTTTTTTATAAATATATATGAGATTTCTTCTCTAATTTCTTTTTATTTATCCACATTTATAATATTTTTTAATTTCCAAATAAAAAAGTCATGAGCCTTCTTTTATATAAAACTCATGACCTCTTTCTTATATTTATTTTTTCTTAATCAAGCTTCAGATAATCTATAAGAGCTCTCGTTGTATTTTCTAGATCTTCTAAAACTATATACTCTTCCTTTGTGTGGACCTTTTCCATTCCAACCCCAACTATAAGAGAGTTGAAGCCTTCTTCGGCGAAAAAGTTGGCATCAGATCCACCACCAATTATAACTTCTTTTGCCTCTACTCCTACATTTTTGTAAGATTTTATAACTTCCTTTGCAAATTCCATATCACTTGGAGCAAGAGCTGGATAGTCCAAAGTTTTTTCAAAGTCAAAATCTTCTGTCAAGTCCCCCACAATTTTTTGATATTCATCTAAAATTTCTAAAACATGGTCCTTGTCGTGTCCTCTTATCTCTCCAGAGAATTCAAGATAATCTGGAACGACGTTTTTTGGAAAATCAGAATTTATCTTAGATACATTTGCTGTTGTGAATTCATCAATCCTTAGATTCTTAAACTTAGAAATAGCTTTGGCTGCAAGCATAATCGCTGATATTCCCTTCTCTGGCTCAATACCTGCATGGGCAGACTTGCCTCTTATCTTGAATTTATAAGAATAAGATGTAGGAGCCTTGTAGGCCACCTTGTCGCAAGATCCTGCATTATCAACTACTATCATATTTTTGGCAGGATTCATGTTCTTATAAACTTCTTCCCAATTTATATTTCTAGCACCAAGCATTCCCACTTCTTCTCCTGGTGTGAAAATTGCATAAATATCTCTGTGCTTGTGGTTCTTTGTCACAAGATAGTAGATTGAATATAGGATTGCTGCAAGACCACCCTTGTCGTCGCCACCAAGAGTTGTCTTGCCATCAGTCTTCCAAACTTCATCTTCTTTTATAATTTTTAAATCCTTGTTGGGTTCAATGACGTCCATGTGGGCCGAAAAAGTTACTCCTTCTCCTTCTCCTGCAAACTTTGCAAAAATTGTAGGAGCCTTTCCCCCATATTTATCTTGTGACTGGTCGAGATAGACCTCTCCACCAAGTTCTTCTACAAAATTTATTATATATTCTGCCACTTTCTCTTCTCCATAAGAAGGAGAGTGGATCAAAAGTAAGTCTTCAAAAATTTCTAAAAGTTTTTCTCTTTCAAAGTCCTTCATATTTCCTCCTATGAGTTCTTATTGATAGTTTCCAGTTGTGTTTTTGCAAAGTAAATTGATGAGAAAACTGTAACAAGAGTTATTAAAAAAGTTGCATTAAAAGGTATTAGAGCAACAATCTTTGACATAACAAAGGCAACAACTAAGGCAAAAACTCCTGTCTTAAAAGATTTGACAGAAAATTGTGCAAAGATTCCTCCATAAAGTGCTGGAATTATAAGAGTTAAAACTTCTTTGACATGGTCTGGCAAGTTGACAATTACAGTTTGAGCAAAAATTGTTGATATAATTACAAAAAATGTCGCAACATAAATTGAAACTGCAATGCCTATTGTTCCCATCATTGAACCTTCATCTGTTCCTTGCTTGTAGCCTGAGCCAGAAATAGCTGATACTGCCGCAGGAATTTTTAAATTGACACTGTTTCCTGATAGGGTTGACATGTATAGACCTGCTGCCCCAATTATTGGATAGTTGGCAATTGGTTCTGAAAAGTAAAAGGCTCCTGATACAGACATTTGTGAAATTGCACCTGCTATTATGGCTGCTAGACCTGGATTATATCCATAATAAAAAGTCATAAGCATTGGTGGAAGAAGTACAGCAATCATGCCAAGAGCCATTGTAAGTCTTCCAAACTTGTGAATTGATTGAGAAAATTTTTCGTAAGCTGTCATTTTTTCCTCCTTAAAATATTAATTGAGATGCAATTGCACCAATAAACATTGCAAAAGTAAGTCCCCAGTCTTTTAACCAAGCGTACTTCTTGCCCAACTTTTGGCAGATAAACATAATTATGAAGCCAAATACAGTTGCAAAAGTAACCTTTGGGTTTGTGTTTACCTTTGATAGGTTGTCTACACAAAAATATGCAAAGGCTCCAAGCATGGCTCCCACAGAAACTGCAGGAAGAAGTGCTTTCCTACCACCAGTAAGAATGTGGTTTACTGATTCCATCTTGTGGCCAAAAATTATCATAAAGATTAACCAGCCCATTACACCAAGAGCAGGTGTCCAAAGGGCATTGGCATAAACTGTTGGATCCATTGTTGTAGCAAGTTCTGAACCCATTGCCTTGGCACCAAAGTTTGCAGCCATGGTTTCGTAATTTGTTCCACCAATTACTGACATCCTAAGGGCTGTGACTGGTGCACCAAGGGTAACAATAAGTGCAAGTATGGATCCGCAAATACCTAGTGCAGGGCCAATAGATGAAACCGCCGCTGTCACTATTCCCTTTTTGATTTTCTTCTTATCCATGTTCATTTCCTTTGTAGCCTTTAGGGCCCTTCTCAAAAGATAAGTTCCTTGGAAAAGAACTAAGATGATACCAACAGAACAAACCATATACATAAGTGGACTGTTGGCAAACTGCCATTGATCTTTCATAATTATTCCTCCCTTTTTTGAATAAATTATCGACAGTATAACACAATCCTTTTTCCTTGTAAATCTATACTTAAGTACAATACTTGTGAAAACTATACAAAAAAAGACTCCGTAAAACGAAGTCTTTATCACACTTTGATGGTCTTTTATAAAATTTCCCAAGAAAAAAACTTTTAATTATTTTTTAATTTTCTTCCAAGATTTTTTTCCACTTGTCCAAACTTTCTAATTCTTCTTTTGAAAGTTCAGGGTACTTTGGATCCATTTCTTTTAACTTTTCTAAGATAACTTCTGAGACAAGATATCTTGAGAACCACTTCCTGTCTGCTGGCACAATGTACCAAGGAGCAGCTTTTGTAGAAGTGTTAATTAGCATATCTTCATAGGCCTTCATATAATCATCAAAATACTTTCTCTCTGTTATGTCTGAGGATGCAAATTTCCAATTTTTTTCTGGTCTTTCAATTCTCTCCATAAGTCTTTCTTTTTGCTCCTCTTTAGAAACATGGAGGAAAAATTTTACAATTTTTATTCCATTATTTGAAAGATACTCTTCAAAATTATTTATTTCTTCAAATCTTTTTTCCCATATATCCTTAGTGACTAAGTTTTTTGGGAAGGGTTGATCTAAGACTAAATTGTGAACTCTTGATACAAGAACATCTTCATAATGACTTCTGTTAAATATCCCAATCTCTCCACGAGGAGGTAGCTCTTTTGCTACCCTCCAAAGATAATCATGGTCCAACTCATTTTCACTTGGTTTTTTAAAAGAAACAACTTTTGTGCCCTGTGGATTTACCCCAGTCATTATATTTTTTATTAGGGAATCCTTGCCAGCAGCATCCATAGCTTGAAGAACAATTAAAAGTGATTGATTGTTTTCAGCATAAAGTTTTTCTTGATACTCGCTTATTTTTATAATATTGGCAGGTATCAATGTATCTTTTACTTCATCTTTTTCAAGTTTTCCATTGTATGAAGTTGGAACCTCATATAAGTTTAACTTTTTCTTTTCTTTAACTAAATATTTTTCAGTTTTCATTAAAATTTGCCAACTTCCTTTGAAAATTTAATTGCTTCTTCAAGCATTTGAGTTGTTATTTGGTGGTAGGTCATGTCAAAAAGTTTAAAGCCCAAGAGTTTTTTGTCTTCGTAAACTTTTTCAACTTCCTTGGCAAAGGACTCCTGACCAGCTGGGTCGATTATATCGTCGTTTCTTCCGTTAAAAAGAACAATAGGCCTATCCTTAAAAGCCTCTGGACTATCCATTGGGTTCATGTCTAGGAAAAATTCGTTAATCCTAAATTCTCTATCGTCAATATTGTCCTTATTTTTAAGTTCATTAACTCCACGCACAACTTCTTCCCAATTGTTTATCCCATTGAAAACAAAGGCCATCTTGAGGTCCTTCTTAAAGGCATAAAGACCTCCAGCAGTAATGGCACCCATGGAGTGACCTCCCACTGCGATTTCATTTCCTGGATAATTTTTTTCAATATACTTAAAGATAGAAGGAGCTTCCTCAATGTTGTGCATAATTACCTTTAAAATATATTTTCCTTCAACAGCCTCGTCCTCATGGTCAATCTTTTCCACATTCCTCTCGCCATGATATCTGGCTTCTGGGAGGACGACCCTGTAGCCATAGGATGCAAAAATATTTCCCCTAAAGATTTGACTTTCATTGTCTGATCCCCAACCGTGATAAAAAACTAGGGTCTTATTAGTCTCTTCTTTTGGCTCAATTATCACTGCAGGGACTTTACCTATCATAACTTCCTTTATATCTGAATAGCTTGTTTTTAAATACTCCATAATTCACCTCTCCTACATTATAGCAAAGAAAAGAAAAAATTTTGGAGACTTACTTTCATTTTATTTTTTAGTATTTATTAATCCTCTATTTTTAAATAATAAAATTTTATGAACCGATAAATTTTTGTAAACTCTTAACTTTTTGTGACTTCTCATTTTATTATGACCTGAGAGATATTTGTGACTTCACAGTTTTTTATGAACTTGAAATTTCTTATAACTTCATAAATTTTTATAATCTTATACTTTATTACAAAGTCAATTTTTTTATAAAAATTCAAAAATTTGGACAATAAAAAAGCAAGGAATAATTTCCCTGCTTAAATCTTTATTATTTTATTTCCCAAGTTGGTGGTGTCACTCCATTGGCTTTTAAAAATTCATTGGCTCTTGAGAAGGGCCTTGATCCAAAAAATCCCCTCGATGCTGAAAGTGGAGATGGATGAACTCCTTCAATGATGAGGTGGTTGCCTGATTTTATAAACTTCTTACGGGCCTTGGCGTGGTTGCCCCAGAGTATAAAAACTACTGGGTCTTCTTTTTCACTAATTTTTTCTATTACTGCGTTGGTAAAAATCTCCCAACCAATTTTTGAGTGGCTCATGGGTTGGTGGGCCCTAACTGTTAGGGTGGTGTTAAGAAGCATTATCCCCTGGTCTGCCCATGATTTTAAGTAACCTGTTTGTGGAATTTCTATCCCCAAGTCAGAATTTAGTTCCTTATAAATATTTCTAAGTGAGGGTGGAATTGCCACACCTTCCTTGACAGAAAAGGCAAGTCCATGAGCCTGTCCCACATTGTGGTAGGGGTCCTGTCCCAAGATCAAAACCTTTAGGTCCTTGTAAGAAGTGTAGTGAAAGGCATTAAAAATATCCTGAGCCTTTGGAAATATTTCATAATTTTTATATTCTTCAATTAAAAGTTTTCTAAGGTCCTTGTAGTAGTCCTTTTGAAACTCTTCTTCCAAAATTTCTTGCCAATCATTTTTTAAAATTTCCTTCACAAAATCACCTCCTGAAGAAGTCAAAGATACTCTTCTTTAGACTTGGGTCGATTAACTCTTCAAGTTCCCTTCTACTTTCATTAGTAGAGAAGATGACAAGCCTGTCGCCCTTTTCAATTTTTGTATTTCCTCTTGGAATAACTGCTGAGTTGTCGTACCTAATTATCCCACCAATAATAATTTCCTTGTGGATATTGATTTCCGAAAGTTTCTTGCCAATGTAGACAAAGTCGTCTGGAATTTTTATTTCATAAACTTGAGCCTTGCCGCCAAACATATAGTTGATCGAAACCTTCATATCAGTGTTTATTGCCTTGATGATTTCGTTGGCAACAATGACCTTTGGATCAATGACCCTATAAATTCCAAGGCTCTCCAAGATTGTGTCGTAGTTATTATCCTTTTGAATGATAATATTTTTTGCAATCCCATGACTTCTTGCAAGTAGTCCAAGAACTATGTTCAATTCATCAGAATCTGTCATGGAGATGAAGACCCCATCCTTAGAAATGGATTCTTCCTTAAAAATTTTGTCGTTTCTAAGTTTTTTATTAACTACAAAGGCCCTGTTTATATTTCTCCTGTATTTTTCAAATTTTTCCCTATCGGGTTCAAGAATTTTTAAATTTATATTTTCAAGATTTGAGATAAGTTTGTTGAAGTTGTAGTCGCCTGATGCAATTACAACCTCTCTCTCCTCTTCCTTTTCCTTGATTTCAAAGTGGGCGTGTTTGAAGTTTCTTATGTCAAAGGAAAGGCCCATAAGATAGATATAGTCACCAGACTTTAGGACAGTTTCTCCGTCGGGTACAATTAAGTCCCCTTCTCTTAGGATTCCAACAACAAGGATTGTAGAAAGAGACCCAATATCCTTTATCTTTTGATTTTCAAATTCCTCATCCATGTCAATGTAGTGGCCTGTGACTTCTATCTTGCCCTTGCCAAAATAGTCTGCCTCATAATATTCTGTAGACCCAATTAACTTGGTCACAAGTTTTGCAGTTTCAAGGCTTAGGTTAAATACATTCACAACATTTGGAAGAGAATTTTTTATAATTCCTATTTCAGAAATATTTTCCATTTCATCGAGACGGAGAATTATTTTTACATCTAGTCCCTTAAAGATTGAGGCCATTATTAGGTTAGTCTTGTCGCTATCTGTTGCTATAATGGCGTAGTCGTACTTATTAAGGTCATGGTTAATGACAAATTCTTCTTCCAAGACGTCGGCCCTTATTTTATTTACGCTATCTGTTATCTCTTCAAAGTTTTTTTCGTCCCTATCCACTAGGTCAACTTCATATTTTTCAAGACTCAAGGCCTTGGCAATAGTTGAACCAACCTTTCCAGAACCTATAATTAAAATCTTCATTATAACTTAATAATTTCCTTTCTATGTCTTCCTCTTGTGAAAAGTGCCATTATTGTAAAGAATTCAAGTCTACCTAAAAGCATAAGGACACTGAAGTAGAGTTTAAAAAAGTCGCTATAAAAATAAAAGTTTTTCGTAGGACCAATATCTCCAAAGCCTGGACCAACATTTGATAGGGTCGTAGCAACTGAAGAAAATCCTGTTATAACATCTACTCCAGAAAGCGTAACTAAAGCTGTTGATAGGACTGCTATCACAAAATAAGTTCCTAGATAGGCGTTAATACCTAGGACAACTTCGTCTGACAAAGACTTGCCATCTGACATCACAGGAAGAACTGCCTTAGGGTGAGTGGCCTTCTTCATTTCTCTTTTTATTAATTTTAATAAAATTGAAATCCTTACTATTTTCATCCCGCCACCAGTGGAACCTGCACAACCACCAAAGAGCATCAGGATCAACAAGATGAATTTTGAAAAACTTGGCCAAAGTTCATAATCTGCATTGGCAAAACCAGATGTAGAGGATATTGATGTGACTTGGAAAGCTGAGTCCCTAAAGGCCATAAAAAGTGATGGGTAACCCTTGGAATATAGGTCTAGGGTTATTAGGGCAATGGCTCCTATGATTATAGAAATCCAAAGTTTTAATTCATCATTTTGTATAACTTCCTTAAACTTCTTTTTAGAAAGAAGGGCATAAATTGCAAAGTTTGTGGAACTTAAAAACATAAAAATTGCCAAGATAAAGTGAACTGAGTTCCCTTCATAGGACATAAGTGAGTCGTTGTAGGAAGAGAATCCACCAGTACCTAGGACACCGAAAGTGTGAACTAGGGAATCATAAATTGGCATGCCAGCAATCTTTAAGCAAATAAATAGTATTAGTGTCAAAATAAGATAAATTATGTAGAGCCTCTTAGAGGATTGTGAAATCCTTGACTCTATTTTTCCGGCAACTGGTCCTGGTGACTCTGCCTTAAAAATTTGGAAGGCCCCAACTCCAAGTTTGGGAAGAAGTCCTACAGTGAAGACTAAGATTCCCATACCACCTATCCAGTGGGTGATAGACCTCCAAAGTACAACTGACCTTGGGAAGGACTCTATGCCTGATATTACTGAAGCTCCCGTAGTTGTAAAACCAGATACTATTTCAAAGAAGGAATCAACGTAAGTCATACCTGCAGAAATCCAAAGGGGAAGTGCCCCCACAATAGAGACCAAAACCCAGGATGCAGTAACTGTTAAGATTCCATCTCTTGGTGACATGGAGTTCTTTTTTATTTTTAAATTAATTAAAATTAATCCCAAAAAGACTGCTATAGCCATTGGGATTAAGAAGCCATAAGACGACCCATCTCTTTCAACTAAACTTAAGATGAGAGATGGAGCCATAAAGGCAGTTTCTATTAATAAAATATAGCCTAATAATTTTGAAATAAGCTTATAGTTCATCTTTCTTTCCTCTCTTCTTAATTGACTTAATTGCGTCCTTTAGTTTCCCTTCAGAAGAGAAAATCTTTTGAACCCTTGGAGCAACTTCGTGCATGGAGAATAATATTATCCTGTCGCCAGATTCAAGGACTGTCTTACCATTAGGGACTATCATGCTTTGGCCCCTAATTATGGAAACAATAAGAGTTCCATCAGGTAGACTCAAGTCTTCTAGGGTGTTGCCACAAACTAAATGGCTTGTCCTTATAATTAATTCGACGCACTCAACTTGACCGTTTAAAAGCAAATGTAGGGCAAGGGAGCTTTTTCCCCTGATTTCCTTTAGCATTTCTGCAGCTGTTATATAAGAAGTGTTAAAGACTGCATCTATGTCAAGTTTGTCTAGGACCTTGTCATAGTTTGTCCTAGAAATTTTGGCAACAGATTTAAAGATTCCACTTTGCTTTGCCACAAGACTCATGAGGAGGTTGGCCTCATCAATACCTGTTGCTGCTACAAAGGAATCATAAGTGTGGACCATTTCTTCTTTAAGGATTGCTATGTCTGTCCCGTCTCCATTTATAATGTTGGCTCCTGGAACCATTTCTTTTAGTTCAAGACATCTTTCCTTATTTATCTCAACAATAGTGACATCCACATTTTCTTTTAAGAGGAGCATGGCTAGATAAAGTCCAGTCTTTCCTCCACCAAGGATCATTGTACTCCTAAGAGACCTTGTCCTATTAACTCCTGTGTGGTCCTTGTCAAAGGCCTCAATATTTTCAGATTTGCCTGCAAGGATTATAACATCATTTTCTTCTAAAACAGTACGACCATTTGGGATAATTGCATCACCATTTCTCGATATAGCTGCAATAAGAAGGTCTTTAATGTTATCAATGTCCATGATTTTTTTGTTAATAAAGCTTGTGTCATTTCCTATATTAAATTCAACAAGGGAAACTCTTCCACCAGCAACCTCATCAGAGTAAAGTTGGTATCTCTTCATTAGGTATTTAAAAATTGATCTTGCAGTTGCATTGTCTGGGTTTATGATCTTATCTATTTCAAGTTCCTCTGATATGAAATCAAGGTGCTTCCTGTATTCAGGGTCCCTTACCCTTGCAATGGCATACTTTGCCCCAAGTTTTTTTGATATTGTGCAAAGAATTACATTGGCCTCGTCATTTGTTGTAGTTGCAACCACATAGTCAAAGAGAGAAATATCAAGTTCTTCCAAGACGCCAAAATCCAAAGCATTTGCACAAATACTAAAAACATCTAACGAATTGGATATGTTTTCGATTACATCTTCATTGTTGTCAACTACAGTCACCTCGCAGTCTTCATCTAGTAATGACGCTGCAAGTCTGTATCCTAGTTTTCCGGCACCTACAACTAAAGCCTTCATATATTCCTCCTAAAAAATCGCATCAAGAGTTACATCAAATTCGTAATCTGGATAGATGGATTTTAACTTATCTCTTATCTCTTTTTTCAGAGCATCCTTTTCTTCTCTCGTTTTTACAGAATCGGCATTATAATCAATGTCTATATAAATTTTCTTGCCTTCAAGGACAATGTCGTGGAAGGAGTAAATGTTTAGGGACTCCCTCACAATTTTTTTAAGGTCCTTGGAGACAGAGTTGATTATCTCATTGCTACTGCCTTTTGGGTCTGCGTGAATGATTAATTTTATCCCAAGTAAATCAGAGATTTCCCTCTCAACCTTGTCCACAATATTGTGGGCCTCTTCCAGGGTCAAATTATAATCTAGGGCTGCATCAATTATCACAATCATATTGTCTGGACCAAAGTCTGTCACCATCATATTGTGAACATTGGATATGCCCTCATAGTTTGAAACCTTGGACTTTATCTCGTGCTTAGTCTCATCACTAAGGCCACGTCCAAGTATAATTGAAATAGTTTCGTATATCAGTGAAATAGCTGTGTATAAAATAAATAAAGCAACTATTAAACCAACATAGCCATCTAATATTTTTCCTGTGAACTTTTCTATTAATATAGAAATAATTACAACAGAAGTTATAAGTGTGTCGCTAAGTGAATCCTTCTCTTGGGCCTTCAAAGTTACAGAGTCAATTGCCCTTGCAACCTTTGAATAAAGAGAGGCCTGCCAAAACTTTATTGCCACAGTTACAATCAAAATCACAAGAGTGGATTTTGGGTAAGAAATGGCAACTGGATGAAGGATCTTTCCCACAGAAGCCTTCAAAAATTGAAAACCAACGGAAAGTACAATACCAGAAACTACAAGAGAAATCAAATATTCAAGTCTCCCATGTCCATAGGGATGGTCTTTGTCTCTTGGTTTTGCAGCAAGTCTTATGCCCAAAATAGAAATAATAGAGCTGACACAGTCTGTGATGTTGTTTACTGCGTCAGATAAAATTGAAATTGAGCCAGTAAAGATATATAGAATCACCTTTAATGCAGCTGCAAGTATATTTGATATAAGTCCAAGAAGAGAAGTCTCTTTAGAAATTTTTGCCCTGTCATATCCATAAGCAGATTCTCCCCTCTTCAAAATAAGTTTTGCGAACATTTATCCTCCATAATTTATAATAATAAAAATAGGCTAAAAGCCCACTTACTTAGATTTCTTCAGTTACAATAATTATAACACTAGTATATTCCTAATAAAAGGAAAAGAACTTTCCTATATTCTGGGAAGTAAGTTGATAATTTTAAAAATAAAAAATGCACCAGTTTAAGCTGGCACATTTTCTAATCTTATTTTAAATAAATTTTTTAAGTTGTGGAAGTAGTAAGCCTTCTGCAACTTCTTCTGCCCTTTCTTTTGAAACTAAAATTTCAACTAGCTTAACCCCAAGCAGGATTGCAAGGGCTGGCCCCATAGCAGTTATTATGTTGTCTTCAACAACTACTGCTGCATCTTGTGGGTCCTTAACCTTTAATCTATTTTCAACTCCTGGGTAGCAAGTGAATTTTCCGTCCTTTAAAAGGCCTGCTGCATCAAGAACTTGTGGTCCTGCACAAATTGCTATTACTTTTCTCTCTTCATCATTAAAGACATTGGCAAACTCAAGAACTTTTTTGTCATTCATGAGATTTGTAGCACCAGGTTGACCTCCTGGAATGTACATTGCCTTATAGTCTTCGATGTTAATTTCATCAAAAGTCTTGTCAGCAAGAACTGTCACACCGTGAGCTCCCTTTACCTCAAGTCTATCCTTAATTGAAACTGTATCAACCTTTAGGTCGGCCCTTCTAAGGACATCAACAATCGTTAAAGCTTCAATTTCTTCAAAACCTTCTGCCAAAAATACCAATAAATCTTTCATAATGACCTCCTATTTATTCATAATAGAATCAACTGCATTTATAATTGCAGACCTAAAACCATCCTTTTCTAAAGATTTTACTCCCTTAATAGTTGTTCCAGCCGGTGTTGTAACTTGGTCCTTTAATTCACCTGGATGAATTCCAGACTCCCTCACCATCTTTGCTGATCCAGCAACTGCTTGAGATATAACCCTATAGGCCATGTCCCTTTGCATCCCATAAGAAACTGCCGCATCTGCTGCTGCTTCAATGTACATGTAGATATAGGCAGGCATACAACCTGAAACTGCCTCATAAATTTTTATGTTCTTTTCTTCCACGATTTCAGTTTCTCCAAAGTTGGACAAGATTTTTCTTATCTCATTCACTTCTTCTTCTGAAATATTTTTACCAGGGCAAATCCCTGTCATGGAATTCAAAATTTTTGCCGGTGTATTTGGAAGAGCCATCATAAGCTTTTTATTTGGAAGGCTCTTTTCAAGTTTCTCAAGGTCAAAAGCTGAAGTAATAGAAATAATGATTTGATCTTTCACTTCATCTTTTATTGCCTCGATTACAGCTTCATAAACATAGGGTTTTACCGCAAGGATAATTGCATCTGCACCCTTCACCACGTCTACTTCTGAATCAACTACTCTTGCTGCTTCATTGCCCCTAAAGGCATCTCTCTTTTCTTCGCTCCTGTCGTAAAGAAAAGTTTCTATATTATTATCTAAAAGACCATGTGCCATGGCAGCACCCATGTTACCAAGGCCTATAATTCCCATCTTCATCACATCACTCCTTAAGTAGATTATACACGAAATTACTTAAAAATTCATTTTTGTGCTATAATTTGATGAGGTGATTTAATGAAAAAAATTTCTATCCCAAAGTTATTTTTAACTTTTTTTAAAATAAATGCCATAACCTTTGGAGGAGGCTATACAATTGTCCCTGTTATAAAGGACATTTTTGTATCAGACCTAGAACTCATTGAGGAAGACCAGATGATGGATATAGTTGCCATTTCCCAAGGTGGACCTGGGGCCATGGCAATCTCTTGCTCAGTCCTTACAGGTTACTACTTGAGAGGGCCTCTTGGAGCAATAACTTGTCTTGTTGCATCGGCTCTTCCCTGCCTTATAATTTTGTCAGTGATTTCAAACTTTTACCAAGAATTTAAGTCAAACTTTTTTATAAACGCAGCCCTAGAAGGCATCAGTGGAGTGATCTCTGCAGTCTTATTTATAACTGTAGCTCGCATGGGGATTTCTTCTTACAAAAACAATCCACGTTTTAGCGCAGCCATGATTATCTTGGTCTTCTTAGTTGCCTTTTTCACAAGTATCAACACAGGACTAATAATTCTATTCTGTGCTATTGCAGGAATTTCTTATTTTAGTGTCATGGAGAGGTACAAAAATGCTTGATTTATTTTTAATTTTCTTTAAAATAGGATGCTTCGCCTTTGGTGGCGGCTACGCAGTAATACCCTTGATATCAAAGTATGTTGTTGAAGAACACGCCTGGATCTCTACAAGAGAATTTATAGACTTGATTTCCATTTCACAAATGACTCCAGGACCAATTGCCATTAACTCGGCAACCTTTGTTGGGCAAAACGTCCACGGAATCCTTGGCTCAATTCTTGCAACAGCAGGACTTGTCCTTCCTCAGTTCATCCTAATGATGATCTTGGGATACTTCCTCTTTAGCAAGGGCAAAAAATTTAAAATCATGGACTACTCCCTCCTTGGTATCAAGGCAGGAGTTGTGTCCCTTATCTTTATAACAACCTTAAAACTCTTCCAGTCATCAGTCTTCCCTGAAGGTCTCAAGCTTGAAGGCATGAGCCTGGCAGCACTTATCTCCTTCGTCCTAGGCTTCGTCCTCTACATGAAAAAAGTGGACCTCTTTAAGCTAATAGGACTAGGGGCAGTGATTGGGATTGGCGTCAAGTACGCTTTGACTCTTATGTAAAATAAAACTCCTTAGATTTTTCCAGGGAGTTTTTTGTTTTTGTATTAATTTCTTTATAAATTACATTTCTTAAATTTTTATTTCACTTATTGATTATTTTATAAGTTTCAAATTTATTGTTACTTTAAAATAAACACTCATCAATCATTTCTTTGTTCTTCAATTCATCCACCCACTCTTTTGGAAATTCATCAAAGCCATAGATAATTCCTGCCAGTCCTCCAGTCACTGCTCCAGTGGTGTCTGTGTCGTCACCAAGGTTTATTGCCTTGAGGACTGCTTCCCTATAAGAATTTGTATTTAAAAGGCACCAAAGAGAGGCCTCAAGAGTGTGGAGGACAAAACCCGTTGACTGGATTTCATCTTCAGACTTGTTTTTTATTTCATCAAGACCAAGGTCTTCTAATTTTTCTCCTCCAATTAACTTTCTTGCTATATGAACATAATCTAGGCAAGCCTTTCTAGAAATCTCGTGGGCATGAGTGATACTTGACACAGCTTCAATTTCCTCATCACTGGCATCAGTAAAGGCAAGGGGCAAGATCCTCATAAGGGACCCGTTGCCATTGGCATAAAAATCATCAATACCATGACCTTCTGCCAAGGCTTCTCTTGTCGTCATACCAACATCAAATGTCTCATTATGACAAGCGAACTTATCTTCAAAGAGCCAAGCCTCAAAATTTTTTCTAATATCTTCGACGTCTATTTTATTTTTATCCCTTATGGACTTACAAGTTGCAAGAGTCATGCTAGTATCGTCAGACCAAGTCCCAGCAACTTGATTCCAAGTTCCAAAACCCACCATGCCTGTGCAAGTGAAAGTCCCCCTCTTCTTAAACTCAAAAGGAACGCCAAGAGCATCAGCTATGGCCAGTCCATAAATGGCATCTCTTAACTTTGTCATAGAAACTCCTTTCATAAAAATTCAGTAAAATAAAAACTAAGACTCACAAAAGGAATCTTAGTTATAAATATTTCTCCTATGTCCAACATCGATGGCAAAAATAATTAATTTGTCGTCATCAATTTTTGCAAGGAGCCTATAGGCACCAATCCTATATCTCCAAACCCCTTTAAAATTTCCAGTGAGGGGCTTGCCCGAAAATCTTGGGTCAGGGCAATCCATAAGATTCCCTTCAATCCAATTTTTTATAAGTTTTTGTGACTGCCTATCAAGTTTTTTAAAGGACTTGTCAAACTTTTTTGTAGTTCTTACTTGGTAGGTCATAGGTCAAGCTCTTTAAATAAATCTTCAATAGGTCTAGTTTCAACTTCGCCCCTGGCTTCTCTTTCAAGAAAGTCTTCAGCCACCTTCATGTCGAACTCATCTTCAAGCTTCTCTTCCATTAATTTTTTAAAAAGAGTAGAAAGAGGTTCCCCCATAAGATCAGCATAAGCAGTGAAGGCTCTCTCCTCTTCAGCATTAAGTCTTACAGATACAGTTTTCATATCCATCACCTCTAAGGTTATTGTATTACATTGTGTTACATAAATCAATTAAGAGCTTTATTTTTCCAAAACTATTTTTGTATAAATTTTTTCTGTGAATTTGTATATTACAAGATAGAAAATTATATAAATAAGAAATACAAAAACCATTGATTTGATAAATAATTTTGTATTCATAAGCCCTATTAGCATTAAAAATTTTTGCAAAACAGGAAGAGCAAATGATGTGTGAATGATACAGAAAACTATTGGCAAAAACAAAAGCCACGCCATTTGTTTTCTTATAATTTTCTTGGCATCAACTTCATCCAGTCCAAGTTTTCTTAAAATTTTAAATCTTTCTACGTCTTCATAGGCTTCTGTGAGAAACTTGTAGTATATGGCAAGCCCCATTGTTATTAAAAATGTAAAGGAAAGAATTATGCCTACGAAAAATATCACTCCATAGTCACTTAAAAACTCCTCCTTTGTTTGCTGCCTGTCTATTATTGTAAGTTTTTGATTTGGCTGAGCTTTAATGTCCTCTTTGTGTTCATTAAGTAAATTATTAAAGTTTTCTGGCAAGTTTCCCTTTATTAAAGTTGTTATGTTTGGAGTTACTTTAGAGATGGTTCCTTTATAATTTAGTTTCTCACAAATTTTATTTGCAGTTTCATAATCTTTTGCTAATATTTTATTTTTTTCAAAAATTGTCTGTATACTTTCTAAGGGAATATCTATTTTTTCATTGGATATTTTCCTTGCACTTAAGCCCAAAGTCTTTATAAATTCCTCATTATTGTCTTCTTTAAAATAAATTAAATCATTGCCTTTAAAGTCTAATTTGGTGTCAGGACTATAAATTATGTCCAGTGAAATTATGTCATTTTTTAAATTTGCACCATTAAATTCTCCATTTTTCATTACCCTTAGCTCATTCTTGTCTCTAATAAGTGGAATGGACCATTGATAAGTTGTAGTGACCTCTCCCTCAACCTTATTGGCAGCTAATAAGCTCCTGATATTATCTCTATACTTTTCTAAGTTTTCTATATTTAATGACTCTGCATCAGTCCTTATGGCATAGGGTGCTGGAAATAATTTATTAGTTACATCTCCTATGCCTGCATAGAGACTTATCCCCGATGTTAAAACTATTGTAAAAGCTGTGGATAGTATTGCAATATTTGCAAGAGATCTAGAATTGTTATTTACTCTGTACAAAAGCCCTGACACAGATAGAAAATTTCCTTTCTTGTAATATAGGGCCTTATTGTTTTTTAATAGTTCAAGAAATAGAGTCACTATGGTTGAAAAAGCAAAATAAGTTCCAATTATTACTAAAGTCGCCGCAATAAAAAATTTAAAAAAAGCTTGCACTGGATTTTTTGTAGTTAAACTTATGGCATAGCCTCCTGCAATAAAAATTATTCCCAGCAAGGCAATTAATTTTGTAAATTTATTTTTCCTATCTCCTGCTTTGGATTCATTGACCAAAGCGATTGGAGAATAATTTCTCATCTTAATAATCTGAATTACAAATACAAAAACCAATATTGCAATAAATATTAAATCTACAATTGCTACAGCCAAAAAATTATTAAAAAATCCACCCTCAAAAATATTTATGGAATTATTTGTCAGCATCAAAAAAATTCCAAGAGATAATTTGTATAAGGCAAGGCTAAAAATACTTGCTGTTAGTATAGAAAAAATAATAATATAAATTATTTCCCAAAATAAAATTATTCTCAGATGTGTTTTTTCAAGTCCAAGTATTAAGTAAAGTCCTTGCTCCTTTAACTTTCTCTTTTGAATAAAAGAATAGACAGAAGAAAGCATTATAAGCGAAAAGATTGATAAAACTATTACTCCATAAAATAGAATGATTTTCATTGATTCCATTCCCTTTGCACCTGCAAGAGACTTATCTAAAACAAGACTTAAGCAAATTGAGCTGAGTACAATAAGAAAAATTATTGTTCCAATAAAGGGCATAAAAACTTTTTTATTCCTCCTAATTCCAGAAAGGGCAAGTCGTGAGTAAAGTGATTTCATTTTCTCAACTCCTCTGTAACATCTGCATTGTGTCTGCAATCTTCTTTTGCATATCAAGGGAAGTCCTCTCGCCCCTATAGATTTGATGATAAATTTCTCCATCCTTTATAAATAGAACTCTCTTCGCCTCTGATGCAGCCATGATAGAATGAGTTACCATAAGTATAGTCTCCCTATCTTGGTTTAAGTCTTTAAAAACCTTTAAAAGTTCTCTTGTGCTATTGCTATCGAGAGCTCCTGTTGGTTCATCAGCAAGTAAAATTTTTGGTTCACTTATAAGTGCTCTCGCAATTGCAGTCCTCTGCTTTTGCCCTCCACTTATTTCGTAGGGATACTTATTTAATAGATCCGATACATTTAACTTTTTTGCAGTTTTTAATAATTTCTCTTCCATAACAGAAATTTTTTCATCGGACAATACTAGGGGCAATAAAATATTTTCTTTAACAGTGAAGTTATCAAGAAGATTAAAATCTTGAAAGACAAATCCCAAATTTTCTCTTCTAAACTTTGCCATTTCGCTGTCCTTTATTTCTTGTAAATCTTTGCCCATTAAAATTACTTTTCCAGAATTTGGTCTGTCAAGTAAAGCTAAAATATTTAATAAAGTTGTCTTTCCACTTCCAGACTCTCCCATTATGGCAATATACTCCCCAGCTTCAACAGTAAAATTAATTGACTTTAGAGCCTCAAGCTCATTTTTCCCAAAGCGACTTCTGTATATCTTTTTTATATTTTGAACTTCTAACATCTTCCATCTCTTTCATAAATACTCTTAATCATTAACAGCAATTGGCTTTGCATAATAAACAAAGATCATTGCATCATACAAATCTTTTGGTACTTCCTTTACCCTATAAGACCTTGGCATGAATTTCATAAGTGGAGAATATCCTTCACCCAAACTTACCATGTTTATTTCTTTATTTATAAGGTCAAAAGTTTCCCCATCTTTAACTTTTGTAAAATCTAAATAATATTTTCCTTTAAATTTTCTCGCACTGTAAGCCAAAGGATCAGCAGAGACAAAGACATGGTTTGACCTCTTGTTATCTGGACCAACTTCGTTTATGTTTACTATTCCCTTATAAAAGTCAGTGCCAATAATAAAATATTCTTCGCCAAATATTTTCTTTAAGTGAGACCCCATTGGCTCATAAAACTTTTCACTTTTTGCGATGTGACCATTATGACCAGAAATTAAAAGCAGATCATTTCCCTTTGATTTTTCAAAATCACTTATCCACTTAACATTCTCAGCCATAAGCTCATCTCTCACATTGTTTACTTTTACATAATCATTAAAATCTAATTCGTAATACTTAACACTATCCAAGACATTTGTAAGAGCTCTTGAAAGAATTTTTGCCTTAGGAGAAGATAAGGCGTCTGTGTGAGCTTTTATTTCCAACAACAAATCTTCTTTATCTTTTATCTGTGAAATCTTAAATTTTTCATCTTTAATAAAGGAAAATTCCTTTTGTAAGTCTTTTTCCTGTAAAATATTATTTTCCTTACAAAAATCTAAAATTAACTCCATGGATTTTTCAGGATTTTGCATGTCAAAGCCGTAAAAAGAAAGTTTGTCCTCATCCTTTGCTTTTTGGTTGTAGTCAAACATATAGTTTATAAGGTCATTCATATTCTTTGTGTGATAAATATTAAAAGAAAGAATTCTTGAAATATTTTCATCTCTCTTATTTCCATGAATGTAATTATTTATTATCATTCCTTCGCCAAAATCAGCTTCAATGGCAAAGCTCTTTAAATTATTTTTTTCAACTAAGGTCTTTAAAACTTCTAATTTTAAATTTTGAAAATCAGAGTTTCCATGAGTCCCTTCTCCAAGTCCAACAAGTCTCACATTGTCGTCTAAATTTATCTGGCTTACCTCTTTGCCATATTCTTCTATATCTGAAATATTTTTTCTTGCACTTAACTTCGGAAGATTAATCCACAAAAAATCTCCAATCCCTATAAGAATAATAAGGGATACTAAAAAAATTAAAATTCCTTTGAATATTTTCTTTATCATTTTCTCACCTCTTACTACATTATAAATTGTATAAAAAAATAAATCCTTTTATTTACATAACAAATAGAGCTTTAATGTGACATTTTTGTAAGATATAAAAAAAAGAGTGCTAAACACTCTAATCCAAAATATTTTTTAAATTTATAAACATCTTTGTGCCAACCTTTTGCTCTGACTCACACCTCAATGTCACTCTTAAAGACTTCCCAATATTCTTTGAGAGATTTAGTCCCAGTCCCGTTGACTTTTTCTCCAACCTACCGTTGTAACCAGTGTATCCTGCATCAAAAATTCTCGGCAAATCTTCTGGCATTATTCCAATTCCATTATCTTCAATTACAAGTTCATTTTTCTCTAAATAAATTGCAATCCTTCCATTATGCGTGTACTTGATTGCATTAGAAATAATTTGTTCTAATAAAAAAGAAAACCACTTGGCATCAGTTAAAATTATTTTCTTAGTTTCAAAAAAGTCTACCCTATTATTTTTTCCAATAAACTGAATCGAATATTTCCTAATTACTCCCTTAATAATTTCATCTAAACTGTATTTGCTAAAGACATAGTCTGTGCTATCTGCATTCATCCTTGCATAGCCTAAAATATTTCCCACATACTCTTCGATCTCAAAAATCTCTTTTTCACAATCTATTTTGTTTATTTCATCTTTTTTGAGTAAAAGTTTTAATGCAAATATTGGAGATTTTATTTGATGAGTCCAAATAGTTAAGTAGTTTTTCACATCTGCTTTTTTCTTTTCTCCAATTTCTTTAATTCTTTTATTTTCTTCTACATTTTTATAAAGAGCCTTTGATAATGGAGACTCATAAAGTTCTAATATTTTTTCGTAGTTTTTTCTATTTAAAAGATCTATTTCTTTTCTGTAATTCTGATCCCTTATGGAGTAAAGAATAATCATATAAATAAAAAATAAAAATAGATATAAAAAAGCTATGTAAGTTGACTTATCTCTATCAAATTCAAAAATTAAATAAGTTCCCAGGATATAAAAAAATATGAAAAGTCCAAGAATTAATGTGAATTTTTCTCTCTTTAAAAAACTTTTAATTGGCAGGTGGGACATAATAGCCTACTCCTTTCTTAGTCTTTATTAGGTCAAAAATCTTTATATCTTCTAGATTTTTTCTCAGACGCATTACATTTACTGTTAAGGTGTTGTCGTCAATATAAGAGTCAGTTTGCCAAATTTTATCAATAATTTCATCTCTATTAACAACTTTACCTGGCTTTTCCAAGAGAATTTCTAAAATTTTAAATTCATTTTTCGTGAGCTCTATTTCTTTGTTTTCTCTTGATATAATCATCTTGTCGCAGTCAAGGCTTATATCTTTGTAAAGAATATTTCTTGTCTCAATATATTCGTAAGCTCTTCTAAGCAAGGCTCTTATTTTTATTTGTAATAGGTCTAGTTCAAAGGGCTTAGTCAAATAATCATCTGCTCCAAGATCCATTGCCATTATCAAATTTAAGTTTTCATCAGCAGCTGAAATAAATAAAATTGGAACTTTAGAATTTTTTCTAATAATTTTGCACCAATGATAGCCATTGTAAAAGGGAAGAGTCACATCCATTAAAACTAAATCAGGATGAAAGTTTTTAAATTCATCAAAAATATTTTGAAAGTCCTCTGCAATTTTTATCTCATAATTCCAAAACTCCAGGTGTCTTTTAATTTCTTCTGCAATCACCTTGTCATCTTCTACTAAAAAAATCTTCCACTTTTTCTTTTCCATATCTTATATAACCTACTCTTTTAACTAAATTTTACTTGACATCATTATATAAACAAAAGGCAAAAAAATAAAGACTCCCCTAAGGAAGTCTTTAAGTCTATTTTTTATTAAAGAACTGCTTGTGCTGCTGTGATGATAGCTAGTGCGTAAGCTTCGTCTTCTACACAACCTCTTGAAAGGTCGTTTACTGGTGCGTTAAGTCCTTGTAGGATTGGGCCTACTGCCTTAAAGCCACCAAAGTATTGTGCAAGCTTGTAGCCAATGTTACCTGCTTCGATACTTGGGAAGATAAATACATTTGCGTGACCTGCTACCTTTGATTCTGGTGCTTTTTTAGCTGCAACTCTTTCGATGAAGGCTGCGTCAAATTGAAGTTCTCCGTCAACTGCCATTTCAGGATTTCTTTCTGCTGCCATCTTAGCTGCATCTGCTACCATTGTTACTCTTTCGTGAGAAGCTGATCCGTGAGATGAGAAGGAAAGCATTGCAACCTTTGGATCAATACAAAATTGTTTTGCAGTTTCATTTGATACTACTGCTACTTCTGCTAGGCCTTCTGCGTCAAGGTCTGTGTTAATTGCACAGTCTGCCATTAGGTATAGTTCGTCATCTCTAATCATGATGAAGGCACCTGAGCATCTCTTGTATTCTGGTTTTGTCTTTATGATTTGAAGAGCTGGTCTTACTGTGTCTGCAGTTGTGTGAGCTGCACCAGATACAAGTCCCTTAGCTTTTTCCATATATACAAGCATTGTTCCAAAGTAGTTGTTGTCCTTTAGGATATCTGCTGCTTGTTCTTCGTTTACTTTTCCTTTTCTTCTTTCTACGAAAGCCTTGATCATTTCATCTTTTCCTTCGTAAGTTTCTGGATTAAGGATTTCTAGATTTCCAAGTTCAACGCCTTCTTTTTCTGCAAGAGCTTTTAGTTCTGCTTCGTCTCCAAGAACGATTGGCTTAATGTCGCCTTCGTCGTTAAGTCTAATTGCTGCTCTTAAGATTCTTCTGTCGTTTCCTTCTGGAAATACTATTTCTGGTTTTGCTTCTCTAACTTTTGTTTTTAATTCTTCTATTAGTGCCATAATTTCCCCCTAATTCTATTAACAAATAATATTATATATCTTATGAAAAATAATTTAAAGTGAATAAGCCTTAAAACTTACATCTTCTATTACTTGGTTAAGTCTAACTGAATCTGCAACTAGCTTTGCAAGACGGTGGTGGTCCATTGTGTGGACTCTTAAAACTTCTACACCCTTGTAAGCTGCAATAGTCGTAAGGGCTGCTGAAGCTTCGTCCCTATTTTCAAAGCCTTCTTCATTGTTGCCGTCAGCATCAATATTGTTTTCACTTAAAATATTTGTTATAAATCTCTTTCTTGAAACTCCAAGGAAGCTAAAGCATCCCATGTCTCTTAAGACGTCAATTTTATCAATCAACTTTAAATTTTCCTTTTTTGTAAGGGCAAAGCCAATGCCTGGGTCAAGCATAATTCTTTCTCTTGAGATTCCATTTGCTTCTGCACGTTCAAGTGATTTTGATAAATATTTTTTCATGACTTCCACAACATCCATCTCTTCAAAGGATTTTAATTCTTCTTCAGTGAAAGCTCCTTCGCCCCCAAAAGGTGGGAAGTTGGCAGATGACTTGTGGTTTGGCCTTGCAATCTTTGGGTTAAACATTAGGATTGCACCAACATCACTCTTGCCCACAACTTCTGCCATTCTTGGGTCTCCCATAAAGCCTGTGATGTCATTTACAAAGTCAACTCCTGCTTCAATTGCTGCTTCAGCAACGTCTGCCTTCCATGTGTCAATAGAAAGTGGGACATCAGTCATTGTCTTTAATTCCTTTATAACAGGAACAACCCTTTCTATTTCCTCTTGAATCTCAACATAGTGGGATCCTGGTCTAGTAGATTCACCACCAAGGTCGATCATGCCGGCACCAGCTTCTATAAGTTCTAGAGCCCTCTTAATAGCCTTGTCCTTGCCATACCACTTGCCCCCATCAGAAAAGGAGTCTGGTGTAACATTTACAATTCCACAAAGAATAGTTTCTCCGCCAGATTTTAAAACTTTATCCTTATATTTACAAACTAAATTCTCCATAATTCACTCCAAATTTTATTTCTTCCAATTATTTACTTACTAATCAATAAATATTTTATGACTTGTAGCTTCTTAAATCAAATAAATTTTACTTTGCGTAGTATAAAAGGACTCCGTCATCAGTCCACTCAAAGTCAGCCTTACCTATGGCCCTTAGGTGTTCAAGATGGGCATGGGCCTCTCCAGCTGCGAAAAACTTTTGTGTGTTTGGAAATTCAGAAAAGTCTCTGGCCCTCATATCCCAAGTCATATTCATGGCAATGTCTCTAACAGTGCACTTGCCCTTTTCCTTTAAAGTCTTGTAAGCTTCATCCACCCTGTGTTTGTGGTGGGCCTTCAATTCATCAATCCTCTTTGGCACATCTTCAATAAGGGCCCTGTGAGAAGAATACAAGTGATCAATTGGCAAGTCTCTTAACTTTTCAATATTTTTAAGATACCTTCCAAGACTGTCGCCCACTGTGAAGTTCCAAAAAGTTATATTTGGAGTGATGTCTCCCAAGAGGTGGTCGCCACAGAAAAGAATTTTTCTTTCTTCTTCATAAAGACCAACCATACCAGGAGTGTGGCCAGAAAAGTCCATTCCCTTAAAAGTAAAGTCTCCAACTTTTAAAATATAATTTGGATTAAAGGACACATAGGGGAACTCTGCCTTTGGCCTGTAAATAAAGCCAGCGTGCTCTTCGATTTTTAAATTGTCTTCTTCAAGGCCTTGGATGTAAGTAGTATCCATAACTTCCTTCCATCTCTTTGAGTTAGCATCAGCCATAGAAGACATCATCCTGTAGTCAATATCTCCCATGTAAATATCAATGCCAAGCTCTTCATGAAACCATGAAGCAAGACCTGTGTGATCAGAGTGAAGGTGGGTCAAGAATAAAATTGTCTTGACATAGTCAACCTCCATGTCCTTCATAAAAGAAAGCATCTCATTTCTAATTTCTTCTGTGTTAAAACCTGTGTCCACAATCATGGCCTCGCCCTTGGACTTAACCATGTATATGTTGATGCTCTTTAGGGGGTTGCCCTTAAGTGGAACAATCTTACAATAAACGCCATCTGAAAGTTTTTTAATTTTTGACATATTACCTCCCATTGCTCATTTCATGTATAATAAATACGAGGTGAAACATGAGCGATTTTTTATTAAAACTATTTGAAGTTGAAAGCATTAATAAACTGCCTATAGATAGATTATACCCCATTGTGGAAGCTTTAGACCAGGATCAGAGGAAGCTCATCGCTTCTTCTTATGAACTTGACCTTGAAGGACTAAGCGAAAGAGAAGAAATTGATGCAATCCACGAGATGATCTTGTCAAAGTTTAAGGACACCCTACTTTCCTTTGACGAGAAGGAACACAAGTCCTTTTACGACTTTTACAATGGAGCTGTAGACTATTCAGACGAGAACGTCTACGTAAATATGAAAAAATTCACAAGACTTGGACTGATGTATCTCTTCTTATCTAAAAGTGGTGGCTACTTTAACTTTGTAATACCAGTGGAGTTAGTGGAAGAGTATGAAAGACTACTAAAGTCTTCATAAGATAATTTTATTCGGCAAATAAAATTAAGAATACAATTAAAAATGTATAAATACGGAAAGGGACTTAAATTATCTTAAGTCCCTTTTTGTGAGTTTACGCAAAATAAAAAAGCCATTCACAAGAATGACTTTGCTTTGGTGGAGGCGGTGGGAGTCGAACCCGAAACGTTTATAATATCAAACCGCTTAAAACAGCTATTTAATACAACCTTATAATTGAATAAGTGGGGACTAAAGGTGGGAAAGCTACATTACATAATTTTAGAAAAAAATGAAAAAGAACTTGCATTCTTTTAGAACATTTGTTAATATCTAATTGTGGGCAGGCCTCCAATGGACTACCTACCTTTTTTAATTTATTCTTATAAGGACAGTTGTTACTGTCCCTATTTTTTTGCCTTGAATTTATAATCTAAGTGCAATAAAAAAAGCCCAGGAATCTCCTAGGCTTGATTGCATTAAAAACTTATTAATATTTTATTCTACTTTCAAAAAGTTATAATCTTACACATTTAAACCTTGAAACCCTGTAAACATCAAACCTACAAAGGTCAAGGCTCTACAAGGCTCATATAAGCCTTTTTATTTTTTCTTAATACCTTTATATGCCTTAGAATTGCTGTTTTCAAGCTTTTTATACTCTTTTTCACTGAGTAATCTTCTTGCAGCAGTCTTAAATTCTTCGCTATAAGGCATAAGGTTTTTATCCAACAAATTTCTAAGTTTAACAGCATCTTTTTTCCTTCGCATGTGTGCGTGCTGTCCGTATTTACCGTTAACTCTTTTTATAAGCCAAGGCCTGTCATAGCACCTCGGCTTATATCTTATGCTGAGTTTCATTTCATAAAATTACTTACTAATTTCTAACTTCCACCTATTAAGCTCCAAAACCGAAGCTTCTATCATGTCATCTAATTCCTTCTCGCTAAGTTTTATCCCCTGCTCATTAAGTCGCATTAAAACATATTGTTTTTTAAGTTGTCCTTGACCTGTCTTTGTGTAAATTTGCTCAGCTGCCTTTACCGCTATGTCAACTGCTTCCATTACATTAACAATTTTTTCTTTTCCGTATTTTTGTTTTAATAGAGGCACCAAGATACCAGTGATTAAAACTGAAACAATTGACAAAATTACATAAAAAATATTATTAGCCACAACTATCATTCTCCTCTCTCAACTCTTGAAACTCTTTCCTTATCTTCTCTTTCTTGATTCGTGCAAGTTGCCATAATTCAACAGTGGTAAAAGAAAACCAAGCACCTATTAAAGTGCTTGGCTCCATTCCTGTCTTCCAAAAGGATATTAATATGGCAATCGTGAAGATCACATTGCAGGTAATTATAAAGCTAACCCAAAATTTACTATATTGGCCTTTGCTTTTCTTTACATACTTATTTTTACCTTGTTGTCTTGCCATGCTACATCAGCTCCAATGCTTTCAAAGATTCTTCTTACTGGTACATCCTTGCCATTGATACGAGTGTAAGTCACACCATCAACAATATATCCTCTTTTAAACTCTTTACCATTGATTAAGATAGGGATATTCTCAATAGCCTTGCTTGGAATTAGATCTACATAAGTACCAGATACATAAGCTTTTTTGCCACTGTAGTCGATTTCAAACCAACCATCAGCCTTTCCAGTGATATTTATTTCTTGACCTAGTTTTAATTGTCCTAGTCTTAAACTATTAGTGTGATTAGCTTCTCTTACATTAAGTAATTTAGCCTTAACCTTACCCTTGGCACTAAATGGAATTACTTCAACTTTTTTGTCTGCAACTTCCAAAGCTACAACCCTAAAGGCTCTTTGCCATTTAATTCTTGATAAAGGATAAGTTCCTATACCTGCATATATAGCTTCAAATACCTTGTTATTGCCTAGGTAAATTCCCACATGACCAAAGTATTTGCCGTTCTTGTCGTTCCTATACCATACAAGGTCGCCACGCTCTAAGGATTTAAAAGAGATCTCTTTAAATCTCCTATCCCCCTCAACACCCATCCTATGAGTTGTTACTGCAACACCTTTTCTGGTATTCCAACCTAACTTATTTAAGGCTTTTTCTATAAGACTAGAGCAGTCAGAATAACCTGCTTTACCTTGCTTTTCAGTCATTCTCCATCTTTGGGAGTATCTGTTACCATCATAAAACATGGCGGCAGATATAAATTTTTCCACTTTGTTTTTATCAAGCATCTTACCACCCCTTAACTATCTTTGCTATCAAGCCAGTGACAATGGCTGTAATTACTATTGTAATTATTGTGTCCTTATACTTGTCAAAGGCCTTTTTAGGCTTGTCAGAAATTTCTATCAATGTTGCGTTCATTGTCTTAAGTTGCTCTTTGATAAAGTCTAAGTCTTTTTGAAAGAGCTTAATGTTTGTGTCTTGTATGGAATTATCATTTGCAAGTTTCTCTATCTTTGCTTCGTTGTTTTTAAGTGTAGTTTCATGCCTTTCGACAATTTTTTCTACAAGAGCTAGCCTTTTTTCGTGGTCATTACATTTTTCTTCCATATGTCACCCTCTTTTTTGTTGTAATAAAAAAAGAGATTTTAAATCTCTTTCATATTTTCTATTTGTTTGTTCATCTCTTCTGGTGTATCATTTACATATTTTTTACTATCAAACTTTGCTGTCATCTTTCTTAATGAATAATTAGACAACCTATTGAATTTTAAAATTAAATATTTGACATCATTAATATTACTTTTCAATAATTTGTCTCTACAATCTTTTTTCTTCTCTAATTTAGAATTCCTTTTAACTTCTTTAGATTCCAAATACATTTTATTCATTTCGTTTAATATTTCAATAAAATCTTTGTAAAAGTCACTATAAGATTTTTCAAGCTCTAAATAGTCTAAAAGTTTACTCTCCTCATCATCATAAGGTATACAAATAATGTTGAGTGTCCTCATTTTTGACTCTTCACCTATTAGATTTGCACAAAATTCAGCTTTTTCATATCCATCCATGGAATGAAGACTATTCAACTTTTCAAAATCCTCATAAAATCCACGCAATATGTCTTTAACCTCGTTTAATTCAGTTATATAATTTTTGCAAATATTATATTTTTCTTGTCTAAAAAACATTTCTTTTTCCAATGCTCTTTGACCTTTTATTTGCTTATAACTAACATATATTGGAATTGAAGCTGCTAACAATGCACCTATTATGCTATTCAAATCAAATGAAATATCCAAAATTAATCACTCTCCTCAATACTATTATATCAAGGAGAGTAACTTATAATACTTATTCTTCTTCCATTTTCACAGGCATTCCATCTGCATCAAGACCTAGAGCCTTAAGGTCTTCTAAGACTGCATCTCTCCAAATCTTTGGCACTTGTCTAACCTTTTTATTTTCAGGATTACAAGTCCTTCTTTGACGAGAAACTAAACCTACATAAAGATCTAACATACTTACACCTCCCTTCCTGACAAAAAATTTGTATAAAAAAAGACCTGCCACTGCAAATCCAATTAATACACTATTTGATTTTCTTTCCATTCTCATCATATCCTTGATTTTTAAGTTCTTCTATGACTGCTTCTCTTAAATTTGCAGGAACTAACTTAACTTCCTTATTCTTTACATCACAAGTTCTCTTACCCCTAATAACTAATCCAACGTATAAATCAATCATTTTTCTTGACCTCCTAAAATAGTTTCATAAATTGTCGCTAATACTTCATCTGTCTTTTCTGCTCTTTCCAAATTAGTCTCATAATTTGTTGCTACTGCCTCTGCCAAGGCAAGGCTTGAATCATTAATACTTTCAATCCCCTTTAAAATTTCCTTGGGCACATCTTCAGCTTCTCTCAATTCCTTTAAAGACTTCTCGTTTATAAATTCAAACATATTTCCCTCCTACATGTATGCTCCAACGAATCCGTAAAGATAGGACTCTTCAGTAGCCTTTTCTTTATCAATCCTAATTTCAACACCAACTCCCCACTTTGCAGAAGTCTTTGATGTGTTCCTAAAATTATATTTTTGCCCATATAATTCTTCTGGCACAGTTTCCCAAGTTGGCTGAGCATCCATAACATTGGAGCACACCTTTATAGTCATCTTTGCCCCAGGTGCAAGTTCTGATAAAGGATTTACAATTACTGCAGAAGGCTTTTCTGATAATTCTTTTTTAAGCCTATACCAAGCATAGGTTAGATTCTTGCTAAAGTCAGCATAGCCTGCACCAACTGCATTGTAAGAATCCTTGGCTTCTACCCTTATCTTGTGTTCTCCATTAGGAATCTTGGCAAAATCAATCTTAGGTATTGTCACACTTTGTTTGCCCTTGATTGTTCCAAGGTCCTTTATTTGCACATCATCTATAAATAACTTTGCAGTAATTTCATCTCCATCAGGATCTGCAGCTTCAAAGTTTATTGTAAAAGGCTTGTTTTGTTCTCCATAATGAGCATTTGTCATTGTCACCACTGGTGCAGTATTTATCCTCTTAAAGGTATATCTTCTGACAGCAGTTGCACCGCTAGAATCTGTAACAGTAATTTCTATGGTGTTTTGCTCGTTTAAAGTTAGAGCATTGAACTTGCTGTCATCAATATCAATTGGGTAGTCAGTTTTTCTTGTTGCATTATTTACTGTTGCAATAGTAACTCCATTTAGGGTAACAGTCACATTTAATTGTTGGCCACTATCCCCATCATCAACAGAATAATATCTCTTAAAGGCTTGCTTATATCCTCCCCAATCCTCATCTTTGCCTGAGATAGTAGGTTCTTGATTTGCTATGCCCTCGTAAACGTACCAGTAATTTCCACTTTCTCCGTTGTCTGGGTAGGCTCGTCTGTTTGTAGATTTAACAGTATCGACTTTTATATCCTTAACATTTACATAATAAGTTTCTATTTTGTACCCATAGCAATATCCTTTGTCAATATTTGAAAAGTCAATTACTGCATCCTTCCCATGTCTTAAATCAAATTCCATTAGAACAAAGCCTTGAATTTTATGATACTCTTCATAAGGTCTGAAATAAAAATGTCTATGAAGTGCATACTTCCCAATAAAATCTATTTCCCCAGTATTCTCGTTAAAGGTATAGCTTTCATAACCCCCTTGAATAAATCTGGTATCTACATGCAAGGTTTTTTCTCTAACTAATCTATATTTTCTAGCAGGTTTTTTTTCAAACTTCCCCCATTTATAAGTTGTCATCTTCTCTCACTCCCTTCTACACAACTAACCTTGCCATCTTGCTGTCATAGACACCCTCGAACTCTTCTTCTCCAGTCAACAACTTAAATTGTACTTTGAATCTATTTGTATTAACCCCAGTCCCAATTTGCGTGCTTTGAGCAGCTAATTGTAATTTCAAATCTTGGATGAGGTCCCAGTTCCCCTTGACTGTTTGATTTGTTCTCCCTCTTCCTGCTAAGTCCCAGTACTCTTCCCAAGTTACAAAGGTCATTGACCTGTCAATGTTTATAGTCACATTTTCCACATTAGAAACAACAACTATAATATCCATCATGATCTCAACCATTTCTTGGTTGTGAACAGGAATGTAGTCACTATACTTGTCATAATAAGCAACGGCATATAGGATTTCTCCCTTTCTCGGATCTTGAGCATATAGCCCCAATTCCTTTAAGAGAAATCCTTCCTTGACTCCATCATTTGATAGACTGACAGAAATTGTACTTGTCCCATCTCCATTTGCCTTGATTCCAGTCATGGTAGCTTCATAAAGTTCGTGTTTTAACTCTGTCATTTTTAAAAGTTCTTCTGTGCTTGTGATTGTTCCATCACCAACAGAAACCTTGGTAAATCGCAATTCAACACCTGTTTGGCAAAGTGCCAACAGGTCCCTGCCTGCTTCCGTTAAATAATAACGTCCTCTTTGCATTTTTACTCCTTTCTCATACTCTCAATGCCTGCTTTCTCTCATCATATAGGCCCTCGAAGTCTTCATCTTCTCTTAAACTTTCAAAGTTTACAGAAAAATCACTTCTCATCCTAGACCAAATAACTTGCCCTTCATAAAAAAGCTTGCTCTTTGCCTTCCCATTTATAATTACTTGTTTTTTACCTCTAAAATCCATACAACCACCTAATCTATAGCATAAATGGTGTTGGGTTTCTTTGTTTCCAAGGCCTCATAGTCCGCTAAACTCATTTCAACTACATCTGGCTTCTTTGCAAGCTCTTCTTTTAGTTTTTCCGTCCTTTGACAAAGGTCCCCAATCCAGTCCTCAAGGTCTCTTGAATTTGATAAAGCAAGCCATAAGCTAGAAGTCTTATATCCCCTAGTTTTGCCCCTGGATAAGTCCTTACAATAGGCAGAATCCCACTTACCATTCCACTTAGAAATCATATCCGCAGTTACATTATTTTTCTGTGCCCCTTCTTCAATATTTCTCAGCTTTTCTATATCTGCTTGAGTAATCAAAGATGGAGAAATTTCTGTGTAAGTAGACCCTGACCACCTATAAATATTTTCACTAGCAAGGTCCACGTAAATCTTTCCCTGCTCACCAGGACTAGGAAAATTTTTTTTTGAAGCAAACTCTAAGACATCATCAACATATGAAGGAAGTTGTGAAGATGGGACTTTACCATCATCTCCCAAACTTGCATAACCCCCTGCCTTTCCTTTTTTAGACATATCTTCAGGAGTGTAATCAAGTTTTCCTGCTACAACTTCTTCCTTAGTTGCATAAGTCTTTTTAACATCTTCTGTCCTTGCATAAGGACCAAGGTCATAGACTTTAAGAGCCTTTTCTGGAAGTTGCTCTTCTGGCACCTTCCCCAAATCATTAAGAGAAGCATATCCATTGGCAGCACCCCTGTGGATTGTATCTTCTTTCTTATCTAATTTTGTATTTATAGCCTTATTAAATTTATCCAAGTCCACTTTCTTGCTATAAGCTTCCAGTGTCTTTTCAACAGCTTCTTTCAAATCTGTTAAGGCAACAATTTCTGCATAAGTTTTTTCAATATCTTCTGTCTTTGCGTAGGGACTTAAATCATAGGTAGTATCTTTTAGAGCCTCATCTGGAAGTTGTTCCAAAGGAACTCTTGCATTTCCGTCAAGACTTGCCAAGCCATTAGATTTTCCAATAGAGTTTTTAATGGAAGTATTAAACTTTAAGATTTCTTCTAAAATATTTTTTAATAAATCCTCCTGGTCCTGCAAAGAAATCTTATTATCATCAAGTAAGCTATCCTTGTCTAACTTATTGTTCCAGGCTATCTTTTCCCTTTCACTAACAAATCTTCTATTCTCATTAGTTTCAATAATACCGGCTGAGTGTTTGGCAGGATGCTCATAAATAGTGTCTTCATCATCAGCAAAGACAAGCTTTCCTTTGTCATCAAGCTTTAAAACTTGACCTGCTTTACCACCATCTGGCCTTACAATCCTCTTAGAAATCTCCCGAAAGATTTCACTAATAGAGTCCTTGTTGCCTTCAAGTGCTTGAGATACTTCCAAGAAAGTATTGTAAGCTTCAGGAGCCCCTGCCAAAATATCTTCAACCATCTTGGCAAGTTCAGAAGGTGTAACCTTTAAAAGTTCATCAAGAGGAGTCCCATCTTCTGTGTAAATAGTTGAAGTCAGCATCTTAGGAGATACCCTTGCAAATTTTTGCTGGGTTTCATCCCAGGATAAGAGCCACTTGTCCTTTAAAGTCCTACTCACAGGCAAGTCCCTTAAATTATCTGTCATACTTCATGTCCACCTCACTTCCATCTTCAATTTCCTTCATCATTCCCACATCATCAACAGTCCATACATCAGGCATAATTGCCCTTCTCTTGAGTCTCTTCCTAACCTCTCGAATTCCATAATAAGTAGGTATATTAAAGACCCTATCCTCAGGCTTAACTGCCATAATAGTAACCTTCTTGGCCTTTTGCCCATACATTCCATAGAAGATTTTTTGGTCTCTAATAAACTTAATTCTTATAAACTGTGTCAAGTTAGCAGGAATTATATCCCTAACCTTCTTTTGAAAATCATCAAGTTCTAAGTTCAATGATTCTTTTATATTTACCAGTATCTCAATTCCATATTTATCATAGTCAAAAGATAAAATATAATTTCCCTTGCCTAAATATAAATCTAACCACTCTTCAAAAGTTCTGTGGGTCCAAATTCTAGCCATATTCCAAAGTGCATAAATCTTTTTTCTCTGTTCTTCCAGATCACCTTTTATATTCTCATCATCAATTAAATTTTTATAAGCACTTAGTCCAAGCTTCCCAGCTGATCCAATATATAAGTTGTCCATTAAAGAATTGAGTTTCGCCCAAAGATTAGAAAGTTCAGTGTTTTCTCTAACTCTTATATTAGTAAATTCAGCACCTTTCCCAATAATATCCTGTGGCAGGTGCTTACCTATATCAACATCGCGATTTATAGAAATCACATCTTCAAGCTCATGGAGATTGACATTATTTACATCAACATTAAATTTCTTATCCATTTCTAACCTCTGTAACAATAACGTCCCCTAATACAGGAAGTTCCTCTTCAGAAAGCCCAAATATTTTTTTATCTGTATCGGTAAACTTAATTGTTTCATAGTCAATAACATCAGCCACATTTAAAACTATGCTAGTTATTTTTGCTAATCTAATATCATTTTCAATATAAATATTAGAATCAACTTTCTCATAAGTTGCCCACTTTTTCCTTTGAGTCTTAAAATATTCCTCTACATCTTTTTCTATCTCTCTTTTTATTTCTTCTAAATTTGAATCTCGAGATTTTAAAATTTCACAAGTAATATTTATTTTCTTTGACTTAGCACCAACTACAGTTACATAGTGACCAATAGGAGCAACTCCCACTCCCTTCTGATGAAAAGGTATAGGATCTATTATTTCTTGGACTTTAGAAATAAGTTCTGATGTCGGCTCTTTAAATTCTGAATCAGTAATAATTAATTTTACTGTCCCACCACCATTCCAAACAGGAATAACTTTCACAAGACCAACACCATCAATGGCCTTTACTTTTTTCCTATAATCATCAATATTGCCACCATAAGCAATAGACTTAATAGTTTCGAAATACCTTTCTCTAAAATCTTCAGTGTCCTCGTCATCTTCACCAAGTATTGCAAGTTTATATATCTCAGCTAAATTAAGACTCCTTATAGTCCTTGTCGGTGTTAATTTGCCACCCTCTATATTTCCAATAGATCCTTCCTCATTACAAATGAGTTCATAAAAAAACAGTTCCTTTTCTTCTTTTTGAAGTTTAGAAACTGTGTAATAAATATCATCTATAAAAAATCTATCGCCAATATTAAGTTTTGCATCAAATCGTCCAATAATAACAGCTTTAGTAGCCTTGTAAGGTTCAATCCCTCTTTCTTTTGCTCTTTCAATAAGCCAATACCTATTAGCTGTATCACCAAAGGCATTTTTAAAAAGAAAATCCAAGTAAGAATATAAAAGAGAAATTTCAATTGCCATTGGTGCAATAGCATCATAAATAACGGATCCTTCCCTCTTATCGAATTCATCTGGAATCCTATCTAAGTTTCTTTCAAGGACATTTTCAAAAGTATTATCATCAAAGATAGGTTCATAAATTCCCCTAGCCAATTCTTATCACCTCTTCTATATCAATTGTTTTTTCAGAAAAAATAGTCTTAACCTTAAATTTCATTCCAAGATTATCTTCCTTACTCCATTCACTTACATAAGAAAAATCAAAAACATCTTCAATTCTGTCATCTAACATCAAAGAATCAGTGATCCTTCTAGTTAAGACTATATAAGCATATTCCTTTCTCTTGCCAAATAAATCTTCCTTCTTAACTCCAAAGCTTGGATAAATAGGATAAACTCCTCTTTCAGTATTAATGCATTTATAAATCATCTGCCTTAAAGCTTCTAAATCATCATAAATATAATTTTTGACCCTCTCTTCTTCTATCCACATCTTGTGAGTAAAAGAAGGCTGCGGAATTATTTCAATTTTATCGCCATACTCATATTCATTGTTAAACTCTGGTATCATTTAACCACCTCTAATCATTAATGTGATTTTTGTGCATCTCATCTTTAATTTTTCCCTTATATGACTCTACACTTCCATGAGTAACTACAACATCACCATGAGGGCAAGTTCCGTGTAAGGTGCATTTCATTTCACCACCTATAAACTCGTGGGTCCCCTCAAAATGATAAGGGATTCCATTGGATCCTTGTGGTTCTGATGCTTCATACAAATAAAAATAAGTTTGTCCCCCATCATTAGAAATGAGAACAAACTTCTTCCCTAAATCTTTCTTAGTAAAGGGCCTATACTTAGGGACAACTAAAAACTCTTCTTTGATGTGTACTTCGTCAGTGTTTTCAGGAATAAAATCAAGAGGATTAAGAGAAATTAGCTTGCAATAAACAATCTCAGAACTCATTCTTCTTCCTAAATTCTGATTGACTATTTCATCAATGGCACCTCTTAAATCTAAAATCTCATCATTCATTACTTAGGAACTACACCTCCTTGATATCCCCAGCCTCTATAGTGTTTCCACCAGCCACCGATTTTATGTTTCTTAACGGTAGTATCAGTTGCATCAATCATCATTCCATTGCCAACATAAATTCCTACATGACCAAATTGTGGAGAATATGGGCTGTTAAAATATACTGCAGCACCAACAGGAATATTGTCCCTACTTGAACTTACAATCCACTTGTTACCAGCAGTCTTGGCACTTCCAGCACTTCCATGTATTCCAGCAGATTCATAACAAACTCTAACAAAGCCTTGGCATCTTCCCTTATAAGCTCTTGTTCCTATCATGCTTTCAGCTTTATTTACTATTGTCTGCATCTTCCTAGTGCTAGCCTTAGGTAAATCTCTTACTTGTAATTCAGTTGAACCATCAAGTTTATTAGATTTTCTTACAGCCTTTCCAATATCATTAAAATCATTTACATTAGATCCTTTATTTTGTTTTTCCTTGTCCTTAATAATGCCATCAACATCACCGATTTTTTGAATGTCCTTATTCATTACTTCTAAATCCATAAAGTGTGCATCATCAAAGAATGTATGAGTGACTTTTTCAACTAGCATATAAGAATTAATATTGATATCTCCAATAGCCATCATCTCCACAGGAATAACAGAACCAGCACGAACTCTAATATCTCCTATGGCTTCTTTTATTGTAAGACTTCTGTACTTTCTGTTTAAAACTTCTAGAATTTGTGAGGCCTTATTTTCAATATCTTCTGCATTATTTGTTGTAAGAGTGTATTCAAGCACTCCCCACTTAGCAATGTTTTTCTCATCTTGCTTCACAACTTTTTTAATAAGTCTTCCGTCATCATCAGTTAAATAAACAACGACTCTGTTATAAGTTCCATCATCAATACTTGTTTCATAAGAAAAATCTACAATATTGTCATAGCTAATGGGACAATTCACAATCATCTTGTCAGCAGACTTTAAAGAAATTTTCCCACAATCATCAAAAAGTGTATAGATCTTCCCAGTTTGAGAGATGGTTATATCATTTGCAACCTTAACCATATTTAAATACTCTTGGTTCTTCTCAAGCCTTTTAGGAATTTTATATGAAGTGTCTTCAATTTCTCCAACTTGTAAATTTCTGTCACTACAAATTTGTTTTAATAAATCACTCATAGACTTAGATGAGTATTGATAGGTATCTCTTGATTTCAAATACCTTATTTGGTCATAGCAAACAGTAGAAATAACTTGTCTTTTATCCCTAGTCTTCTTAAAAACATATCCTTTAAAAATAGTTTTGCCATCAATGCTAAAACTAACAGGATTACCTTCTTGATAATCAATAATCTCATCTTTTACAACATCAAATTCTAAAATACCAGCCCTAAACCCTCTTTCCCACTTAATAGTGACCTTTCCTTTGATTACAGGCTGGTAAATTTTCCCATTATTTGCAATAAATATTTGATAAATCTTTTCTTTCTGCTTCATTTCTTAAACCTCTTTGCCATTTTATAAATAGTTTTTGGATTAAAAAATGCCTTTGCCACTACTGGGACAGTTAAAGGAGCTGCTGCAATAGCTGTTTTTACAATTTTATTGACTTGTCTTTTATCTGTGCTAGATCCAGTGTCTTTTAACTTAATAGTCTTTAAGGGTTGGTATTCCTTTAAAGTCAAATCAATTAATATGTTAGTCCCAATCTTACTATCTTCATCAATGCTATAATCTTCAAGAGTCATATACTTGCAAATGGAATTCCTAAGATTAGGGTCTGATGTAATTCTTAAGATAACAAATTCAAAGATTTTCTTTTCTTTCTTTAACTCCTCTAGCTTTTTTATAATCTCTTGTTGAGGAGTGTATAAATCTACGCCATCATGTTCATCTGAAAAAGCATAGAAAGAAAAAGAATATTCTTGTAACTTACTCTTTCTTAGAACTGTATAAGTTTCACCATTTACTAAATCATAAAAATCATTCTGTCCGCTTATTTTATTTTTTATTTTTGAAGGAGTTATAGGAATTTCCATTCCGTCAATATATAGTTGATAAGGTTTTTTACTCATAATCAACCTCCATTTATATTCAGAATAAGGTCTTTTAATAACTTTTTATTTGCTTCATCAATAATTTTTTCAGCATCAACATCAGTCTTCATATCTCCAGTAAACTGGTTATATACTTCAAGCTTAATCTCTTTTGATAAATCATTAATAGCCCTAGTTTCCATAAGCCCCTTTAAAGCAGATAAGTTGTTGTTATCCCATTCACTATCTTTCATTTTGTCATTCATGGATTTTGTGTTTTCTGCAATTTCATCAAGAGGAGCAGTCATAGCATCAGTGTTTAAAAAATCTTTAGATTCAAGATTATTTTCAAGTTCCTTTTGTCCAACTATATTAGATGCAAAACCTTTAATGGACTTTGCCTTATCTTCTCCCCACTTGTAGCCTTTATTGAACCATTCTTTAGTCTCAATCCTCTTTATCTCAGGACCTTCTCTATCAAGGGTAATAGCTTCTTCATTCTTTCCCCAACTAAGAACTTTATTTTGTAATCCTTCAAGTCCACTAGACCAGTCAGTCCCAAAAATAGCATCAATTATCTTCGTTACAACTTGACCTAAATCTAAAAACCAAGAAATAATATTTCCAATTAAATTTTTAACTGCATCACCAAAGGAATCAAATCCACCTCTAAATGCATTTAAAAGCCATTCTATAATTGATATAAAGGGACTCACAAATCCTGTGTAGATAAGCTGAATTAAACCACCAATAAGACCAATAGCAATATTTAAAATTGTCGCTCCAGCCCAAAGGACTGAACCAACAATTAAGCCTGTTGCACTATAAGTAGCTCCTGTTACCTTATTAATTGCAGCTACAATTCCATAAATAAGACTAATGACTCCTATGATAATTGCAGGAATCCAAAACAAGGGACTTGCTAAAAGTGCAGCATTAAATCCACCTTGGATAGCTGTCGCCTTACCAGTAGCTATTGCATATAAACTAACTGCCCTTGCCATTAAGAAGTGAGCAGTAGAAGAAATAAAGGCTAAACCATTATTAATTGCAAGAGCTGTTTTATAGATCCCAAAAATAGTTAATAAACCCATAAGAGGTGGTCCAACAATATTAATAGAATTTGCCAACAAGTTAAACCCACTTACTCCTATATCAAGAGCCATACCAAGAAAGTGAGAGAACACCATAATTCCATTTGTAAGACTATTAAAAAATCTTTGAAAGGAATCTGTATTTATAAAATTATTAAACTTTTTCATTGGTCCTTGTAGTCCTAAAATCAATGTATTTGTGAGTTCGGTGTTTAAATCAGAAAAAGATTTAGGGATTTTATTAAATCTTTTCTCTATATCATCCGCACTCTCAAACATAGCTCTTTTAATAACATCGGCTGTAATCTTTCCGTCACTTGAAAGTTCTTTTAGCTCTCCCATAGTAACACCCATGGTCTTTGCTATTGCTTGTGCAAGTAGTGGGGCATTTTCTCTTATTGATACAAATTCATCTCCTTGTAGTCTTCCAGAAGCCATTGCCTGTGTTAATTGATACATTGCGGCAGCTTGTTCCTCAGCAGATGCACCGCCAACTTTAAAGTTCTTATTTAAAATCTCACTAAACTTAGTCGCTTCTTCTAGACCACTAAAAGCATCACCAGCAAGCATTGTAAGCTTTGCAACAGAATCAGCCATATTTTTATAATTGGTTCTTGAATTCTTTGCAGCCTGTGCAATCCTTGATTGAACGTCAAAAAGTTTTTCTCCTTCTCCAAGCATAAAAGAAAGTCTTGAGTTAATACTTGTTAGCTCATCAGAAAGGCCAACAAAAGCTTTTATACTTTGAAGACCTGCATAAGCCCCAACAATCCCTATAACTTTACCTTTAATACCACTTAAAAGGCCCTCGCTTTCACTAACCGTCTTATTGTAATTGCTGTGTTCATTTTCTAGATTACTTGTAAAGCTTTCCATATTCAGAAGTTCAGCCTGAGCGTTTCTTAGAGAACTTAAAGAAGCATCAAGAGAAGATGTATCAATCATATTTTCTGTTGAATCATTTAACTTATAGGCTGCTGAAATAACCATATTCATTGACTCAATAACATTTGTAAGAATAGGACTTACATTATTAATCATTGAAATTGTAGTTTGTAAACTCACTTCTTCACCTTCTTTCTAGCCTTTTCTAATTCTTCATTTCTAAATAAAAAACTTGCCATATATATAGCTTGAAGTCCGCTATCCATAGCAAGAAAATCTTCAATTTTTATATTTCCCTTACTTTCCCAAAATAAATTGTGAGCGAACCTTAAAAGTGGCTCGCTCTTTATTAGTTTTTTGCATCGCCTATAATTACATCTGGATCATCCATAAATCCTTGAGCTTTCATAAGCTTATCAGTAAATCTTTCATATTCTCGTCCTTCAAGCATCTTGTCTAAAAGTTCAGAAATATTCATTGCATCATAGGCATTTTGTAATTCTTCACTTTTTAAATTAGGATAGATTATAGTTTCTGAGATAGTGTCAACAATAAGTTTCTTAGTATCTACCTTTAAAAGGCTCTTGTTTTTCTTAACTATTGCAGCATTTTTTAAATCGTCAATTTCCTTAGCACTTAGAAGTCTAAAAGTCCAAGCTACCGGATTCCCATCTTCATCAATGAATCTATCTGATACAACTATTTCAAAGTTTTCCCTTTTTCCCTTTGCCACTTCAGGCATAAAGTAATTTAAGTTTTTCTCCATTTTATCTCTCCTCAATATCTTCAAAAGTTCCTTCGATTTCTTGTTCCAAATGGGAGTTTTCAATATCTAATTTGAAAATTTCACCACCATCTAAATAACATCTCTTTAAAATAAGCCTGTCTTCTCCACCCTCAAAATTAGGATCATTTTGAGTTAAGAAGATGTCAAAAGATGTTTCCTTTCTTGTCTTCATATATTTAGTTAGAACTTCCCTAAAGGCCTTAGTATGTGCATACATAGTAGCTGTAAAAGTTCCCTTAGCACTTCCCCCAACACTTAAATCAACAGGAGTACCAAGCCTTGGAATAGTTTCTCTATCAATATCAATCTTTGCAGTAATATTTTTTAGATAAAACATTGACTCTCTATTTCCATCAATAACAACAACAGCTTCCCCAAATCTACCATTGATTAAGTCGCCGCGTTCTAAAAATTTATCCATTCTTTAACCTCCTATTCCACAATCACATGCATATAAAGTTTTGCCATTGCCATAACTGGATTAATTAAATATTCACAGTAAACAGCATCCTTAGCATCTCCAAGTTCAATCTTTATATCCTCAGGTTCTAAATTAGTAATAGCACCCAGCCCTTGAAGTTTAAGAGCGTGATTATAAATGTCATTCCAAAGAATATTTCTTCCCATTTCGTTGTTTTGTTCCTTATCAAGGTATCTAGTATTAAAAATAGTTGAAACATCATTTCCAACTTGATGGAGCACTCTTATAATTTGATTTTTTGAAAAGTCCTCATTCTTTTTAACACTAAAATCAGTAAAGGAATTGATATCAGACAGCACTCTTGCTTTGTTATCAACTTCATGGAAAACAAACTGACCTTTTCTAATTGCAGAAATAAGATCTCTTTGTTTCATATTTAGATCAATTGTATATTCGCCATCATAAATGTCATTTCCAACAGTCCTATTTATTTCACAACCAGCTTCAGCACCAGCTACCCAATAAACAAGACTAGCTTCATTTTCTTTTGCCTTAGATGCGACATTAATAACAAGCTCACTATTGGCATCAAAGTTATATAAAGCGGCTTGGAAGTATGCTCCTTCAAGATTAACTCTTCTCTCAACATAGGACTTATACATTCTCTTTATGGCTTCATCAGTTCCTGCATAGGCAACCACATTTATATATTTTTTTTCAAGTTTTTCCAAGAAGTCAGTATGTGCCTTTGTAGTTTCTTCTCCATTAGTTCCACCACTTAGATTTGCACCAAGGCTTTTAGTCAAAGTTCCTTTAAATTCAACATAAGGACAATCTGATAAATCTTCTATATTTTTAACTGCAACTTTTTCATAAACTTTAAGAGTTCCAATTTTTAAAGTAACATCAAACTTTTCTTCTTCATCAACATTATTTGCAATAATAACTACAAATTCATTTCCTTTAGTTCCTGAGTGCTTCGCAGTTATTGTAAGAGATTCAAGGCTTGCTTTTGCCTTTTCTCCACCACCATTTAATCTATAAATATAAGCAGTCTTAGCATGGGCTAAAAGTTCTCTTAAAGGCAATAAATCTTTATCTGTATATTCAAGACCAAATAACTCAAGAGATTCTCTTTGTAAGTCTGACGGTTCAACAGTTATAATCTCATCTTCTAATCCAAAACTTAAATTTAAACCACAGGCAACAAAACCTCTTTCACCAAAAATATTAGAAGGTCTCGCCTTTGAAGAAAAACAAATATAAGTTCCAGAAAGCACTTTATTTTGTACTGGAGGATTCCAAGTACCACCACCATAAGCCATTATTTAACCTCCCTATTCATAAAATCTTCATAAAGCTTTAAAGCTTCTTCCTTTGTATATTCCTTACCATCTTCTAAAATTGCATAAAGAGCATCAACATTTCCTATTGGATCTTTAGCATTTAAAAATTGCTCCTTGGTAAAAGTAGGAGCACTAGCCTTTTTATTCATTTTTAATTAAACCCTCCTGTTTAAGTCTTCTCATAAGTGGATCAGGCATCTTCACTTTTTCCATCCAAACATTTAAATCAAAAGTCATTACAAGGTCACCATCAATAATTTTTGTCTCGAGATTTTCACAAGTAACTCCTATATTATTAAGCCTTACCTGCTCCATTCCTGTAAGAAGTATGAACCTGATTTCTTCTAGTCTAAATAAATCATCTTCATCACATCTTAGATAATTAATATTTACAGTATTATTTATAAAGAATCTATCATCAAATTGTCTAATAAGCTCAGTCCTAAGAAGATTAATAAAAAAACAAGGAGCTTTTACCCCTTGCTTTTGTCTGTCAATTTCAATTCTTATATCAGGAAAGAGCTCTTTAAGTCTATTAATTACAGGCTGTAAAATAACTACCATAACTCTTTAAACCTCTTTTCAAACTTCCTTTGGAAAATTCTATCCATAACTTTTTCTAAGTTTTTTTCAGAAATAGTTAGCATAAAAACCCCGTCTTTCCATCCTAAAGTATTCCCACCGCGAACAATCCTGTGACCATATTCCACATAGCTTGCATATTCTACATCATTAGAAATTTCTATTTCATAAAAACTTCCCTTTTTCTTAACATCATCAATATTCCATGACTCCCTAAGAAAACCAGTGTCAACTGGAGTGTTTTTTACAGTAGCCCTAAAAACTCTTCCTGCTACCTCATAAGTAGCCTCCATGAAAATTTCATCAGCTACCCTCTTGAACTTGCCTAGACTATTTCTATAATCCTTTAAGACTTTTGTATCAATTTTCATGAAACATCAACCTTTTCAAGCACATATCTTCTGTGGGAAAGGTGTATTGAAGGAATATCAGAAAATTTATAGTGATATACACTTCCATCACATCTAGTGATAATAACATCAGAACCTTTTGGAATATCCACATGAGGTCCTGTTGTCAAAATATCTTTTCTCTCTGCTTCACTATGACCAATATAATCATCGTTGTGAGAAGATGTGTTGAAGCTAAGCCTACAAGGTTCATCTTCTACCAGAGTAACTTTTTTTCTTTTTATTACTTTAGTTTTTTCATCTTCATAAGTTTCAAGGCAAATTGCAGTTACCCTATCTTCAAATAGAAGCGATAGACTTTTACCATAGGAATCATAATCAATTACCATTTTAAGCACCTGTACCTGCTGCAAAAAATTTCAAGTCTAGTATCAAATAAATCATTTAACCTATTTTTATAACCTAAAATTTTAGCATCTCTTATTTCTTCATCACTTCTACTATCAAATTCAACCCTAGTATTTTCAATAGAAATTGACTTAGCAAGTCTTTCTCTTTTTTCATTAGTTTCTTTAGAATTTTTTAAGTTATTAGTTTCTATTTTATTTAGAATTCCTTTAATAGCTATAAAATACTCAATAAATCTCTCCGCATCTTCTGGGAAGTCTTCCCTGTAGCAAGCCCATCTTAAAATATTCAAGACCTCATCATGAATAAAATTAAAAAGCTGGGCATCAATTTCATCTCCACCCAACTCTTTAATAATTTTATTTACATTATCAAGGCTAATCATTTTACTTTAGCAACAAAAACTTCATTGCAAGCTTCAAAAGATGGAATTGCTCTTGCAACAGATTTAGTAATTCTTGCTACTGGATCTATTCTTCTATAAATAACAGAAGTTATGAAGTCCTTATTTCTAACATCAATATTAGAAACTTGTGGAAGCTCAACTTCTTCAGCAGTTAAACCAAAATAAGTATTCCCTAGCTTAGTTTCAGGCATAAGAATTACAGTATTTGCTTTAACTAGAGGAAGTAGGCTTCCATCTGCAAGTCTATATTTTTCATTGTAAACAGCAACAGTTGGCAAATCTCTTTGGCTTAAAAAGTCATTTAAATTTTGCATACTTGGCACAATAGAAGAATTAACTCCAAAAATAGCCTTTCTTACTGCTTCAGAATTCAAAAGAAGTCTTGAAGTCGCCTTATCCATTAACATTCTACTAGGATTTACCCCAGTATCTTCAACAATTTTATCTACCCAAGCGTCAAGATTATTTAAAGGATCAGCTGTAGCTTCTGACCATCTTGCACTTGTCTTTAAAGTTTCTTGATGTCTTTCTGGCATGTGATAATCAATAACACCTGTAACACCATTTTCATCAAGAGTGAGTTTTCCTGTTTGTAATATTTCAAATCTCATCATATTAATTCTCTTGTAAACAGAATCAATCGTTAAATCAACATCATTAAAAATCTTATTTAATACAGCTTGTTCCTCTGCAGGAGTTCTTGGATTTTGAAGCTTAACAATCTCATCTTCTGAAATGAACTTAGAATCCTTAACTAGAAGCATATCTAAAATATTTTTAGCAAATCCATTTCTTCCTGATAACTTTGTATTAGTATCTGGAGCATAGACTTCAGCAGTAACAGGAAGTTTATTTCCACCAATAATATATTCGATTTTCAAATCATCAGTCTTTATATTAGGAAATAATAAATTCCCAATATTATCTCCCTCTAGTTTTGTTCTTGCGTACTCTCTTAAATCTAAATTCCCATTATTTAAGTTTAAAATAGCATTAGTTAATTGTTCTGGCATTTAAATTTCCTCCTTATACTAATTTAATTTCAGTTAGCTTTGCTTCAGCATTAATTGCTTCAGGAAGCTTATCCTTATAAACATAACCTTCAATAAGAAGAGGTGCTTCCATATCTCCATCAGTTACATCAATATCAAAGGGAATAATTCCCTTAGCAGTGGCATCATTTTTTGGATAAACAGTTCCTGCTTTAACAATACTTCTTCCACTTATATCTTTGCCGCTTCCCTTTTTTAAAGTAACTGTTACAGCTACATAAGGATCAGCGAAAGCTAAAACACTATTTTTACCATCATAAGCAATATTCTTTCCTAACATTATTTACCTCCTATTATCCCCATGGATTGAATTTTTCTTCTTGGTCTTCTCTCTTAATAACAGCATCAAAAAGTCCCTTAGGCTTTTCCCTGTTATCTCCAGCAATATTTGGGTTTGCTCCTCTAAAGTCATTATTAGCAAATAAAGATTTTAAAGAATTATCTTCCCTTAAAGCTTTCATTTGTTCATCAATACCAATAAGCTTTTCATCTTCGTATTTGATATCTTGATTATTAAGTAACTTCTTTAAGACTCCAACATTATTGACCCTTTGATTATAAAGATATTCAGTAATAGCATTGTCCTTTCTTATAGCTTTTAAATTCTCCTCAGCTTCTTCCTTAGCTTTCTTATTAGCTTCCTTTAAACTATTAATTTCAGCTTCAAGTTCTTCTTTGTTTCCACTAAGTTTCTTTAAACCGTCTATTTGCTTGTCTCTCTTAGAGATTTCACTATTAAGACTTTCCAAACTATCTTTTACTTCCTTATATCTATAACTAGGTACATAATCTTTGTTGACATCTTCCAAAATCTTATCCGCAAGATCTTCAGCAATTCCCATTTCTAACAACTTTTCTTTACTTAACATAATTTACCTCCTATTTACGCAATAGTTACTAATCGCCATTTTACAGTTGGCTAACTTTCAAGTTATTTGTCCCACCCCTTTGTGCAAAATATAACTTGTAGCACTTCCCACTTTGACCAATAAAAAAGCACATCTAACTTTTTGTTAGTGTGCTTACCATCTATATTTTATTAAAAATTTTTCAAATTTATAAAAATTACTCTTGTAACTCATGAAGTTCCTCGTGACCCGTTAAAGAATCTACTGGAGTTCCTGGAGAATATCTTTGATATTTTTCAAAACATCTCTTAGCATCTTCAACAAAGATTTTCTTTTTTCTAGTTATCTTTGGAGAATACCCTGGTATCCTTCTTTCGATATAAGCAAAATAATCATCTTTGCTAAATTCTCTATTTTCATGATATTTTAAAGGTTCAAACCTTTCAATTCTAAGTTCATAGTCACTATTAAGGTCTCTAAACTTCCCCATCGGTGTATAATATCCAAAATCTTCATAAAAGTCTTTACTTTTAATGAAAAAAGTTTCATCAACATGAAGATTTGGATATTCATCAAAAAAACCACTTGCATTTAAATACTTTTCCCAGTCTTTTTTATCAAATTCAAACATCACAAACCTCCAATACTATATATGATACATTTTTCTTTTGTCTTGGATTATACCATTCTCTTATATCAACTATTTTAAACTTAGTATTTCTCTTTAATAAAAATTCAAGTTCATCAAAATGCCTACTAAAACTTGAAATAAAAGCTCCTCTACCTTTTCCTCCTGGTAATTTTATCTCAAATACAGCATCTTTATTAAGAAAGGCATTATCTAAAATTATAGAAGTACTTGTATATCCCTTATCAATATAAGATTTACCTAAAAGATCCTCTAAGTTATTAATATTAAATTCCCTATAAAGAAAATCTAAATTACTACCTCTGTATAAAGAAACGTCTTCGGGAACTTCAAACCTTGATATTATATTATCTAAATCCTGAACATAACTTTTTATGTCATAATCAGCAATCCCACTTCTGAGAATAGAATTTATCTGCTTATCACCTGTATGAGAGTAGAAGGCTATGCTTATTGCTTCATCTTTGCTTACTGAATCTTCAAAATCAAAAAGATTATCCATTCCAATAAACTCTTCAAAATCCTCAAAGTTTTTAAATTTTTTAGTTTTCCCGAATGTATGTTCACTTATATTATAATCATTTGGATCACTATTTACAACATACTTATTATACCACTCATTATAAGTTAAATTTTCAACTCTAAAGCTTTTTCCAGTCTCAGGATCTCTTGCCATTCTCGTGTTTTCTATTTCAGCTTGAATATCATCATTATAATAAGGTACTGTTGTCGAGCGGCAATACACATGATAGGGTGGTGCTGTAACTCCTCTTTCATAGTCTTTAACATCAAATACTTTTCCATCTAATTTCCTACAAATATCAGAAGTTCGTAAATCAAGGGTCGCTACTACTTCATACTTTTTTACTCCCATTCTCTCATACATTGCTTTCCTTGACTGTGAATGTATGGCTGAACTTTCTGTTAAAACAAGCCTTTTAGCATTAGATTTACTAACTTCTAATTTATCAGAAATAGCTTTTGTGATTTCATCTGGTCTTTTACCTGTAATTAAGCCTTGCCTTAATTCAGTGTCAAGAGTGTTTAAGAGTTTATCTTTCCTCTTCCAAATCCTATCAGAAAAGTTTTCTCCGTCACTTGTCCATGAAGTGTTTAAAATATTATTTACAAAGTCTTTTGATAAACTATTTATGTTTTTATATCCTGTAATTCTCTGCAGTTCATATAAGTCTTTGTAATAAGAAGATGTGAATTTATTTGAAAGATGAGCAAATAATTTCTTTTGTTCTTTATTTAAAAGAGTCGCTACCTTTGATTTCATAGACACTTGCATTGCTTGTAGTCTGGATATCCTAACTCTTCTTGAAACTATATCAAGTTCTTGCTCTATATTGGGACTAATAAATCCTTTTGATGCCTTTCTAAACTCATTAAGAGCAGATTTAAAGGATCTAATCTCATACTTATTTAAAAGCTTTTTAGCTTCTGCCATGCTCACATCTTCCATAGAATTTAGTAGTTTAAATATTTCGCTATCAAGGTCTTCAATAGTTTTTTCATAAATTTTAAAAATCTCTTTTACATATTTTTCATCACTATCAAATACATCCTTTGTTGATTTTATGAATCTATTCTTCCAGTAATCCGTCATAGTCGGACTCCTCTTTCATCTCTAGGTTTCTTTGATTTATTTCTTCTTCAACATCATTAACCCAAGGATGATGCTTCATTATAGTTTTTTCAGAAATTATGCCTGATGATTTCTGAGCATTTTCTATTGTCGCAGATTCGTTAATTAAAATATTTCTATCAAAAGTGAAGTCAACTTTTTGATACTTGTAACCCTTATAGAAATTATAAAAATAAAGTAGAATATCTAAACTTACTTTAAATTCAGTTTCCATCTCATTGGCATCTAAATCTATGTTTGTATAAAGAGATTGAATTGTCATTTGATTTACGGCCTTTTGAAATAAGTCTGAATTAGTATCGACACCTCTTCCCACATCAATAATTGCCCTTCTTAATATCTCTAATAGAGTCTGATAATTGCTAATATCCATGTCAACTTTTAATGTGGAAACATCAGCATTGCCAGTTTGTGAATTAGAGGAAAAAGCAAGTATTCCACTTCTGTTTATGCCTTTTCTTATTTCTTTTAAAGATTCTTCGTCGTGTCCACCAATATTTTTTAGAACTAAAATTGTATTTCTTGAATCTTCGTCCATAGAATCCATAAACTTTGAAAGAATTTGATTTATTGCATCTTGTAAAGTCTTAACCCTATTTAGAAGAGGCTGCTCCTGCTCGTCCATTCTAAAATAAATAAGAGGAATTCTTCCCCAATTCCCCACTTCACCTCCAATAGTAAAATAAGCTTCTCTACTAGTTAAAATCAATTCTCCATTTTTTTCAATGTATTTATCAATCCCATATAAGTGATAGTATTCAACAATTTTTGTTTCATTATCATCATAATCAACAGAAGTATAAAATCTAATAAAACCACTAAGCCAAGTGTGAAGTTTATCTTCCCAAATAGGTATTATTTCAAGAGGATCAAACTTCATTAATTTAAAATCGCCATAGGAATCTATATAGGGATAAATATATCCCATATTAGCAAGTAAGGAATCCTTGCCAACTGACTTTATGAGCTTATGAAATTTTAAGTCAAATAATTCATTTAATTCTTTTTGATAACTTTTATTTTCTGCATTAACACCTATAGGTCTTGTAAGTAGATAATTCTTTTTTTGATCTACTAAAACAGAATATAAGTTATTCATTATTTTATTATTAGGTAAATTATTGACCTCTTCTCTAGTCCCTTTTATTGCACCTATAGCTAATCTCTTTTTGTCTAATATGTCCTGATTATTATTGTAATACCTATAACTTGTTAAGATATCCTTGTAATCTTCACTGTTCCTATAATCATCTAAAATTTTTCTAATTATTTTTGGAGATATATTATCCAAAATATAAACCCCCTGCCTCTATTATATTTTCTGCAACTCCAGTAGTTGCATCTTGTGCATCGTCATGTGAATTCTTACCTTCTCTTTGATACTCTTTCATACTGACAAAATACTCATTCCACTTGTTGTGCCAGTTGCTTGGATAATAAATATGTTCCATAATCCAAGTAGCATTGCTAAGTATTCTCGCATTCTTATTATTGCTTTGATGAAATGTTCTTATAATAGTCCTGTGATTGCCAAGCTCTCTCATGTTTCTTTCAACTTGTCTTGCAAATCCTCTTCCACCATTATTCCCTTCAACAAGAGCATTATTTACTTTAAATTCAGTAAGTCTTTTTGCAACTTCTTTTTCAGTTATCTCCATGTGATCCTTTGTATAATAAACATCTAAGATATAGGCTTCTCTATTTAACACACCATAAATAATATTACAAAGATAATCATCACCAGTATCTGCAGTGTCACAATAAGATTTAATCTCGGTAAACTTATAATTACCAAACATATCCTTGGGAATTTCATCATATGTTTTAAAACTTTTGTATAAAGTTCCCCTTAAATCAATAGGCTCTTGCTGGTAATTAGCAAGAGCAATTTCTGGACTCATTGTTTTTGTTTTTATTGTATAAGACTCATGATTTAAAATATCATCACAAAGCATAGATCCGTCATCTTTTATAGCCTTGTATAATATCTGTTTATAACTAATATTATTTTCATTACAGTGAGAAATAAGCCTACCTGCCAAATCCTTTGAGTGCCATCTAGTCATAACAACGATAATTTTCCAATCATTGCCTTCTAAACGAGATAGCATTGTGTCTGTAAACCAAGACCATTGTTTATCCCTATTTAGAGAATTATTAGCCTCACTTGCGTTCTTTATTAAGTCATCAATTACGATTATATTTGCGCCAAAACCTGTTGCAGTTCCTGTTGGAGAAGTCGCTAAATAATTGTTATTCCCCTTTTCCAAGCTCCATAGATTAGCAGCACCATCTCCTTGTTTTATGCTAGTTTGTGGAAAAATATCCGAAAATATAACTTTATCCTTATCTGCCTTTTTCTCTGTGATAGAATCTCTTACCATTTTAGAAAAAGAAGTAGAGAGAGTTTCATTGTATGATCCCGTCATTATTTTTAAAGAGTTATCATTTCCCAAAAGCCACTGTATAAAGTGACCTATTGTAAAAGTCTTCCCATGTCTAAGCTACGGAGGCATATTAACTATGAGAACTTTTTTATCTGAACTTATAAATGCTTGTAAGCCGTTACAAAACTCTTTTAAATAAGCTCTGCCTTCCTTATAAAACTTTGGAGTTTTAAGTTGGCAGTAATAGTAAAAGTCTTTTCTTGCAAGAGCAAGTTTAGCTTGTTTCTTTATCTCATAGTCAATAGCCATAACAAACCTCCTAGTCACTCTTAATCAACTTTCTAAGTTCTTCTACGCTTAAATCATCAAAGGGATTATTAGTTTTTATATTACCTGTGAGATTAATATTTTCAACAAAAGCACCTTGAACCTTAGCTAGTAACTCACTAGTTTTAATTCTGTCCTTCATTTCAACTTCTTCGTCTCTAAAAGTTTTAGTCCAAAATTCTTGAATTTCTTTAGCATCAGCAATCTTTTCTTTTTCAATTTTTTTATTGATCTCACTTATATATTCTAAAACAGAAAGCTTAGCGGACTTTGAATTAGGATTTAACCACTCAGCCGCCCTATCTCTTGCTGTACTTTCAGCAAATCCTGCTTTAATTGCAGACTCAATTATTTTTCCAGTTCTAATGTACTCATCAGCAAACTTTTTATCTCTCGCATTTAATTTCATATACCATCACCTCCAAAATAAATTTGTGCATAATAAAAGAGACCTGCCTCAGCAAGCCTCTTAGGGGAGCGTTAAAATTGATTGAAATCCATAACATTATGAACCCACTAACTATTACATTCTTTCATAATATATACTAGCATGTTAAAATCGCACAAAACGCACAAAATTATTTGCCATGGTCATATGCAGAATAATCAAAGTCAAACCCAAAAACATGGAATATATCATTTTCTTTTACACCAATCATTCTATAGTTTTGCCTTTTAAATCTGATTGAAATGACCTTTGAATCAGGGGTTATTTTATATGAATTAGGCTTTAGTTTTATTTCTTTATATTGTATGCTTTCGAAACCAGTCTCTTTTCTTCTTGAAAACAATTCTCTCCAGGTACTATTCTGCATATCGTCAATTAGATAAAACAAAGCTCCATATGCCTTTGTTTTAGCATTAACATCTTTCTTAAAAAAATTGATATTATGTTTCTTATTCGTAGTTATATGTTTAAAACAAAAAACCGGATAAGAATTATCTTTCTCCGGTTCTTTTATGCTAATTTTATCAGATTTACTTTTTATTTTTCCATTAGCTGACATAATTCTCCTCAAAATATTCTTTGATACTTTCTTGGCTTATTTCTTCACTCTGTTTTGTGCTTTTCCATGGAGTCTCATTGTGGGTCATTTCTCTTAATCCCCAAGCAGAATATTTCCCAAAAACATTATAAACTTCAATCAAAATGCTCTCTGTATCTTTATCTATTTCAATATTTTTATCAAACTGGCTGATACCATCTGCACCAAATTTTCTAAACATATAATATACGCTCTCAACCACTGGCCCATGTTTCCACGCTAATATCTTATCATTAAATAACACCCTATCTCTTAATGCCAAATAACAACCTTGTGCATAATACAATAGTTTTTGTAATTTTAAATTTGAGATATTGTCGGTGTCTTCATCTTCGAATTCTCTTAGCTGATAATTATAGTTCAGAAACCAGTTTGCAATATCAATTGCTGAATAGACATTCCCATTATTATTAAATATTTCTTCAGTCATAATTATCATCTCCTTTTGTTTAATTATATCAAAGTAAACTGTTATAATACAGCCACTATATATAGCGTATATATCTATATGTAGTATCTACAACTCTATATATCTATTATGAATCATTCTTGCATAAGACTCATTTGAACTTCCTAATTGTTTAGATATATATACCCAACTTTTACCATGAATATATCTTAACTCAAATATTAACCTAATCCTTGAGTCCTCTATTCCCTCTATAAAATCCTCTATTTCAAGTCTTAGCTTCTTACATCTTCTAATTCTTCTGATAAGTCTTGCTCTTATCTTCTCTATGTACTTATCATCTTCATAGCCCTTAATCTTAAGCTCATATTGGTTATAAGGAAAATCAGAAGCAGATGCAAGGACCTTATCAGTTACTTCTTGCCTTTTTAAATTGTTAAGTCTATTCTCTAGTTCTTTAATTTCAAGACACAGGCACTTGTATTGCCCTAACTGCTCCTTAGTCATTATTTCCCCCTATAACAATAAATATAGCCTTCCCAAACTTCTATATAGTAGCCTCTTCTTTCATAATAATTTACAATTCTGATTTTATCCCTAAAAGTCTTATAAGGGATCAATAAGCACCTTTGCATTCATCATAAATCCTCTAAAAGTATATAGACTTTATCTATTCCATCTTCCACAGTTCCAATCTCAAGAATGAGTTCGTCATCGCCCTTGTAGGTACTGCATAAGACTTCATCATTTTCCTCATACTCTTTTAATTTTTCAATTAATTCTTTTACAGTCATTTTTCGCTCCGTTTCTACTCAACTCTACTCCGTTTTACTCAACTCTTACCTGTTAATCGTGAGTTTATTAATAACTAACCCTCTACAAGCCCGTAAAATTCTAATTTAATCGTGAGTTAATCGTGTGAATTTTATAAAACACCGATTATTACCGATTATTTTATGTCACGTTAAAACATTAACATTTCTTAACATTTTCTATTTTCCAACTTCTTCCAAATAAACCTCAACCCTTGGATTTTCCTTATCATAAAGAACCCTAGAGCCATCATGTGACACAATAATATTTGCATTGTCATCTTCAATGACTTCAGCAGCAACTAAAATGTCACAAGTGGCTTCTAAGAGGTTCACTAAATCAACCCTGTGCCTTGTTGACATGTAATAAACGCACTTAAGGTTATACTTTCCACTAAGTTTTTGCTTGTATGGCCTTGTAATTTGCCTTAGACAGTCCTTTTCATAAGCAACATAGGCCTTTGAAGGCAGGACTTTATGATATCCTCCACATTTAACAATTCTTGACGAGTTTTTCTTAGTTATTGGCCTTCCATAAAGCGTTAAGTTCACTAGATATCAACTCCTAGCCTTTTTGTTACTTAAACACGAACATTCTCTAACTACTGTGTAGCAATTTACATTTCTGCCTAATCTGTCTTTAACAACTTGAACCTCTGCTATGTATCCCTTTCCTTTACACAGCTCACAGTCCACTCTCTTTGCTTTAGCATCATTAAAAGACTTCATTTCCCATAAAGAAATTTTCTTTAACCTTTCAAAATTAGCTTTTATAATAAGATCTTCATTCTTCATGTCCATCAAATCCTCATGTTTTCCCCTAGTTGCTTAATCAATTTATCAATCTTATATTTGCCTTCAATCGCTTTTTGCCTGTCCTTTACACTAGATGGCAACATAGCAAAACTTTTTTCATTTGCAAGATATCCTTCATAAGCCATCCTGTACTGTCCACGAATAACATCAATATTTTCAGCTAAGCAAATTTCTTTAAAACCAAGTCTTCTTGTCACTTCTCCTGCAATTGGATTTTGTGAATTTATCCAGTCTAAAGCCTCTTGCTCCTGATAGCTCCCAAACTTTTGGATAGCCCTTCTAGTTAAATCAAAACCCTCCGTCCAGTCATTAACAATATTTGAAGTGTACTTAACGATTAATTCTCTAATATCAGCAATTGAGGGAGGATATTTTTTATTTAGAAGGTGTTCTTGAAAAGCAAGAGAAACCACATCATCTGGCACATCTTCAAGAGCAAGAAGCCACATATTCATTCCCTCTTTATTTTCTATAAACTTAAAAGCAGGATAAACACTTCTTACACCTTTAACAATCTTATTAAATTTTTCTATGTTCATTTCCAACCCTCGCTCTGTAACTCTTTTGTCCATTGATCTACGTCATCAAATGCTTTATCTAATTCATTCTTTTTTTGATAATCTTGTTTACCATTGGTTTGCCATCTGTTTAAAATACCTCTCACATAATTGAGGTTATATTTACCGCCATTACTAGCAATCTTAAATGCTTCCTCTATCCAACTAATTGGATACATTTCTGCAAAGCTAATCAAAGTATCTTTAGTGGACGGATTGATATTGGGAAATCCAGAATAATTAAAGATCTCAATAACCTTTTTTATAGTATCTTCTTTCACTCCTCCACCACTCTCTGCAAAATCCCCTGTCTCTATATATAGTGGTGGTGTAGTAGTTATATTATTATTTTCTTTGCTATTCTTTTCTTTTCTTTGCTTTTCTTTTCTTGCTATATTTTTTGATGGCTGTGCTATAGCAGTGCTATCTTTTGCTATAGCATTTGCTATATTTTTATTTCCCCAACGCTTAGCAGCACCTTTTTTACCTGCCTCAGATTTCTTTTTTGAAATTTCATCTTTTATCTCCATGTTCTCGTTCAGTATTTCGGAGTAGAAGTACTCACCATTTTCGGTGAAGACAAATAACCCAAAATCTTCTACGACAGCTTTTACCTTGGAAGTATCAACACGAAGGTCAAAGGCTATAACATTATAATCAGTGACACTCATGTAATTTTCATCTTCTCTAAGCCTTTCTAAAATCATGAAGTAGATGCCATAACCTTCGGCACCATACTTCATTCTGATATTTAGTATTCCTGGAGTATTTCTTGCATTTTGTGCGTGGGAGAAATAAGGAGTAATATTACTCATATATTCCTCCTTATTCTTTATGATTCAAAAGGAGTACCCTTTAAAAAATCTTCCTCTTCTTCAACAACTTCTACTTCATCTGCATCAATAACTTCAGGCTCTCCTTTATTTAAACTAACTAACTTTTCTATATCGTCACAAATGTTTTGATAATCTTCTTCTTTGATGTCGCTAGTGTTTTCATAGCCGTACTTGACCATTATTGCTTTAACAATATCTCCGTTATTTTCTGCAAGTTCAAAGAGATTTTTTCTTTGATTATCGTTAATAAGTCCTACTTCCCTACTTGGTAAAACTTCTTCATTAACTCCCATTTCTGAACTATCATATAGACCTTGATAATCTTCTGGAAATGCTTCTCTCAAGGCTTGTACTAATGCAACTTTTCTTATCATAGTTGCAGGCTTTGATGCCCAAGTTGATTTACCTGTGTTGTACTCATCAAAGGCTACTGTGTGATAAAAATCTGTGCCATCTGAAAATTCAACCTTGCACCAAGCACCCACTAAAGATTCAACTTGCTTTGCATAAAAGGATCCTGCTCTATTTTCAAGATCCCCATTTTGTTTTAAAACAATAATGCCTGCAGTGTATTTCTTAAATTTTTCATTGGCATAGGCCCTCTTAATAAAGAAGTCTTTACCAACAATAATATTTGCATCTTTATCTCCAAATTTAACTAAGTAGGCATCTCTTAAAAATGGATTTAGCTTTTGAAACTTACATAATTCCAAAAATAGCTTAAACTCTTTTTCAGTAACTCTATTCGCATCTCCACTTACCAAGAAGTTTTTAACATCACTTTGAGTAAGTTGTATTTCTTGGCCACCTGCTTCGTACTTAACCATTAATTCATTATTCATAATTACTCCCCTTAATATTTAACATTGAAATTCTTAAATTCAGTAATTGTAATACCTTCAACAACTTCTCCGTTGCCATCAACTACAATATTATCTGCTACTAAATTTAAGTCTTTCTTTAACTTAGTCTTATCAATGGACTTCTTAACCTTGATGTAGTCCTCTAAGTGCTTATCTTCCAAGTCTTTTAAAAGAACTTCCTCGTCATAGTTCCATTTCTTCTGAACCTTGCCATAAGATGCAGAACCCTTTGCAGTCTTTAACTTAAAGTCCTTATCTTCTTCTAGTCTTTTATCTGTATAGATCCTTAAAAGTCCTTCGAAGTATGCAATATCATCTGCAGCTTTCTTCTCTTCAGCCTCAATATATTCTTTGTACTTCTTAATCTCTTCTTCAGCATAGGCCTTTCTTTCTTCAAGGTTAGTCTTGATGCCCTTAAGCCTTTCAAAGCACCAGTCAGCACCAGAAAGGGAAGTAATTTCAAAGACTTCCCTTTTCTCTTCAGATTTTTCTACATCTTCAATTTCATCAATCAATTTTAAATTTTCCATAAGATCTCCTTTTATAATTTTGAATTTTTCAAAATTACAATATATAGTTGTTTAGTTTTCCTTTCTTGAAATATCCTACGATATATAGTACGATTTAAGAAATCTAATATAGGGAGGTGATATTATTTGAAAAACTCTAAGCAAACTTCCAAAAGAGCTGCTAGTGCTGCTTCAAGAGTGCTTCGTGACGGTAGAACTTCTAAAGCATCAAAAACAGCTGCAGGAAGTGCTCTATCTCAAAGAGCTTCAAGAAAAACTAAATAGTATTATTCCGGAGCAAGATTTTTATCTTGCTCTCTACGTATTCATAAAAACTTCCATAATATCATCTTTATTTAGCTTAAGAACTCCAGAAATGTTCTTTATATCCTTCAAAGTTAGATTTTCTCCGCTGTTAGCAATTCTTCTATATAAAGTGTCTCTATTCATTCCAATTTCTTTAGCTAGTAAAGTTATATTTAAATTGTTTTCAGCTACTTTTCCTTTTAGTTTTAAAATATCAAGCATTAATAGCAAACCTTTCTTAACTCTCTTCTTCCAAAATCTTCAGTAATTCTGCTAACCTTGATGTTGCTTACTTCCTGTGTGCCAGTGATATTAAAAGAATTTAGAATCCTATCCACTGCAAAGCAATAGCCGTTTTGTGTCAGTTCTTCTATTGTGCTATGTTGTAGTAACCACTTCAAAGTCTCTTGATCCACAAAATCAAGTTCAAATTCAATCTTAAATTTCATAATTAGTTCTCCTTTGTGGTATAATAAAGGCAAATAAAATATTTCTTTATTATTTATTTAGTCCTGTTGTTTAGTCGCTGCAGGACTTTTTAATTGCCTTCGCTTCCTCATTTTTCGTCGATTCTTTCTATATTTCCATTCTCAATATCCAACAACAAATCATTAACAGTTATTCTCACTCTATTAATTCTTTTCTTATTGATGAAATTAGTAATTCCATTTTCATAAGCCTTAAAATTATCCTTGTAATTCTGTAAAATAGTTATTGCTGCATCAATAGTTGCATCAAACTTTTCTTTCTTTTTTAGATCTTTCATTTTTTCTCCTTTAAACAAATTTAGTTAAATATGCAAAAATATTATCTATGACATTGTTTCCTACATACAAAATAAAAAATAGAAATTTTAGGCTAAAACTCGCCAACCAGTACAACAAAGTTGTTGTTAGCAAAATTCCTAAAAACTTGCGAATTCCAACTGGTATCTTGTACCAACTAATACTTAAAAATTTCATGTGTATCTCTCCATCCAATCATCTAACCAAACTTTTCTAAAAATTCTTTGCTTGTTCTTCTCTCCGTCTCCCTTCGTCTTAAACCTAATCCTGCCAGATTCCACTTCCTTGTCGAAGGTAGTCCTGCCCATAGTTAAATATTGACAGGCCTCTTCTCTTGTGAAGTTTTCTTTAGGAATAGACATAGTTTCAATTAAAAAATCTAACTTTTTGTTGAGATTACTAATAATTTCTAGTAAATCTTCAGTACTTAAATTTTCCTTTAAACCTTCCATCTGCATCCCCCAATGCTTAATGTAGCTTTCCTAAAATTATTACTAACTTTTTATTTCTTACTTATTTAAAAATTTCTAACACGCTGAAAAAATTACTAAAACTCAGATAGACATTTAGCCTCATAACAAATAACTTCATTAAAAAGCCTTTCAAGCTTTAAATATCTAATTATCAACTCTTCATTTTCTTCATAGATGTTAGAATTAATCTCTTCTCTAAGTTTTATCTTATGTTCTTGAAGGACTCTTATTCTTTCCATATTCATTTCTTTTAAAATTACTGATTTTACTCCCATAAAAAACCTATATTCCTTTTCATATTTACTCCTTTCTTACTCATAAATTTCCCACCAGTTAATCTCTAAGATCTTTCCTATCTTCTTAGCTATGCTTAAAAGAGGAGAATCCGAGCGCATACATAATCTTATTTCTGAACTTGTATCAGTTGTCGTATTATGGTCTGCAAATAAATCAAGCAAAGATTAAAGAAAAATTGAACATTTATATCTCCTAATAACTGCCTAGCATAATTAGGATCATAATTTGAATTTTCAATAAGCCTTATCCTTCTTTCAAACTCTTCAATATTTGGCATATTAAAGGCTTGTAAAAAAACTCCAGACATAAACTCGTCTTTTAAGTTTTTCTTAATTTTTTCTATAGCATCCTTAATTTCTTCTCTTTCCTTTTCCATATTTCACTTCCTAATTTAATCCAATTTACATATTTGCTATAATCATCATAAGGAGATGATTAAGTTGATTTACTTTAATACCTCACAACAGCTAGAAAACTTGTGTAAAGCATTATCTGAATTTACAACTGGCTCTAAAATAACTAACATGTTTGATAACTTAAATTTGAATGAAACTCCACAACAACCTAACGATACTAAATGGAGAAGATTGCATACTGCTTTCTGTAATTCTCAAAACAGTTCCAAATCTAGTGCCAAAATAATCCAATGTATTGAATGGATAATCTGTCCTCAAAACTTCATAAATGATAAGAATGCTTGGACAGATGCAAAAAATACAATTAACAAAGTCATTCAATTTAATGGATTAGAAATAAATGATTCTGGTAAAGTTATTCAAATATCTAAACCAAAAAATTATTGTGAAGCTTATAAAAGATATTCATCATTAAAAAATAAATTAGATCCTTTTAAAATCCACCCAAGAATTATGTCTATTTGTAGCCAAGAAATTCTATCAAAGGATTATTACAGTTTAATTTTTGAAAGTTCAAAGCTTGTTATTAAAAAAATTCAAGAAATTTCAGATTACGAGTTTGATGGGATAAATTTAATTAATAAATGTTTTGATCCTAAAAAACCAATAATTGTTCTGAACTCTTTATCCTCTAACGTGGAAAAAAATCTTTACTTTAGCTTAAAAGCAATGTTAAATCTTATTATCTACATGTATAGAAATCCTAAAGCTCATGAACTAAAGGCCTATGATACATCTTCCGAAAAAGATGCAATAGAAGCTCTAATTCTAATATCTAAAGCTTTGACTTTACTTGATGATTGTTCAAAGTCTTCCATTCATTGAGGCCTATCTCTTCATCAGTCACTGTTGCAATTATTCCTGTACTCTCATAAAAAGCTTCAAGCTTACCAGCATATTGGTAGGCTATTTCTTTTGAAGCAAAGAACACTGAATCTCTTTTTGAAAGTGATAATGTTCCTTCCAAGTCTGCCAAGTACCTGTCGATTTTATTAATCCTAAATTTTAAAATATAAATCTTAAAATTCCTTTCCCCTTCCATCTTCCACCTCCTAATTTAATTTTATTAACCAACTAAATTCATCTTCAAGAATCAACACCACCATCTGTTATAATTACAGTAAGGAGGTGAACTAATGAATAATAGAGCAATACAAACATTAAAATTATTAAACAAATATGGCTCAATGAACTACTACCAACTAAAAATGAAAATACGTTACAAAAATTCTTTTGATTTTGCAAATATAATGTTTTACTTAATGGAAAATCATTATATTTGGTACGAAAACGGAATGAGAAACAAATATAAATTTGATAAGAATGAATATTCTCATGATATTCCTCCATTAGATCTTTTCTTTCATTTAACTATTGATGGAGAAAATAAATTATCAGAAATAGAATTGGAAGAAAAAAAGTTTAAAATAAACTCCGTAATAGTTCCTATAGCACTTTCAATAATCACTTCATTTTTAACTGCTTATTTCACTTTAAAATTAACACCGTAATATAAGATGTAATAAATGAAACAAGGATAGGTGTTAAAAATCTTAAAATTAGCATTATCCTATTCTTGTTTGACTTTTTATCTTTTTCATTCATCTTCCACCTCCTAATTTAATTTTATTAACCAACTAAATTCATCTTCAAGAAT
>OJLY01000133.1_pt1 | contig 59095 bp, 55 predicted proteins | sample 1597031 | NCBI WGS metagenome assembly OJLY01 (sample SAMEA3904673, study PRJEB24821) | metagenome | biome: Builtin; feature: hospital; material: surface | place: USA | collected 2013-06-03
GAGATGTAGAGAGGTCTCGTGGGCTCGGAGATGTGTATAAGAGACAGCAACTCTCAGCAGAAATCACTCCAGAGCAGAGCTCGCCCCTAGGTTCATCTCGACAGTGGAGCTCAATCCACTACCCCACGCGCTCCACGGTGTAGCGAGCAACGTGGCGCAGAGCGTCCTTGGCCGCACAGTCGGGAAGGTCAGCGATGACGCGGTCGGACTCATCCAGCAGTTCATTGACCTTCTCCATCGCGCGAGCCACACCGTTGGTCTGAGCCAGGAGCTCGAGGGCCTCGTCGACAAGCGCATCTTCGGAGACTGGGCCGACGAGAATCTCGCGGAGGCGGTCAGCTGCTGGAGTGTCCTCCTGTAGCGCGTAGAGAACCGGTAGCGTGAAGACGCCCTCGCGCAAGTCAGTGCCCGGAGTCTTGCCGGACTGATCTGTGTTGGAGGAGATGTCGATGATGTCGTCGACGATCTGGAAAACGATGCCGATTAGTTCGCCATAGCGGCGCAGCGCATTGGAAATATCGGCGGACGCACCGGCGTGATAGGCACCGAGATAACCAGCCGATGCGATGAGCACACCGGTCTTTTCGGCAATGACCTTCAGGTAGCGATCGATGCGCTCTTCAATCGGCAGGTCCAAGTCGTTGAGGCACTCACGCATCTGACCTGTGACAAGAACACCGAAGGTCTCGGCGAAGTGGGCTACGCTCTCGGAACCGAGCTCCGCCAGCAGGCGGGATGCAGCAGCGAAGAGGTAGTCACCGGCCAGAATGGCGACGGTGTTGTCCCAGCGCGAGTTTGCGGAGGGCACACCGCGGCGCTTATCCGCTTCATCCATGACATCGTCGTGGTAGAGCGTCGCCAGGTGCGTCAGCTCCAGCACCGTCGCGGCGGTGATGACCTTATCGCTCTCCGGGTTCTCACCGAACTGCGCGGCAAGCATGGTAAACATTGGGCGGAAGCGCTTACCACCAGCCTGAGCTAGGTGGGAAACCCGCTCGACTAGGAAGTCCTCGCCGCGCCCCAGCTCAGTAATCAGGAGGTCCTCGCTCTTGCGCATTCCCTCGGTGATTGCTGCTTCCAACGCCTCATCAACGAAGTGAGAACTAGTGGCGGTGTGCTCACCAGTGCCCTGAGCACTTCCGGAACTAAGCCCGGAGTAGTCTCCAGTACGCATTCGAGACCTGCCTAACTGACGATAAAAGATAAGAAACTGCTAAATAAACTACCCTACGAGCATAGTGGCTAGCAGACCAGTTCCCATATTTGTTTCAACGTCGTTATACGCTGGGGCAATGACCTCAAGCCCGATTTCGCGAGTTTCCCCCACGTTCGACGGCGCCGTCGCTCTACCCAGCAGCACTGACGTGCTCATTGTTGGCGCTGGCCCCACCGGCTCCGCAGCCGCAATTCACGCCGCCCGCGCCGGTTTTTCGGTCACTGTGGTCGACTCGCAGCGCTTCCCGCGCGACAAGACTTGTGGCGACGGACTCACTCCTCGCGCTATCGCTGAGCTACGTCGCCTAGGGCTTGACGACGATCTCCTGCGCCGCAACCGCAACCGCGGACTCAAGCTGCACGGCTTCGGCGGCTCCATCACCGCACCTTGGCCAGATGATGCCTCCGGCACTTTTCCCGCTGTCGGATCCGCGATGCCGCGAGTTGAGCTCGACACTTTCTTACTCAATGCCGCCGCTGATGCCGGTGCACAAGTCTTTGATGGGGTCGCTGCGCGGAAGGTGGTTCTCGGAGCGTTGAGCAGTGGTGGCACGCGGGGCCACGGCGTGCGCGAGGTGGAACTTTCCGACCGCGAAGGCAAGCCACACACCATCTCGGCCCGCTGGCTGCTCGTGGCCGATGGGGTCCGAAGTACCGTCGGCAAGCAGCTGGGGCGTGCGTGGCATCGGGACAGCGTCTTTGGCGTGGCCGCGCGGTCATATGTCAGCTTCGACAGCGCGGACGTAGCGGATGACTGGATTCACTCGCACCTGGAACTGCGCGACTCCGAGGGGCAGACGCACCCGGGCTATGGCTGGATTTTCCCGCTGGGAACAGGCCAGGCGAATGTGGGGTGTGGGGCGCTGGCGACGTCGGCACGCCCGGCGCGCACGAACGTGAAGAAGTTGCTACGCGAGTACCACGGGCAGGTGCGTGATCAGTGGCAGATGAGCGAACCGGAGCACGTGACGTCGGCGCTGTTGCCGATGGGTGGTGCCGTGTCGAATGTGGCGGGGCCGAACTGGGCGTTGCTCGGTGATGCTGCGTGCCTGGTCAACCCGCTCAACGGTGAGGGCATTGACTACGGCATGGAGTCGGCGCGGCTGGCGGTGGAGCTGATTAGTTCGATTGGTGCGAGCCGCGATGGGCTGACTCACGCCTGGCCCGCCCTGCTTCGCGAGCACTACGGGACCGGCTTCTCGCTGGCTCGCAAGTTGGCGCTGACGTTGACGTACCCGAGCTTCCTCCCCACGGTCGGCCCGCTGACTATCGGCGCCCCGTGGGGCAGCCAGCTCATGGGCGTTGCCGCACGACTGATGGGAAACCTGGTCACGGAACACGACCGCGATGTGGTGGCGCGACTGTGGCGCGCTTCGGGGCAGGCGGCGCTGGCCTCCGATAAGTGGTTCGGGCGCCAGCCCTGGCAGTAAAAATCGCTTTACGACGGACCCTGCGACCCAGCCCGACTGCGAGCTAGCGAGCTACTGCACGGGCTTGGTTGCCGAGTGCAGCGCTGCGATACCGAAGGTGAGATTCTGCCAACCGGCATCCTCCCAGCCAGAGGCATTGATGTCGCGGGCAAGCTGCGGCTGGTTTGGCCAGGCGCGAATCGACTCCGCCAAGTACACATAGGCCTCCGGGTTCGAGGAGACAACCTTGGCAATCTGCGGCAGTGCCCGCATCAGGTATTCCTTGTAGAAGGTGCTGAACACCGGCACCACAGGGGTGGAGAACTCACAGACTGTTAGCTGGCCTCCGGGCTTGGCCACGCGGGCTAGCTCAGCGAGGCCCGCCTTGTAGTCCACGATGTTGCGCAGACCGAAGCTGATGGTCACCGCGTCGAAGGTGTTGTCCGGGAATGGCAGCTTCATGCCGTCACCGCAGACCTTGGGAACATCGCGGTGTGCACCGGCCTTGAGCATGCCTCGGGAGAAATCACAGGCAACGACGTATGCGCCAGACTTTGCCAACTCCACTGATGAAACAGCCGTACCGGCGGCCAGGTCGAGGACTTTCTGGCCAGGCTGCAGGTTCAGGCGCTTTGCCGTGCGCACGCGCCAGTAGTGGTCAATGCCACCGGTGAGCACGGTATTAGTGATGTCGTAATTCTTCCCCACGCCGTCGAACATCGAGGCGACTTCGCTGGGATTTTTCGTTAAATCAGCCCTAGACACGATGTCCAGATTACGCGACCGACTTCTGACGCGTAGCAGCACCTGCACGGGAGGCATCAATCGCATCTGCTGCGACCTTGCTTGACGTCTCGGCCGCGGAAACCCCAGAAACCTCCTCGTAGTGGCGAACCAGGTCTGCACACAGTGCTTCCCAGGTACGTTCGGTCACGGTGTCGCGGCAGCGGTTGCGCAGCTGCTTGCGTGCCAGCTCATCGTCGACGAGCAGTAGTTTGTCGACCGCCTCAGACAAATCGCGGGTGAAAGTCTTGGGTTCCAGCAGGTAGCCGTTGACGTCGTTGGTAATCAGGTCGCGCGGGCCGCCTGCGTTCGGAGCGATGGCCGGCACACCGGAGGCGTGGGCTTCCTGTACCGCCTGGCAGAAGGTTTCAAAGTCACCGGTGTGGACGAACACGTCCAGACTGGCGAATGCCGCTGCCAACTTATCGCCGGTGAGCTGTCCGGTAAAGACGGCATTCGGCATCTGCTTCTGCAGCTTCTGCAGCTCCGGGCCATTGCCGACAATGACCACCTGGATATCATCGCGGCCGTTCAGCGCTGCCAGCCGCTCCACGGATTTCTCCGCCGCCAGCCTGCCGACATAACCAACAATTGGCTTGCCCTCCGGGCTCCACTGCTTCCTGAGCTCTTCACTACGCTTTGTCGGAGTAAAGCGAACCGCATCAACACCGCGGCCCCAGCGGTAGACATCACGAATCTTGTGATTCTGCAGATCCTCAATAGTCGGTGACGACGGCGCCAGCGTTCGGGCGCAGGAGTTGTGAATCACGCGCGTCCACAACCATGCGGCCGTGGAGAGCCCCGCCAACTTGTAGTTCTTGGCAAAACCCGCAACGTCCGTCTGATAGATGGCCACAGCCGGGATGCCCAGCGCCTTAGCAGTCAAAGCACCGGCACCACCGAGCACAAATGGCGAAGCCAAGTGGACAACATCCGGCTTAAACTGCGTCAGCGCCGACGCTACCCTGCGGTTCGGCACACCAATCGGTAGTGAATCAATCAACGGCACCATCACGGTGGGCACACGCTCAATGCGGTAGTCGCAGTAGAACTCTGCTTCTTCCTGCCAGTCTCGAGCACCCGGCGCAATCACCAGCGCCTCGTGTCCCTCACGGCGTAAGTGTTCCAACACCCGCAGCACGGAGTTTGTCACTCCATTGATGTTGGGCAAGAAGCTTTCAGCAATGATGGCAACGCGCATGGTGCTAGTTTTCCATCTCGTCGGAAAGCGAAAGTGACCCTCTGTTTACCTTTTGGGGATCTCTTTGTAAACGACGGGTTGCGCGCAACGACAACCACCACAACGGCGCGACGACGATAAACGCAACCACAGCGATGCTGGCAGCCGGGAGAAGCGACAGCGTCCAAGTGCGTCCGGCGACGCGGACGACATTGGGGTCAGTGCGGTCGTATTCGACGCGGACGCGCTGCCCCTCTTCCAGACCAACGGGATAGAGCAAGCCGGTTGGTGGCGACTGAAAATCACCATTCTCGTCGACGAAATCGACCGTGGTGCGAAGAAGCTCGACCGAGCGCACATTGGCTACGGACTGCCCCATGTTCGACTCGATCTTGCGGTCATTAATGAAGCAGCCAACCACCATGGCCAGGCACGAAAGTAACAGGCAAATAATTACAAAGAGCAGCACCTGACGAAGGAGGCGCGGCCAATTGGCCAGGGCAGTTTTCCACTGCATGGCGGTCGCGACCTCCTTATTCTTCTGTCCTTGATTGTTTCCAGCTCTAATCTGATGCTGCCGGCCAGCTAGTCCTTATCCAGCAAGCCTTGTTCAGCTAGTGCTTGTCCAGCACCCCAATCTCCGCATTGTATGCCAGCTTGTGATGCAACTGTCTCCGCGTCGCACGCGTGGTCGCCACCTCGATGACGCGGATGCCATCGACGTCGGTATCCGGGTGCAGCTGCGCGAGCAGATCTGGGAGGCGGTCAACATGCACGTGCTCGACCCCATAAGCCTGACAGATGCCCTCAAAGTTCACGTCCTGCGGTGTGCCGAAGATGCGCTCGAAGCTTCCCCGCAGAGCCGGGCTGCCCGCCTCCAGCGTCTCGAAGATACCGCCACCGGCATCATTGGCCACCACGATGGTGAGGTTTTCCGGCCTCGGCTCCAGCGGCCCAATCGCCAACGCTGCGGAGTCGTGCTGGAACGTCAGGTCCCCCATGAGGGCAATCGTCCTTGGCGGGCGGATCTCGTCGGCATGCTCGCGGTCGGACGCCAGCGCAATACCAATCGCCGTCGCCACCGTGCCGTCGATGCCCGCGGCACCTCGTCCCGCATACGTGTTCACCCCCGGGAAAGGCAGGCCCGTGTACGACGCATCGCGCACCGGGTTCGACGCGCCTAGCACCACATTGTCACCCGTGCGCAGGCTATCCGTCAGAGCCGCCGCCACATGAAATCCGGTCAGTGGCTCCTCCGCTTCAATCGACTCGGTAATCGTCTCCCGCACGGACTTCACCGCCAATTCGCTGGCAGCCTCACAGATTTTCGTCCACTGCGGGTCCTGATCCCCCACAGTCTGCACATGCTTTACGACGGCCCTTGCGTTCGCCGTTACATCCGGAAACTCCACCCCAAAGCCGTGGTTTTCCGCATCCGAGACAACCGTCAACTCGATATCAGGATTGGCCAGCAGCTTAGAGATCCCTCGGTGCAGCGTCGGCCTGCCGACCAACACAATCTGCTCCGGCGGAATCTGCGCAAAAGTACCCGCCGCAAGCGGGTGAACCGGGTGCGCCGGCGCATATGCATTCGGCTCAGCGATGGTTGGCAAATCCTCCAACTCTGGCAGATGCGGGGCATTCGAGCCCGCAATCACGAGTGTGCGGCGGCTGATGTCAATTGTGGCTGTGCTAGCCGCGTTGGCCGGGCTGGTAGTGGCCGAGTTGGCTGAGTGGGCTGCGATGGCGGCTGCGCCGACGTTGTTGCTGTTGGTAGGCGCAATCGTGGTCCAGGGGCCGCCGTCTGCGCGACCCTCGGGGATGTCGGCAACGGAGTCGTCGCCAGGCACGAGCGGTTCGACAAAACGGACGTTGAGGTGGCCGGCCCCGGATGCCATGGCGGCAACAACGCGATCAATGCGGGCGCGAATCTGCGCGGCAGTGGCATTCGTGACCGGGGCGGTGCCGTCCAGATCGAACTCGACTACGGAGGCATCGGCGAACAGGCGGTCCTGGACGATGGTCTGGTTCGCGCCGGTGCCGCGATAATGCGCGGGGCGATCAGCGGTCAGTGCCAGCAGCGGAATACCCGACGCGGTGGCTTCGACCATGGCGGGCACGAGGTTTGCGACGGCTGTGCCGGATGTTGTGATTACCGGGGTGACCTTGCGGGTTCGTGATGCCAGGCCGAGGGCGAGGAAGGCGGCGGAGCGTTCATCGATACGCACATGGAGGCGCACCTTCGCCGCGTCGGCAGCCTGGACCAAGGCGCGGGCCAGCGGGGCGGACCGGGAACCCGGGCACACTACGGCATCGACCATGCCGAGACGCAGCAGCTCATCGATGATGAGGCCCGCTACCACTGCGGATGGGGCCGCGGGGGCCACGGGGGCTGCATGGGCTGCGGAGGTGTGGGGCGTGGCGTCGGTTGCCGAGGCTGGGGTGTCAGCATCGGTGGCGGCGGCATTGGTGATGTTGGTGCCCTGAGCGTGCGAAGTCTGGGAGGTGTCCTGGTTGTCGTTCACACTCAATAGGCTACTTGTCAGGTCGGATATCGGGCTCGTTGGGAGTTACTGACCCCGTTTATGACAGTTTGGAGCCGTTTTTCGAACTCAAAGTGTCATAAACGGGGTCAGTATCTCTGGATGCTCCGTGAGTTGGAGCAGGTTGTAGAGCAGCTACAGGTGGGATAGGCCGCCAGGTGCGCCGCTACAGGTGGGCGTACGCCGCGCGGAGGCGGTCGAACCACCAATCGCGGCGGGGGCCCGGCGCGGCGAGCTCGGCCAGGCGGGAAGGGTCGGGCGCGGGGTTGGTGACGGGCAGTCGGCCATCGATAAGTGGCCGGGGCTCGATGACGTCCTCAATAAAGAGTGACGACGTGGCCAAACCCGCCGCGTTCGGCTCCGGCTGCAGCTCGGTAGTAGGCAGGGCCGCCGCCGTGAACAAGCCGGCAGCCATGCCAATGCCGGTGTCCAACGCGCTGGCGACGGTCACCTTCATCGCCAGCTCCTCGGCCAACCGAAGCAAGCGGCGTGGCCCACCAAGTGGCGCGACCTTCATTACGCCCACGTCAGCCGCCTGTTCGCGCGCAACCAAATACGGATCCTCAGCCTTGCGGATTGACTCATCGGCCGCAACCGGGCAAAAGTCCCCCACTGCGTCGCGGACCTGCCGCAGCTCGGCGACAGTCGCAACGGGCTGTTCCATATACTCCAGCGGGCCCAACTCATGAGCGGCGCGGATGGCCTGCTCCACCGACCAGCCACGGTTCGCATCCACCCGCACCACAGGTTCATAGCCATAGGCTTCGGCCACCGCGGTGCGGACGGCGGCTACGCGCTCGATGTCGTCGTTAAGCGATTGGCCGCTCTCTGCGACCTTGACCTTGAACGTGCGGCACCCGGGGTAACGCCCCACGACCTCCGGCACCTGCTCGGGTGTGATGGCGGGGATGGTGGCGTTGACCTCGACAAACTCGCGCTTCGGGGTGGGCAGGCCAACGTATGCGCATTCGATGGCCGAGCGCAGCCACGCGGCAGCTTCGGGTGCCTCGTACTCCAGGAAGGGAGCGAACTCTCCCCAGGTGGCGGGGCCGTCGATGAGGAGCGCCTCGCGAGTGGTGACGCCACGGAATTTCACTGCCATGGGCAGAGCCACGACGTGGGCGCGGTCGAGGATGTCGTCGATTGGCGGAAGCTGGATGTTGGGCGCAGCGGACACACACATACCCCTCATGCTAGAGACCTTTATGCTGGAAGCCATGACTGATACCGCGAAGTACTCGACCGATAACCCCTTCCGCCCCGAGCAGTGGAAGACGGTTGATGGTTTTGAGGATTTGACCGACATCACCTACCACCGCCACGTCGGCGAGGGCCGCGAAAACGGCATTGTGCGTATTGCGTTTGATCGCCCGGAGGTTCGTAACGCATTCCGCCCGCATACCGTCGATGAGCTCTACCGCGCGCTCGACCACGCGCGTCGCACCCCGGATGTCGGCGTTGTGCTGCTGACCGGTAACGGCCCGAGCACCAAGGACGGTGGCTGGGCATTCTGTTCGGGTGGTGACCAGCGCATTCGCGGTCGTTCCGGCTACCAGTACGCCACATCCCACGAGCATGACGACGCTACCGCGGACGCATCCACCATCGATACCGCGCGTGCCAAGGTCGAGGGTGGCCGCCTGCACATCCTGGAGGTGCAGCGCCTGATTCGCACTATGCCGAAGGTTGTCATTGCCGTGGTCAATGGTTGGGCCGCAGGTGGCGGACACTCCCTGCACGTGGTGTGTGACCTGACACTGGCATCCCGCCAGGAGGCCCGCTTTAAGCAGACCGACGCTGACGTGGGATCTTTCGATGCCGGCTATGGCTCGGCCTACCTGGCGAAGCAGGTTGGTCAGAAGTTTGCCCGCGAGATTTTCTTCCTCGGCCGTTCCTACGACGCTGAGACCATGCACCGCATGGGCGCTGTCAACGAGGTCGCCGACCACGCTGAGCTGGAAGATGTCGCGGTGGAGTGGGGCCGCATGATCAACGGTAAGTCCCCAACGGCGCAGCGCATGCTGAAGTTCGCTTTCAACCTGACCGATGACGGACTGATGGGCCAGCAGGTCTTCGCGGGCGAGGCTACTCGCCTGGCGTACATGACCGACGAGGCCGTCGAGGGCAAGGAAGCGTTCCTGGAAAAGCGTGACCCGAACTGGGACGAGTTCCCGTTCTACTACTAGGGGCAGTTAGGGGGGGCGCCGGCTGGGGCGCTCGTCGGGCCCTGCACTTTAGCGCTCATTCGTGGCTGTAGAACAGCCGAGAGCGTGCGCTACAGTCACGGGTCTGCGCTAGAGTGCCTCCGACGCTTCGACCGCCAGCCCGCCATTGCGAGTCGGGAGCACCGCACCTTCTACCTGATAAACCTCTCGCAGCATAGCTTCATTAATGACCTCTGCCGGAGGCCCTGCACTGCTGACCCGACCATCGGCTAGAACAACCACATGTTCGCAAAAGCGCGCCGCTTGCCCCAGGTCATGAAGTGTCATCACTACCGCGCAGGGCAATTCCCGCGCACACTTGCGTACCTGCCCGAGAAGCATCAATTGGTTACGCAGGTCGAGTGCGCTGGTGGGCTCGTCGAGAAGCAATACCCGAGGTCGTCGCACAACCGCCTGCGCAAAACTCACCAACTGCCGCTGTCCCCCAGACAACTCAGACATCAGCCGCGATGACAACGCAACCAACCCAAGTCGTTCAATGGTGGCCTGCACTTCTGCCCGCACTGTGGATCCGACACGCAGTGCGGAAAACCCAGAAAACGACTGTTGCCGGGCAAGCAGGACGCTTTCGTACACGGTCAATGAGCTCAGCGGCGGAGGGTCCTGTGGCAAATATAGAGATCTTTCAGCACGTACCTGCCCCGAGCAGTTTTCAAGGCCCGCCAAACACCTCAGCAGTGTCGATTTGCCAGCTCCGTTGGGACCGACCAACGCAGTCACGCTTCCCATCGGAAGAGGCCCAACGTCGACATTGTGCAGGACATGATGGCCGTCGTAAGCAAAAGACACTCCTCGCGCGCTAAGAGCGGACGATTCTGGAGGGGTTTCGCCGAGGGGTTTACCGTCAGGTTTACTGGGGCTGTCGTGATGACCATGTACAGCGTCGTTCCCGACAAAGCGACTTGCCTTTAGCCAACCCACATTTTCCTCCTCTGGCCAGCGATAATCGCGACAAATACGGGCACTCCTACAATTGCGGTAATAATGCCTACGGGAAGAATTACACCCGGTTGAATCACCTTCGACACTGCCGATGCCGCAACCAGAAGCAGCGCCCCTACCAAAGTCGAAGCAGTAAGAAAATAACGTTGATCTTCGCCTACCAATAAGCGCGCAACGTGTGGGCCGACGAGACCGATAAATCCAATCGTACCGGCCATCGACACAGCGGTTGCCGCCATAAAGGACACCACGATAAGGGTCAGCGCACGCAGTCGATCAACGTCTACGCCAAGGGCTTTTGCGCGGTCATCGCCCATCCGGAATGCAGTCAGCGACCAGGCATTGAGGTAAAAGAAGAGTAGCCCCATCACGAATATCACCGCGAGCAACGCAATCTGCGTCCAGTTCGAGCGGGTGAGACTACCCATCGTCCAGAACACAACCTGTTCCAACTGCGTCTCCGAGGCCAGGTATTGCATCAGGGCCAGTAGAGCGTCGAAAAAGAATACAATCGCGATACCGAGGAGAATCATCCCCTCGACTCCTGGGCCACGAAATCGGGAAAAGAGCAGAATCGCAGCGCAGGCCAGCATCGCGAACACCCACGCAGTCCCGGCCATCCCCAGCACCGCACCGATTCCCTCAGAAGCGAAGCCGGTGACCACAGCCAGGGCAGCACCGAATCCGGCCGCCGCTGACACGCCCAGGGTGTACGGCTCGGCCAGGGGATTTCCCAGAATTGTCTGCATTTGTGAGCCCGCCGCTGCCAGCGTCGCTCCGACGAGCACTGCAGTCACGGTCATCGGAAGCCGAATGTCGAAAACAATCTGGTGGTCAATGGGTCGCGCACCAACCGGATGGGTCAATGTATGCAAAACTTCGCTGGCAGGCATGCTACCGCCACCGAGTAGAAAGTCAGCAAGCGATGTCAAAGCCAACACCACAGTAATCAGAGCGATTATCACCCACTTCTTCCGTGCTGCGCGCTGATACCAGTGAAAAGTTGACTGCACCATTACTCTATCAGGGCTGACTTCCTGCTCCCCGCGAACGGCGTCTCCGCTCCCCTGCGTTGTTGCCAGGTTTCCGTGCGAAACTTGCATGTTCGACATCACTCCAGCCCAGTCCAGAAGGTGCCCGAGGCCTCGATTGGCAGGAACTTATCGTGCAGGTCCTGTACCTCTCGTTCAGTGTCAATGTCGCCGAACAAGTCCGGGTGCATGGCCTTTGCAAACATCTCGACTGCCAGGAAGTTATATGGCGAATCGTAAAAATGATGCCATGCGACGAAAGTACGCTTACTTTTCACCGCGTCGACTTCACGCACAGCGGGTTGCTTACCGACGACATCGTGAAGGGCCTTTTGCGCCTCTTCCTTCGATTCCGAGTAACCCAGCGGTACGTAATTTCCTTCCTTGACCGGAGTCTTACCCTGATCCCAGTCTGCGCCTGTGGCAATGATGACTTCAGGATTCTTCCCGGCCAATGCCTCTGGCGATACCTGCCCTTGCTTCGCATCAATCATTTCGTCGCCAAGGTTTAGTCCACCGGCAAAATTGACAATCTGCGCCAGGTTGGACTTGGCGAAGGTTGAGCAGCAGTCAAAGTAACCGGGTGCTCGCCACAGGAATGTCGGTGTCGGTGCTGGTTTCTTCTCGGCAAGGCGGTCAGCGACCTTGTTGACCTTCTTCTCGTAGTAGTTGATAAAGTCTTCCGCCTGCTTTTCACGCCCCAGCAGTTGTCCCATCATTCGAATACTGGGCTCGGTGTTTTTCACTGGGTCAATGAAGTAGTCGACAGTCACCGTCGGCACGCCGGCCTTTTCTAATCCATCAACGATTCCAGCATCTTTAGCCGCGTCGAAGACACCCGCATTTACTACGAAGACATCGGGTCGGGACTCCAGAGCCTGTTCCAGCGACATAGTGTTGTTGTAAATCTCGCCTGTGGTCGGGATGTCCTTGATTTTGGGGAACTTCTCAACGTAGCGGTCGTAAGTGGCTTTGTCGTTTTCCTTCAGGTCCTCTGGCCAGGCAACGATCTTGTCAGTTGGATTGTCTGGGTTCAGAAGCGCCGTCGTGTAAAGCATCTTCTGCCCGCCCATCAGGATTCGCTCGACATTCTGCGGGACTTTAACTTCGCGTCCTAGCGCATCGACGACGGTACGCTTCTCACTGCTAGCGGATGCGTCTCCATTTCCATCTGAGCAAGCGGCGAGAAGGACGAGCGACATGCATAGGAGTACCGCGAAAAGCACCCTTGCGGGGAAGTCACGCAGTAGCACGCTTGGAGTAAGAGGAGAACTAACCTTCATTTTCTTCTTTCCGGAGCAGGCGGTCAGTCGACCGCATATTCAGCTCCTCGGATCCCCTTCGGTAGAGGGAAAACGTCATCTTTACGTGGATGGTTCAGACTATTTCTGGATGGGTGTTACGAAGCTTCGGCCGTCACACGGAACTAGTGGGTTGCAGGTGACGCTGCAGAGCGCGGTAAAGCAGAGCAGCGGTCGTGGAAAAGCCAAGGATGAGCCCAACCCAAACGCCATATCCTTCCCAACGAAGGCCAAGGCCAAGAATCAGGAGAGCTGGAACCCCCACCGCCCAGTAGCCCCAAAGGGTCGCACTGAGACCCGACTTCGTGTCGCGCAGCCCACGAAGGAGCCCCACCAGCACGTTCTGGGAGCCTTTAGCGAACTGCTGAAGCACGGCAAGGCACAACAAGATTGTCGCTATATGGCGTACATCGGGATTGGCACTAACGTTGGAATCAGTAAGGAACAGTCCAACGACGTACTTGCCCAGTAGCAACCAGAGCAAACCGACGACGGCAAGATAAATACCCACTGCGTGCAAAACCCGACGTGATACCTGTTTGACTGCCTCGGCACCATCCGCTAATGCACGGCTGACCAGTATAGATCCTCCGTGCGAGAAGCCGATACATACTTGGTAGACGATATAAGCGAGTTGGTTAACAACGGTGTGCGCTGCCAGCATGACTGGGCTAACCAGGCCCATCGCTAGACCTGCGATAGTAGTAATCGCAGCTTCAGAGCCGTAGGTAAGCGAAACTGGAATCCCAAGCCGAATAATGCGCCTCATGCATGCTGCGTCGCCGGGCCTCGGAATGACCGCGAAGAATTTCCGTAGCTGACGGTCTCTTTGCAGCAAGCCAGCAAAGGACAGCAGGGTAAAAACCTGGACGCAGGTGGTCGACAGACCGATGCCCACCAGTCCCCATGCAGTTCCCCATTCATTGACACTTGTTAGCCGGAGGAATCCAGCGTTGAGAGCAGCGTTGACAACGATGGAGATGAGCGTAACCACCAGCAGAGAGCCCGGCCGACGCATGCCGACTGCAAACTGCCGCAGGACATTGAGCCAAATCATCGGGATAAGGCCTGGTGCAAGCGCGACCGTCATCGAGAACGCTAGCTCGGCAACAGTGTCGTCGATGGGCAAGATGAGTGCAAGCGCACCAAATGAAATCACGATGAGGCCACCAATGATTGCAGTTGCGGTACCGACGGCCATGCAACTGCGTACCGCTTGGCGGATTCGCTCAGCCGCAACTTCCTCGCCTGTCTTTTCCCACTCCGACGCGGCCTCGGCTACTAGGTTGCCTCCGGCGGTGACCATACCGACACACATGGTGCGAATCTGGTTGTAGAACTGCATTGCGAGTCCGCCGCCGGCAATTGCCACTACACCGAGGGTCTGCAGCATCAGCACATCGGTCGTGGTTAGCGCAACCCCCGCTAGCTGAACGCCCGCGATGGGTAGCGCAAGCGAATAGACATCACGGTAGGACACGGTTTGCTGGCCAATTGCACGAGCTGGATTTATCACCCGGCCACCTCGAAGGAACTAGCAATGGCACGAGAATCACCATAGGCTCTGAGCATTCGCGAAACTTGACGCTCCATAACTTCTGAATACAAATGATTTTTCTGAAGCCAATCAGTATCAAAAATTGTGTCGAGATATTTCTCACCAGCATCACAAACAATGACGACCATTGTTGTTCCTGCCTGAAACTCGTGTAGATGACGCAAACCTTCGTAGATTGCAGCACCTGCTGTGCCTCCAACCATGAGCCCATGTTCCCTAGCCAACACTCGGGCCACAGCGAATGCCTTGACATCGCTAACTTTGACTCCATGGTCGATGAGGTCGTAGCGGGAGTTCGCGAGGCTCCAACTTTTTGGCAGTCCATTAGCGCGTATGGCATGCCGCTTTCATCGTCGTAGAGACTAATGGTGGTGTAGTACTTATCTGGGTTGTCGCTTCCGTGGCGATAAGAGGTCTTGTATCCAACGAGATCACGGTTGGCATCAAAACCGAGCATCGAAAAAGCAATCGAGTCCCGGCTCTCAACCGGTAAGTCAATCATCATTTTTGTCGGGCACTGCGAGAAACCTTCCGCGAATGCCAAGTATCCATCTTCTACTGCACGGATAACCAGCGAAGGTTCGAGTTCGATATCTTCCAAGTCCGATCGGGTCAAAAGTCGAAGCTTTGGAGTTTTTGAATCAATCAATAGAAGTCCTTCAAGCAAGTAACGATTGATAGCCAACCATTCAACCAACAAAAGGAGAGCCTACACTACCTGTCATAGGTATGGCTACCCTAATTCCTAAATTCTATCGGCGATCACAGGCAGTGAAGGTTCAATGACTCCAAGCTGGGCGCTAAGCAATATCGCTACTCTAAGGCGACGACGCCGTCGCACACGGCGGCGAGAAGCCTGTGTTCATGGCTAATCATGAGAACACCGCCGCCAGATACGGCGAAATCCCGGATGACCTCGACGATTGCCGCGGAGTTGGCGGCGTCGAGCATGGCGGTCATCTCGTCGCAGATGAGGTAGCGTGGACCGGCGGCCAGGGTGCGAGCGACTGCGGCACGCTGGAGCTGCCCGTCTGAGACCTGGCTAGGGAAGCGATCGAGAAGGTCCGGAGTCAGCCCAACGTTTCGGATGAGCTCGTCGATGTCCACACTTTTCCCGGTTCGCTGACCATCCCGCCGCCCTTGCCGCCCCTGTCGTGCGGCTGAGCGAATGGTGCGCCCCAAAGTCATCCGCGGGTCGCAGGACCTTCGGGGAGACTGAAACACCATCCCAATCTGGCCACGAACCCGCTGCCCGGCGCGGCTGCGCACAGCGCCGACCGGCACCCCGTCGCAGAAGCACTGCCCTAAATCGGGCACTTCCAGGCCTGCGAGGATACGGCCGAGCGTGGACTTGCCAGCCCCCGAAGGCCCACGAAGCCCGACGATCTGCCCTGGATCAACCCTGATGGAAATGTCCGATAAAACGACTCTCGCAGAGCCGTCCTTGGCGCCGAATGACTTCGACACGTTCTCGGCGACCAGCGCTTTGCCACTCGCCTGCGCGTCACAGCTCACCGAAGCCTGCTCACTCACCAACGCCTTACTCACCACAGCCTCCTCGTTCATTTCCCCGCCTCCTCGAGCCTGCGCGCGTAGCAATAGTCCTCGTCCAGGTTCGTCAAGCTCGGCACCACGCCGGGCATCGGCCGCATGCCGTTTTCGGGCAGCGCTGCGAGCAGGTCGCGCATGTATTCGCTGGCTGGGGCCTCAATCACCTGTTTTGCCGGTCCCGTCTCCTCAAGGCGCGATGCGTACATCACTGCAACTCGGTCGGCGATGCCGCTATCGCGCAGCTCGGAAATGTCGTGCGTAATTAGCATGACTCCCACACCACTGTCGGCGATTTGGCGAAGCATGCGCAGCAGGGCCATGGTCAGGTCGGGGTCGAGGGAGGCCGTCGGCTCGTCAGCAATCACCAGAGCAGGGTCGCCAGCCAGGGCGAATGCCACTGCTGCGCGCTGCGCCATACCCCCGGAAAGTTCGTGGGGATACAGCGCCGCGACCTCCGCATCCAGGCTGACTCGCCGCAGCATCTCCTCCACCGTGTGGTTGCGCCCCAGAACGGAAATTGTTTCTTTTAGCTGTGCCCCGACCGTGCGCACCGGTGTCAAAAACGTCGCCGCCGACTGCGGTACTAGCGCGATTTGCCGCCCCGCCAGCTCCTCGTCAGTGCGAGCAAGGCCCGCGCCGGTACGTCGCCGCGCCAGAATTTCGATGGGCTCGGCGTTCCTCTCCGCTTCTGCACCACTGTCAGCTGCCCCTTCGCGCGGATAGAAACGCACCTGCCCCTCTACTCTCGCGTGCGGCGGCAGCATGCCAACCACCGCCGAGGCAATAATCGACTTTCCGCAGCCCGACTCACCCACAACCGCGACGACCTCTCCCCTACCCACAGTCAGGGACACGCCCGTCGCGGCATGCACCACGTCACCACCGCGCAGGGGAATCCGCACTGTCAGTCTCTCAATGTCCAGCAGCTTCTCTCGCTTGCCGACGCCCTCCCGAGCACTCACACCAGCACCTCCTGTCCGGTCACCCGCTCCTTCAAATGCGTGCCGACGGCCGCAATACACAACGTTGTGGCGACGAGGAAAAACGAGGGAAACACCAAAATCCACCAATGGCCGAGAAGCAGGGCGCCCTCGGCGTCGGCAAGCAGAGTCCCGAGAGACGGCTTGTGCGGCGGCAGGCCCACCCCAAGGAAAGACAGCGTCGACTCGTGCCAGATTGCGTGCGGGATCAGCAAGATAAGGCCGACCAAGGACTGCCCCAGTGCCGCCGGAACAACGTGCCGAGCTAGCACGCGTGCGCGGCTCATTCCGGACAGGAGCGCGGCCTCGACGAACTCGGCGCCCCGCAGATGCAGCACGGACGCACGGACCGTTCGGGTGATGGTCACCCAGTGCGTCAGTACCAGGGAGATGATGATTGCGGGGACCGAGCCTCGGAAAAGGCTGACGATGAGCAGCCCCAGTAGCAGGTGCGGCAGCGCGTTGGTGACGTCGGCGCTGCGCATAATGACGCGGTCGACGCGCCCGCCGAGCATGCCTGCGGTAACGCCGAGGACGATACCGACGATCGCCGAGCACACTGCCGTGACCAGTGCAATGAAAAGGGAAATGCGCATTCCCGCAGCAACTCGAACGAAAACGTCGTGCCCCTTCGAATCGGTACCGAAGAAGTGCTCAGGCCCCGGGGCGACACCGGAATTGGCGAAGTCGGTGAGCACCAGGTCGGAGTCGTGAAACAGCGGAGTTAAAAAGGCGTAGGCAGCGATGAGGACCAGGCACGCCACGGCCACGACCGGGGCGACCGGCCTCTTTGTCGTTTTAAGCATCTGCATCCACCCGTGGGTCGAGGACGACGAAGGCGACGTCGGCAAGCAGATTTCCGAGCAGGACGATAGCCGTCGTCGCGATAGTGAGAATGCTCAGCAGCGGAAAGTCCAAGCTCTGAGCCGATTTGACCAGCGCGGTTCCGAGCCCAGGCCACGCGAAGACCGCCTCCACCAGTGTCGATCCGACGACCAGCTCAGACAGTCGCGCGCCGATGAGCGCGAGGAAAGGCGGCACTGCGGTCGGCAGGATATGGGAGAAAATAATCGTTCGGCGCGGAATGCCGCGGACCTGCGCTCCGGTGACCGCGCCGGAGTCCATGACCTCGACGATGGACTCACGCAACGACAGCACCAGCCACGGCACCTGCGTAATCGCAAGAACGACAGCTGGCAGCGTAAGGTGCGCCACCGTAGAGGAGAAAGTCACGGGCTCGCCCGGGTAGGTCAGGCCTCCGGTGGGAAATAGCTTCCAGGCCAACGCAAAAAGGCCGAGGCCGCCGAGTGCAACGACGAAGGGCGGGGTCGCCTGAATCACCGTCGAGATCGACAGGACTAGCCGGTCTAGCACTCCCCCGCGCCGCACCGCAGCCCACAGTGCCAGAACGAATGACAGCGCGATAGCTCCGGCAAGTCCGCAGGCGCCGAGCAGCATCGTCCACGGCAGACGCTCGGCGAGCACCTGCGTCACCGGCTGTGAGTAGGACCTCGAAATGCCAAGGTCGCCCACCGCCAGGCCCTGCAGCCACACCAACCACGACTCCCACCAGGGCCTATCCAGCCCCAACTGGTGAGAAATCGAGACTCTCTGCGCTTCGGTCAGGTTGCCCGCCTGACCTTTGAGATACGCATCCAAAGGGTCGAAGGGGCTCACCGCCGCCAGCGCGAACACTGCTGCCGTCACCGCCACAACGATGGGAACGGCTACCAGCACTCGCCTCACGACGATTCCTGCGACCTGCCGTTTCCGGCTCTTGAAACGGGGTTGATGCTCAGAGGGGTGTAGACGCGGGTGTGAGTGCGGGCGCGAGCGAGGGTGAGGACGTGGGTGTGGCTCGGCTTTTGTCATTTACTTGTGCCATGCCCCCAGGTTGAACCACGGGCCGAAGTTCAGGCCGTGGGCATGGGGCTCAAGGATGGCATCCGGGTGCGTGTAGCCACGGTCGCGCTCGACATAGACATGGTCAACGTAGACCAGCTGCAGCATGGCGGGCTTTTCGGCGTAGAGCTTCTGAATCTTACGGTAGAGCTCGTCTCGCTTGGCCTGGTCCGCTTCGACGCGCGCCTGGTCGAGCAGCTTGTCGATCTCCGGGTTGACGTAGTCGGAGCCGTTATCCCACTTGGCACCGGCACCCGGCTCAGCGTACTTGGAGTGCAAGATTGAGTAGATCTGGCCGTCGACGGAGTACGGGGTACCGCCTCCTCCCAGCATGACCGGGGTCTTGGCGTAGTCCTCGCGGGTGACAGACTTGGAATCACGGGCGACCGGATTGACCTCAATGCCGACCTTCTTCAGGTCGGAGGCTGCGGCCAACGTCAGGTCAGTGCGGGCGTGATCGCGGTTCGGGAAGTAGATGACATCGAATGCGGCGCGCTGGCCGTCCTTCACGCGGATTCCGTCCGAGCCCTTCTTCCACCCAGCGTCGTCGAGAAGCTTCTCGGCTTTCGCGGTGTCGTGCTTGATCTCGGCGGTCGGGTCGTAGGCGTCGCCGTAGAAGTCCGCGAGGAAGGTGGAGTTCGGCTTCGCGTGGCCCTTCATCACGTCTTTCGCCATGGCCTCACGGTTGACAGCCAGGTTGACCGCATTGCGGATTGCCTGGTCACCGGTGACCGGGTTGCCCGCTGGAAGGGTGATTCCGCGCCAGTCCGCCGAATGCGCCGACTCGACCTTGAATCCCTCCTGGCCTTCAAATTCCTGCGCCAACGCCGGCTCCATAATGGTTCCGTCGCCCTCGCCGCCGCGCAGCTGCTGAGCACGGGAGTTTTCGTCCTGATTGACTCGGTAAATGACTTTCTTCAGCTCAGGGGCCCCGCCGTGATAATCCTCGCGGGCCGTGAAGATGGCCTCGTCGGCACGCAAAGATTCGAGCTTGAACGGGCCAGTTCCCACGGGCTTGGTATTGAGATCTGAGTCCTCGGCGGGCTTCAAATCATCGAAGTTGAAGGCCTCCGACGGGGCGATGCCGTTGAGGAGCTGGTGATCGAATTCCGCGTACGGGATATTCAGCTCGAAGACGACCTTGTCTCCGTCGGCGTGCACCTCATCGAGCATTTCCCAGTTCGGAGCCTCAGAGGAGGCCGAGCGCTCGTCGAGGATGGCCTTGTAGGTCGCCACGACGTCCTCCGGCCCGAAGGTAGTCCCGTCGGAGAAGGTGATTCCGTCCTTGATTGGAACGGTCCACGTTTTGTTGCCATTGCTCGGCTCGGCGGGGCCGGAGGCTAGCAGAGGCTCAAAGTCGACGGGCTTCGTGGAGGTGTCACCCGACACCGGCTTGAGCCGGAAAAGGCCCTCGTAGACCGGGGAATCGCCGGACCTGCTGTAACCAGCAACCGGGTTGTATCCGCCGGTTTCGTTGTTATCCAGCAGGACCAGGGTCTGCTCGGCGCTGGCGCCGGAGGCGGACTTATCATCGGGGTTCGAACAGGCGGTCAACCCGAGGCCACAAATCGCAAGTGCAGAGACCGAGACAGCCAGGGTTCGCCCCGTGCGGGTAGAAAACATTTACTCCCCTTTATTGAAGGATAGGCGCAACTAAGTAGTAACCGTTTTCATTATTTACTCATTGGAAACTTTATTTCAATGGTTCGAAATCTTTTCTTCTTGTTGCGCAAATGTTTAGAACCCAGGTAAGAGGCAGAAAAATCCCGAAGACCTGGTACGACGATGGCGGCAACACATAAGTGCTGCCGCCATCGACTCCCCTATATTCGGTTATAAAGCCCTACGCCACCTTCGTTACCTCAAACCGCTGCTCCGGGTGGACGTAGGCCTCCTGCGCACGAACGAGCTCCAGCTCGCCAGAGCCGGACTCGTGCGTCACCTTGAGCAGCTCAAAGATGCTGGCCGCGGTGTTGCCCAGCGCGACCGAGAGGTCACCGTCAATACCGCGACCGCGCAGCAGGTTGCCTGCAAACAGCGCGGCCGTGACATCGCCGGAGCCGTTGCGCTTCAGCGGCAGGTACGGCGTCGCCACCAGCCATGCGCCCGAGCCGTTGACGGCGAGCATCTCAATCTCGCCCTCCTTGCGCTCCGGACGCAGCACGCTGGTGACCAGCACGGCCTCCGGGCCCATCTCACGAGCAGCATGGGCTGCCGCAATGGTGGACTCCAGGTCGCTGACCTCGCGGCCTGTCAGGTATCCCAGCTCAAACTGGTTCGGCGTAATCACGTCTGCCACCGGCACAACCTTGTCGCGCAGCAGCGGCGGAATGTCATCCGAGACGTGGCAGCCACTCTTGGCATTTCCCATCACCGGGTCACACGAGTAAATGGCCTTCGGGTTGCGCTCCTTGGCCAGCGCCACGGCCTCGATGATGACATCCGCAATATCGCTACCGCCCTGGTAGCCGGAGATAATCGCGTCGACGTCGTCAAGCTTGCCCAGCTCATCGATACCCTTGATGACCTCACGCACATCCGTGGCCGGAATCATCGGGCCGCGCCACTGGCCGTAGCCGGTGTGGTTGGAGAAATCGACGGTGTGGACCGGCCACACTTCAAAACCTGCGCGCTGCAGCGGGAAAACGGCAGCGGAGTTACCCACATGGCCGTAGCTCACATGCGACTGGATGGACAGGATCGAGGGCACGCGGTTGAACTCCGCGACGGCTTCAGCTGCCTTTTCGGTAGGGGCCTGATTTTCGCTCATTCCTCTATATTGCAACGGATGCGCGAAAATCCCATATTCCCCTAGTAGGCGCTGGGTCGGCGCCTGCTGGCTTTGAGCTCAGAGCGGCGTTGCTTCTGCGCTTTACGACGGGCAATCGAGGCCCGACTTGGTCGAGTCCGCCGGCGCCTCGGAGGCGGTGGCTGCACGGCTTCCCGAATGAGATCCGCCAAGCGACGCCGGGCTTCCGCGCGGTTGCGCACTTGGGAGCGCTGGGTGGTGACGGACACGGTGAGTGTCGTGCCGTCGAGTCGGTGGCTGAGGTTCTGGAGAGCGCGGCGGCGGTAGACGTCGGAAAGCACGCTGAGCTCGGCGATATCCACCGATAGCTGCACCTTGGAGTCGGTGGTGTTAACGCCCTGACCGCCCGGCCCTCCGGAGCGTGCGAAGCGTTCGGTGACCTCCGCCGCTGGGATGACGAGGCCCTTTGGGATGCCGGGACCTGGTGGGATGTTCAGAGGTTTCATGGTGGCCAGTGTAGAGGGCGCGTTTGTAATCAGGGCGCGTTTCCTCTAATCCGCGGTTAAACAACAAATACTCACCTAAGCTGGCAAATAACATTTATCCACTTATAAAAACAGCAAGAAAAGGCAGGATTGAGACACCATGGCCACTTCTGATTCCCCGTCCATTTTCATCTCCGGCGGCGCGCAGGGCATTGGCCGCGCGGTGGCCGAGAAGTTCCTGGCTGCAGGCTGGACCGTCGGCGTCTACGACATCAATGAGGATGCCCTGGCGAAGCTCAAGGCTGAGCGCCCGGAGGTAATCGTCGGCAAGCTGGACGTGACGGACTTTAAGCAGTGGGAGGACGCGCTTGCGGACTTCACCTCCCACACCGGCGGCAAGCTGACGGTGCTGGACAATAACGCGGGCATCATCGGCGATGGCGATATCACTGACCAGTCACCGGAGATTATCCGCGCGCAGGTGGACATCAACTGCACCGGCCTGACACTGGGCGCGAAGGCGGCGCACCCGTACCTGAAGCGCACCAAGGGGTCTCACCTGGTCAACATGGGTTCGGCTTCGGGTATCTACGGTCAGCCGCACATCGCGCCGTACTCTGCGTCGAAGTTCTACGTCTCTGGTCTGACGCAGGCTCTGGATTTGGAATGGCGCAAGGACAAGATCCGCGTCGTCGCCATCATGCCGCTGTGGGCGAAGACCAAGCTGGCGGACGTTTCCGCTGGTTCGACCCGTCGTCTTGGCGTGCGCATCACGCCGGATCAGGTCGCTGATGCCGTGTGGAAGGCAACGCATCCGCAGAACTCCATTGAGCGCCAGCGCCACTTCTACTCGGTGTCGGCAGCGGACTTTATCCTGCGCTACCTGGGCAAGATTGGTCCGCAGTTCCTGTCCCGCCCGGTTAACGCAATCATCGCGGGTTAAGAGGCAAACTAGACCTATGCTCTTTGATCAGCTCCCGCGCGACGATGCCCGCATCACGCCGGGAGTTGTTCATCTTCCGGGGTGGCTTCCATTGGAGCGGCAGGCCGGCATCATCACGCAACTCCGCGACATCGCCCGCGACGTTGCCGGCACTCCCCTGGCCATGACTCGCCCGCAGCTCAAAAGTGGTCAGATGCAGGTCTTCATGCTGCACCTGGGGCGCATGTGGGCCACGAATCCGTACCGCTACGTCACGCACGCAGGCGGCGTTCGCGTCCCACCTGTGCCTGACAATTTGCTGCAGCTCGCCACCGAAGCACTCGGCACTGCCGCGCTTTACGACGAATCCCTCAGCCAGTGGCCCGCCACTTTTCGGCCCGACATGGCGCTGGTCAACTACTACCCACCCGGGGCCACCATGGGGATGCACCAGGATCGCAACGAAAACTCCCCTGCGCCAATTGTGTCGCTCTCTATCGGCGATGAGGCTCTGTTCCGCATTGGCGGAACTGAAAACCGCAACAAGCCCTGGGATGACGTGACTCTCGCCAGCGGGGATGTGATTGTGTTTGGTGGTCCCAAGCGGCTTGCGTTTCACGGTGTACCCAAGACTCGTCCGGGCACCTTGCCGGAGGAGTGCGGGCTTAAAGAGGGCCGCATCAACATCACTTTTCGGCAGGTGGAGAGGTGACGGTTAGCAAAGCCCACGCCCCCTTGACGATCTTGACTAAAACCTTATTTGTCCCGCTCAAGTCTTCTGCCAGTTCAACCCTGGAGTCCCTAGCTCCAAAAGATACAGTCCCACCTGCGCGATGTTTGAATAGACGCCTCTAATCTAACATCAATTGAAGGTTTGGAGGATTTGATGACAGATTAAAGTCGGTCAAAATTCGATTACTTCACATAGACACAATTGCGATTCCCGACGATGACTTGAAACTCCTCCACAAACACACGAAGTCACACTTTTTCTCGCTACCTTTGGAACATGCAGAACATGCCGACAGGGCTTAGGCCGCTAACAACCATTGCCCCTACATCCGCGCAGTCTGCAACCACGCAGACTCCTGCCCCACTCGACTGGCGCAGCCGGATGCGTTTCTTTGTCGGCTCATTCCCAGCTGCCGACCTCACTATTGCGGCTACCTTCCTGCTGTGCTGCTGGTTGAGCATGACATCGCTACTTACTTATGGCCCGAGCTTCACTTATGTCACCAATGTGATTCTGTCCTCGATGATTGCCGGAGCCGCAGCGTTTCGTCATAAAGCAGTGCGTGCATCGTTTGTGATTACGTACAGTGCCCTAGCGGGCCTCGCCTTGCTGGTGTGGCTATCCCCGGTGAACCTTGGGGTAGACCCTATTATTGTTGCTGCCCCGCTATCGTTATGGGCTGTGACCAGGTGGGAACAGAATCGCACATGGGGCATAGTTGGGCTCTTTTTAGGGTTGATTGGCAGTTTCCTCAACCCAGCGGTTCCAGCCTTCGGTTTTACTCCGGAACGGCTGTTGGTCTTCGGTCTGCCGGCGGTGCTCATCACGGCGAGCGCGTACGCAGTGCCGCTGTGGCTGCGCATCAACGCCGAGGAACATGCCGCGGAGTTGGAGAACGTCGTGGCGCTCAACAAGCTGGAGTTGTCCCGGGAGCTTCACGACGTCGTGGGGCACGGACTCACCTCTATTAAGGTTCAGGCCCAAACCGCACTGTACCTGGCGGAGATGGATGACTCACGAGCGGAATCCACGGCTGAAAGAGCTGCGCTGGAAGGCATTGCCCAGACCGCAGCACGATCGTTGCGAGATGTGCATGCGCTTGTCGATGCACTACGTGAAGGTGGCGAGATTAGCGCTGACCCGAATGAGAAACTTTCCACCCTGGTTGGATACAAATGCGTGCGAACTGCGTTTTGGCCGTCTGATTGGTTCAAAACGGAGGCAGCTGGTTCAATTCAGAGTTTCGCCCCTATTACGGAGCCGCTTGAGGCTCAGCGCGTCGCGTGTAATAAAATTGGATTCATCGACTGACGACCTGCCCGATTCGAGGAGCGTGTAGTTCCGGTGAGCATATGATCTCCACCCAGCTCTGCTGAGACGTGACCTAAGTTATTTCTACGTTCTGGAAATCATCATGCCCGAAATCTTCCTCGATGCTATTTCTTTTTCATTCGGCTCCCGCCTCATTCTCGACCGTGTGAGCCTGCACGTGTCAAACGGTGAACGTGTCTTTTTGATTGGGCCGAATGGGGTAGGCAAGTCCACCCTGTTGAGAATCCTCACCGGTGATTTGACGCCTGATTCGGGTCGAATAATTTCTGGCGCTGTTCCTCAGTACGTTCCCGACCCAGAGTCTTTCGACGGCAGCGTTGCGCAATTCCTTGACTCGGTGCTCAAACCGTTGAATGAACTGCTCAAGCGCTTCGAACAAGCCACAGAAGCCATAGCAGCAGGAGACAATCTTCGAGCAGTGGAGTTTGACGAACTCCTTGCTCGGTTGAACGCCCTTGATGTGTGGTCGTTGGATGCACGGGTGAATGAAACACTCGCAGGACTAGGGCTCGGAGGTTTCATAGGTTCGGGAAGCAATCGAATGATGCAGACCCTTTCGCCAGGTCAGCGTGCACGCCTGAAACTGGCTGCCCTGCTTATGGTGCGACCTGAGGTGTTGATCCTAGACGAGCCGACCAATCATCTCGATCATGAAGCAGCCGACTTCCTCGCTGGCGTTGTCAAGAACTGGGACGGTCCAGTGATCGCTACGAGCCATGACAGATCTTTTATCAACGACACCGCTACCGCGATTTACGACATGGACATCACCGTTTGGCAAGAACTCGCCAAAGTGGATGGTGAGCCGATTGTGGGCTTGTACCGCAACGCAGGGGGCTACAGTGACTATCTGCTGGCGAAGGAGGCTGCCCGTGCAAAACACCAACAGATCCATGCCGCACAGCAAGCAGAGAAACGCGAGTTACACGAGCATCGCCGCGAGAGCATGAAGATCGCCCGTGGTGGAGTTCGGGTGGAAACCGCAGCTCGCAAAGAAAAGAAGTTCTTCACCGATCGCGCAGCAGCCACATCGGTGAAAAGAACTCGAAGTGTCGACGTCCGCCTAGAACGCCTTTCGGAGCGAGAGGTACGGAAACCCCGCCACTACAACCTGTCGTTTCCCTCCCTCGAAGTTGACCCCGGATCTGGTCTGGCCGTCTCTCTAAGAGATGCGACAGTAGTAGGTCGGCTTGCGCCGGTTTCGTTCGATTTAGGGCGAGGCGAGCACCTCCTCGTGACAGGAGAAAACGGGGCGGGTAAATCAACCCTTCTTAACTGGATCGCCACAGGAAACGCACCCGAGGGGACTGCGCACAATGGCGCCATCACCCGTGATGAACCCGTCGGCGTGGTGCCACAGACGCTTCCCGACGATTCAACTGCAGGGTTTGGCACGGAAAGGTGGCAAGGTGGCGTTGGCGAGGCTGGGAAAGGAATCCTACACCCGTCAATGTGGAACACTCCCATCGCGGACTTGTCTGCGGGGAATCAACGCCGGGCCCAACTTGCAGTCGCACTAGCGACACAACCAGCTTTGCTGATCATTGATGAGCCAACCAACTACCTTGATTTGGAAACGATGGATGCACTCGAGGACGCGCTACGCGACTGGCGAGGAACTCTCATCATCGCCAGTCATGACCGCTGGCTGATTGAACACTGGCACGGGCGTCATCTTCGCCTCACTTCTGTTCGCCAGTCAGCATCGACATGAGACTTGGGAGTCCTCTCTAAATGTGAAGGTCAGCGATCCATCAATGTCGACCTCGGCGTGGTTGATGAGGATGTGCCACAGGTATGGGGTGAAGTAGATGCTGGCCAATGCTTGCGTGACCTGCTCGGCTTTGAGGTGCTCTACGAAAGACCCGAGGAGGGTTTCACCTTCCTCGCCCTGGATGACGCCCACATCGTGCTCGACCAAGCCGACATCGGCAGGACGTGACAAACATTCGAGCCGCCTTTGGGCAAGGGAGCAACTTCCTGCTCTCCGCGACTTATATTGCGGATCAAGTTGGGTGGCGACGTGAAGCGGACTGGCCACAGTTCATGGAGCCGGAAGAGAAGTGGTACTGCACCAGCGCAGGTAGATGCAGGTCGGACTTCGTTTAGCTGCGGGTGGGGAGCCCTTGTACCGAGCCGAATGGGTGGCAACGGCCCGCACTACGGGATCTTTGGCGGCGTCGAACAGAACGCGATGGAGCAACGGCGAGGGGCTCTCGCCAGACAAGACACGTTCAGAGCTCGCAGACCAATGGCCAATAATTGACCGCGGTCATGTTTACCGTTACTCTAAACTCATGAGTTCGAGTGAACGCGTGATGCGCCGCAAGGAAGCTACCCGGCAGCGGATCGTCGAGACCGCATTGGAGTTGTTCCTGGCGCAGGGTTTTGAGCAGACGTCAGTGGCTCAGATCACTGAGGCCGCGGACATCGGCAAGGGTACGTTCTTCACCTACTTCGCGACTAAGCAGGACGTGTTGTCCTTCCTGGGTGAGCAGATCTTGGCCACCATGGCTGCCGCGGACTTGCCGGGTGCCGGTGCGGAGGTGCGGCTGCGCCGGGTGTTCAGCGCTGCCGGGGACTGGTTCGTTGAGCATGAGGCGCTCGCGCGGCTGATGTGTATTGCTCGGATGTCGTCGCTGGCCCAGCAGGCAGTGACCTCGTCTCGAGGGCAGTTAATTTCCTTGCTGGGGTCTGTGGTCGATGAGGGGCTAACCTCGGGCGAGTTTCGTGAAGTGAATCACGACGCGGCGGTGACGCTGGTCGCTTCGGCGTACTTCGCTCCGGTAGCGCAGTGGACATGGGACCCAGACGGCCCTACCGTGCCGCAGCGGCTTGCAGCACAGCTGGACTTGGCATTGGCAGCACTGGCGGCTTGATGTCGCCCCAGATTCCCCGGCGGGTGGTGATGGCGTTGTGCGCCGCGATGCTGGGCATGTGCGCCTCCACACTACAGCAGACGCTGCTGGCGACCGCGACACCGACGATCATCGCCGAGCTGGGACATCCTGACGCGTACGCGTGGGTCATGGGGGCCAACCTACTCGCATCGACACTGGTCCTGCCGTGGGCAGGTGTCGTGACCGATCGAATCGGCGCCCGTCCGATGTATCTGGCCGGAATGGGACTGTTCACTCTAGCCACTGTTTTGGTGTGTCTCTCGCACGCCATGGGCGTGTTGCTGGTGTTTCGGATGCTGCAGGGCGTGGGGGCTGGTCTGCTGGTGCCGGCCGCGCTGTCCGTGGTCGGGCTTCTGGACACCGATTGCCTCCGGGGCCGAGTCTTCGGTCTGATGGGCCTGGCGCAGGTCCTGGCCAACGTGGCCGGCCCGTTGTGGGGCGGCTGGTCCACCGAGAACATCGGGTGGCGCTGGGGCATGGCCGCCACGACTTCGTTCGCTGTCATCGGCTGGCTTCTGTCATCCGTGTCCATGCCCACCGCCGATCGACCAGCTGGGTGGTGGCGGGTGCGGCGCAGTGATCTGGCGCTGCGATCGGCCACACCTGGTCTGACAGGGATGCTCGCCATGGCGTTCCTGATCGGCGGCATGACGGTTTCAGTGGTGACGTTCCTTCCTTGGGCATTGCAGGCGGTGCATTACCTGGACGCCTCGGCGATCGGCCGCAGACTGCTGCCTATGCTGTTGGCATCCGCGGTGGGCAGTGTGCTCGGCGGCACCTTGGCAAGCGGATCCCGGACGCTGACGGGCTGTTGGCTCGTGCTGTTGACAGCAAGCCTGACGGCGGCGCGCGGGGATGTCACGGCGTTGACGCTCGGGGCGGCGGGTATCGGACTGGGCTGCGGCGCGGCTCTGACCGTGGTCCTGACCCGTGCCCAGACACTTGCAGGCACCGGACAGGTTGCCGGTGTCTCGGCACTGGTCCAACTCGCCCGACACGCCGGTGCGGCCTTGTTCGTGCCCCTTCTGGGGCTGTGGCCAGCGCAGACCCCAGCGTCCATCGCCTGCACCGGCTTACTTCTTTCATTCGCTGTGGCTGCCTTCGGTGGCCTCGTCATTTCCTGGAGGATCACATGACCATACCGTTCATCGACGCCACCCTCGCCTCGGGCGGCGGCAAGGCTGCCAACCTCGGTGAGCTGCAACGCGCCGGATTCCCGGTCCCCGACGGTTTCGTTATCACGGCCGACACTTACCGCAACGCAGTTGCCGACCTGGACTTGGAGGAACTGCTCGGGCAGGGCCCTGACGCGGTCCGCGCCGCTGTTGAGGCCAAGACCATTCCCGACGCAGTCGCCCAGGACATCACCGACCGGCTGGCCGCTTGGGGCGAAGATGCTGCGGTGGCGGTGAGGTCGTCGGCGACCGCCGAGGACCTGCCGGAAGCGTCGTTCGCCGGGCAACAGGACACCTTCCTCGGCGTCATTGGCGCAGACGCGGTGCTGGAAGCCGTGCGCCGCTGCTGGGGCTCGTTGTGGACCGCCCGCGCCGTGGACTACCGCCAACGTAATGGCTTCGATCACCACGACGTGGCTCTCGCCGTCGTCGTCCAGCGACTCGTCGACGCGGACACCGCCGGTGTTCTGTTCACTCGTGATCCCGTCACCGGTGCTGAGCAGACACTCATCGATGCCTCCTGGGGGCTCGGGGAAAGCGTCGTGTCTGGTGCCGTCACCCCGGATGAGTACCACACCACCGTCAGCACCGTCCTTGAACGACGCCTCGGCGCGAAGCAGACCCGCATCGACCGCCATGGCACCACCACCCGCATCATCGAAGTCCCCACCGGCGACCGAACACGGTTCTGTTTGAGTGACGCCCAGGTGCTCGAGCTTGCCCGCTTGGGACAGGCCGTGCACGACCATTTCGGCACCGGCATGGACCTGGAATGGTCCTACACTGGTACCACATTGTGGCTCCTCCAGGCTCGCCCCATCACCACTAACGCATCCGCGCCCGCCGCGACCCGGAAGCCCCCAACGACCACCGTGTCCGGGCGCCGAATCGGAAAGGCGTCCCGCACCTTCCACACCGATTTGATCGAGCACTACCCGGGTCCCTACCCGCTCGACCTGGCTGCGATCGTCCCCATGCACCGCCAGCTCCAGGCTGGGATGGCCAGCATCGGCATCACATCCACCCCCATTGACCAGCTCATCGCCATGGAGGAGGACGGCACGATCACCGCCGCCTATCCCGATGTTCGCCTCGGATGGCGCCTGAGCCGTTTGATTGGCTACAAGGCGCCCGATCCGGCTGGCTGGCCTGCCGTCGATGCCAGCTACCGCAGCCGGCTCGCTGCCGTCCTGCCGGTGGACCTCCCCGACGTTCCGGATAAGGAGCTGTTGTCGCTGCTCGACCAGGTTCTGAAGATCGTAAGCGACATCGCCCGCACCAGGTTCCTCGACTACGTCGGGCCCGCCCAACTCAATGCCCTGCGACTGGGTTGCTACCTGGCACTGGCCCGGCGTCGGGACCTAAACGCCTACGACCTGCTCGGCAACCTCGACTACACCACCGTGACCATCGACAGACACCTCCACCACCTCGCAGCCCTCGACCTCGACAGCGTCGCCTACCGCGAGGCCCGCAAACAGTTCCTCGACCTATATGGTGCCCGCACCAACCAGCTGTACCTCCCGTTCTCCCACCGCTCTTGGCGAGAAGACCCCACCAGCCTTGAAGCGACCCTCGACGCCGTGCGCCGTTCGCCCGAACACCCCTCCGACACATCGTCCCACCAGGACCTCGTCGACGAGATCACCCGACGGCTCCCCGCTCCGGCCCGCCCCGGATTCGCCCGTGTCCTGACGGCTTGGCGCAACGGTCATGTCGCCCGGGAGGCGTCGGTCTACCTCATTGAGGAAGCCTACGTGATCGCCCGCCGCGTCACCGACGAGATTGCTACCCGACTCCACCAGCGGCACGCCCTCGAAACCACGGAGGACCTCAAGTACCTCACCCTGGCTGAGGTCGAGACCGCACTCAATAAGCCTGCATCAGCGCCAGAAACACGCGCGACCGCCACTAAACGCAACATCGCTCGACGCCAAGCGGCTCCAGCATGGTGGTCGCGGGATGATCGTCCCGCAGGTGAGACGCTCACCGGGGCCGCCGGAAGTCCAGGCCAGGCCAGCGGCCCAGTACGAGTCATCACCGGACCCGCCGACTTCAACCAGCTCCAAGCCGGCGACATCCTCGTGTGTCACTACACCGACCCGTCCTGGACACCCCTGTTCGGCCTTGCCGCCGGAGTGATCGCTGAAACCGGCGGGCGTCTCTCGCACGCCGCCATCGTCGCCCGGGAATACGGCATCCCCGCCGTTATGGGCGCCGCTGGAGCCACCACCACCCTGACCAATGGCCAAACCATCACCGTCAACGGCACCACAGGCACTGTCACCATCTAACGAGAGCGGACGGACTTAAACGACGCGAGAATTTTTGGACAGCTGAACGAGCCCCACATGGTTCGATGCAACGCTGAATCCCGTCGTTGTTGAGTTCGTCCCCAGCACTGCCGAGGTGCGGCAATTGGTGGCTCGGATTCACGAAGAGTCCGCGAAGGAGGCCCACTCACGCATCTTCACCGACCCGTTCCCACGCGAGGAGACGCAACATCGGTGGAACTCGTACGTGGGCGCCATCGCACTGGCATCTCACGACTGCATCGTGACGAAGTTCGCCCTGTTCCGACGGCTAAGTCGACGCCTTCCACTTACTACCAGCCGCCACTCGGCGTGGAACATAAGGACGCCTCTTCGACATGGCCGCCAACGCATCCTGGCTATGGGTCTTCGATCCGCGTCTGATTGCGGCTGTTTGTCTGCCGGGGCGCGATGTTTCGGTGACCCTACCGGAGTCTTATGAGGACCTGGCGGATTGGCCGCTCGCGAAACGTTTGACTTTGGTGCGGGCAGTAACGGAGTTGGCCGCGAATATGGCCAAGCACTCATCGGGTGATGGTCAGCTGGCACTGATAATTGATCCACCTGTCGATGCTGATGACAGCCCGGCGCAGGTTCATTTGATGACCGCAAACCGGGCTGAGGGTGAAACCGTAGAACGCATAAAGCGAGCTGATGCTTGCCTGCCTTGCGGCCGTGCGTATGGTGTGGAACCCGGAGTATGCGCTGGGGCTGCTGAGTTTCGTCTGCGTGCCGACGGCCGCAACCGTGGTCGCCATCATGACGTGGACCTCGCAAGCTGATGCCTGGCCAGCGCTGATGTATCGGCGCTCGCGCGGGAGCATCACACTTCGCTTGTTTGCCTTGGATATGGCGTTTCTCGTACCGGTGCTCGTGGTTGCGGTGATTATCAGCGGCGCAGGCGGCGAGACCAATGGCCAGACCGGCATTAACCCCTGGCCGTACCAGGCGGTCATCGCGCCTCTTGTGGCCGCAATGATTGTGGCCGTGACCGGATTGATTGCGCGTCGGAGTGTGGCAGCGGCGATTTTTGCCTCGGTCGCGCTCGGCGGTTGGGCGGTGATGGTTGGCGGTGATGTCCTCAGTGCCTCACCGCTGTGGTGGACCTCAGAATGGGGATGGACCTGGGTGGTCCGTGATTACCCCGAGCGGTGGCCGCTGATGGTTCTCGTATCCGCCATTGTGACCGGGGCATTCGTGGCCTGGGCGCGGGCAACGTCGCTGAAAGCCATCCGATTCCTGAGCTGACAGCGACGCTGACTGCAGCCACGCGCCAGCCCCCTACTCCTCGATAGCTTCGCGGACCTCTTCGACGCTGAGGTTGGAGTCTTCGATTTCCTCGCGAGCTTCCTTCTTCCGACCACGGCGAACAAGGCGGAAGATGCGCTTACGGCGGGAAGTCTCTTCGCTGATGCGCTCACGACCGCGCAGCCAAGCAACGAGCATGACGGTAATGAGCAGCAACCCGATGTAGCCCAGGATTGGGTAGACCCAACCGATTAGGTTCTGGAAGCCCATAAAGCTCAAGGCGAAACCGAGCAGAACCAGGCCGACGTAGACAATCTTGAACTTTTCCGGGTGCTTAGCGGTGACGCGACGGCCCAGCGCGTAAAACATGCCAAGCGCTGTGTTGAAAATCATGCCGAGGATAACCACGGCCATGGCCTGGCCCAGCCACGGGTGCAGGCGGTTGATGACGGTGAGCATCGGCACGGCATCAGTGGCGACGGTACCAACAGTGTGGAACAGCGTGATGGTGGTAATCAGCAGCATTGCGGAGTACACCAAACCGCCAACGAAACCACCGGCACCTGCAGCGCGGGGATTGAACAGGTTGCCGCCAATAACAATCGCCATGGAGACCGCAACCATCAGGTTAAAACCGACATAGTTCACTGCGGCGACAACCCAGTTCGGCAGAGTAGTCGGGACTTCTGCGATGGCAGCTGCCTGCTCCGCGGCCGGGGTGGCATCGGTAAACGCCAGCGTATAAATACTGGCCAGTAGGATAAAGCCAACGATAAACGGCGTGATGGAACCGATCACAGTGGTCACGCGATCGACGTCGAGGAAACCGGCTGCGATGGTCACTAGCACCATCATCACGGCACCAATCCACACGGGGATGCCCCACTGCTGCTCCATGTTGGCACCGGCACCGGCGAACATAACGAACCCCGTGGCGAAGAGCGTGATAATCACGCCGATGTCCAGTACTCGCGAAAAGATGGGATGCGATACGCGTCGGAAAACTTCGCCGTGCTCGGAGGCCTGGAAGTAGCTTCCCAGCTGCAGAATAATCATTGCCATCAGGCTCATGATCACCGCTGAGAGAACGGCACCCCAGACACCATCGATGCCAAAGGCGACGAAGTATTGCATGATTTCCTGACCCGTCGCAAAGCCCGCGCCGACGACTACGCCGACGAAAGCAAATGCAACGCGCAGTACTTGCTTCACCACAAGGGTTCACTCCTGTTCAACTATCTGATTGATATAACCACCTTACTTTTCTCAGTGCGTTTTACTAATCGCGATTAAGCGTTCTACGAAATTTCGCCTTTAAATCCCGCAGGCCACGCCGGTTGAATGCACCGGGCAGTAGCCGTTCGGATTCTTAAACAAGTACTGCTGGTGCTCGTCCTCGGCTCGGTAGTACTCCCCTGCCGGAGTCTCCGACAGTGGCTTAATCTCGGTGGTGATGGGGCCCAGGCCGGCGTCGGCAAGCTTCGGCGCGTACGCATCGGCGATTTCCTGCGCCCGGCGCGCCTGCTCGGGCGTCGTCGTGTAAATCGCGGAACGGTATTGCGTGCCAACATCATTACCCTGACGGTAGCCCTGCGTGGGGTCATGGGCCTCGAAAGCCTTCGCGATCAGCTGGTCGAAGCTAATCTGCTCCGGGTCGTAGACGACCTCCACAATCTCGGTGTGGTTGGTCCGCCCAGTGCAGGACTCACGGTAAGTGGGATTTGGCGTCACGCCACCGGCGAACCCGACCGACGTACTGAGCACGCCCGGGGTTTCCCAAAACAGCTTTTCGGCACCCCAGTAGCAGCCGATACCGATGTAGACAACCTCCTGGCCATCCTCCCATGGGCCGGTAATAGGCGTGCCGAGCACCGCATGCGGCTTCGGATTCTCCAACACCGGGTGTGAACCGCCCTTTAGCGCCTCACCTTCCGGCACAAGCTCCGCCGACCTACCAAAAATCCAACCCATCTTCGATGCCTTTCTATCTACGACTTCCTATGCTCTGCGCAACGCGTCCGCGGTCACGATTGTTCCGCCCCCTGTCACCACCGCCACACTCACGTTTCACACGCCTCGTCACCAGAAACTACGGCACAACACGGGCTATGGTTTGGATTGTGCGTACGCTCAGCCTGCTTTCCGTCAATCCCCACGACCCGACCGCTATCCTGCCCGATCTCCGTGCCGCGCTGGACGGCGAGGTCTCGCTGCTTCCCGTTCCGCTTCACGACGGCACGCGCGCCTCAATCTTGCGGAACTCGCAACGCGCAGGTGAGCCAATTGATGAGTCCATCGCACTTGTTGTCGGCACCTCCGGTTCCACCGGCACACCGAAGGGTGCACAACTGACGGTGGATAACTTGGTCTCCTCTGCTACCGCTACACATCAGTGGCTCGGTGGTGAAGGACAGTGGCTGCTGGCGATGCCGGCCTACCATATCGCTGGCCTGCAGGTCCTCATCCGTTCGCTGCTCGCGGGCACGGACCCGGTCTGCGTGGATGTGACAGACGGTTTTGATGTAGCCGCATTCGCCGACGGCGCCGAGGCCCTCACTAGTGCCGGTGCCGGCGACCGCGCCTACACTTCGCTGGCTCCCATGCAGCTGGCGAAGGCCATGGAAGAACCCTTTGGCGTGGCAGCCCTGCGTCTCTTCGACGCCATCCTCGTCGGCGGCGCGGCCTTGAACCCACAGGTGGCAGCACGCGCGGAAGAGCTCGGCATTAACGTCGTGACCACCTATGGTTCTTCCGAGACGGCCGGCGGCTGTGTCTATGACGGCCAGCCCATCGAAGGCGCACAGGTCGCCATCGAAAATGGTCGCGTTTGGCTGGGCGGGCCGATGATTGCACACGGTTACCGCAATGCGCCCGGTCACGAGGCCTTTTCCAAACCTGGTTGGTTCGCCACCTCCGATGCGGGCGAGATCCGCGGCGGTCGGCTCATCATTACGGGACGCTTGGACACCATCATCGACTCCGGCGGGCTGAAACTGCACCCCGAAGTCCTCGAGCGTGAACTGCTCGCCATCGATGGCGTTACGGGAGCCTGCGTGGTCGGCGTGCCACACCCACGGCTCGGCCACGCCATTGTCGCAGCGTATGAAGGAACCGCTGAGCTCAGCGATGTCATGGACGGCCTCGGCGATTCTGAAGACGCTGGGCGCATCAATCACTGGATGATTCCGAAGGATCTGCGTCGCGTGGAGGCCCTGCCACTGATTGGGCCGGGCAAGGTCGACCGGAAGAAAGTCGCGGCGCTCTTTTAATCTTTTGCCTTCCAGCCTTTAAGCCGCTCGAACCCGCATTAGTTCAAGGCATTTGGTGTCACGTCCTATTATTAATTCATGTCTGAAGCACCAAAGAGTCCTGCAACGGCGTCGTTAAGCGATTGGCTGGAAGGCGCGCGCCCCCATACCTGGGCGAATGCGTTTGCGCCGGTCATCGTCGGTGTCGGAGCAGCATCGACGCACGCGCCGATTATCTGGGGACGCGCGGTGCTCGCGCTGGTTGTCGCGTGGGCGCTGATTGTGGGCGTGAACTTCGCCAACGACTATTCCGACGGCATCCGCGGCACTGACGATGACCGCTCAGGCCCGCTGCGCCTGACTGGTTCTGGGCTGGTGGAGCCGAAGGTCGTGAAGTACGCGGCGTTCGGCGCTTTTGGTGTCGCGGGTCTTGCCGGTGTGGCGCTGTCTCTGATGAGCGCGTGGTGGCTCATTCTGGTCGGCGCGCTGTGCATCGCGGCGGCGTGGTTCTACACCGGCGGCAAGAATCCCTACGGATACCGCGGCCTTGGCGAGGTCTCGGTCTTCGTCTTCTTCGGTCTCGTCGCGGTGCTCGGTACGGAGTTCACCCAGACCGGCTCCCTGTCCTGGGTCGGTCTGGCCTGCGCAATCGGTATCGGTTCGGTGTCCTCTGCCGTAAACCTGGCGAACAACTTGCGCGATATTCCCACCGACGCTGCCACCGGCAAGATCACCCTGGCAGTTCGCCTGGGCGACTTCCGCACTCGCATCGTCTGGCAGATTCTCTCCATCATGCCTGCCCTGGCCAGTATCTTTATCGCTTTCTGGCGCCCATGGGCGTTGGTGGGTCTGCTCATCGTGCCGCTGTGGGTGAAGGCTTCCGAGCCAATCCGCATGCATAAGAAGGGCAAGGAGCTCATCCCGGTACTGGGGCTTACCGGCAAGATGATGCTTGCCTGGTCCGTCATCACGGCACTCGCACTCGCACTCAGCTAAGGGGTACCGATGGACTTCCGCGCACTGACGCACAAGACGCTTGACGACGTCCAGAAGGCCGCAACCCGAGTAGGTGACACAGCAGCCAAGGCTCCAGCTTTCGTCCGCAGCGCTGCTCTGCGTTTGACCAGTTCGGGACGTCGACGACTGGCACTGGAGCACGGCGCGCTGCATTCACAGACCCGTGAACCGGGCCTGACGGATCTTACGTCCACCGGTGTAGTACATATCAAGACCGCACCGGTCACAGCCGAGATTGCAGCCAAGGATGACGAGCGGGAGGCCAGTGACAAACCAGATGCTGTCACCACCGATATTCCGGTGCACTGGTACGAGGTTGAGCCTGAGAGTCCCCCTAGTGCTCCCGCCAACGACCCCGTGACCATCGTCTTTATCCACGGCTTCACCCTGGCTGGCGAGTCCTGGTACCGGCAGTTCAACGCGCTGCGGAAGTCACACCCGGAAGCACGCCTGCTCACCATGGATCTACGCGGCCACGGCCAGACCGGCGCGGTTCCGGCTTCACTCTGCACGGTCGAAGGTGCTGCGGCCGATGCGCTGGCCGTGATTGCGGAGCGCGCCGCGACCGGAAAACTCATCGTGGTTGGGCATTCACTGGGCGGTTTGATCGCACTGCACATGGTGCGCGCTGCCGAGGAAAGTATTCGCCGTCGGATCGCAGGCGTAGTGCTGATTTCCACGTCTATCGACAAGCTTGCCGCCCAGGGGGTACCGCAGATTCTCGCGTCCCCGGTGGCGGATGCGGCGCGCAATGCGATTGAGTCCTCGCCGAAGGAGATCCGCAAGTTCCGCGAGGCAATCGCGTCACTGATGGCGCCGTCGTTGGCAGTTGCGGTGTTCGCCCGGCGCACGGACTACGAGATCATCGAGTTCCACGCGGCCATGATTAATGAAACACCGCTGGAAACTTTCGTGGGATACCTCGACGACCTGCAGGACCATGAAGAGTTCGCGGCCGGACCTCGCTTAGAGGGTCTGCCGGGAGCGGTACTGGTGGGCACGAAGGACGATGTCACTCCCCGCAAGCAAGCAGACCTAATTATGGAAAAGTGGCCGGATGCCGAGCTAGTTGAAGTCGACGGGGCCGGCCACATGTTGCTGCTGGAAGCTCCGGATGCGGTGAACCGGGCAATCGAGCGGGTGCTGGAGAAAGTTCAGAAAAGAAGCTAGAGCGGCAACGATAGCTGACTAGTGCCCTAGTTTTCCTCGCGGTCCTTAATCTGCTGCGCAATGTATTCCTTATGCGCGCGGCGGTTCTCCGACCACACTGCAACAGAGTCATTGGCCTGGACACGCAGCTTCGGGAACACAAACACCGACAGTGGCATCGCAATAATCAGCGCAAACACAGCCGTAATTGCGGCCGGAATCCGCACGCCAACAAGGTAGATAATCACGAGCAGGATGAAGAACAGCACCAGGAACAGCAGCAGACGCGCAAGGCCGTACCAGAACAGTCCCTTCATGGCATTGCCGCGACCAGCATTCTTGGAGCTAGGAGCTGACTGCTTCGGAGCTGCTGGAGCCGAAGCCGGAGTCTGCGTCGACTCCCCTTCAGCCTCAGAAGCCAACTTGTCCTGCTCTGCTGGATTGGTCATTAAACCCTCACCTCTACGTATTACGCCTGTACTGCGCCCGACGTTGTTAGCGCCCCATGGCTGTTCGTGTCCAACGTTCCTTTGTACCCTAACGAACTCTGTACGCCGTACCGCCTGCGTTGCGATACCCCTCGTGGGCACTACGGGACTCGTTGCGTATTCTAGTCGGTAAATCCAGGAGGTTAGCTATTACATGGGTCGGCTCATTCTGCTGCTTTTCATCATCCTTGTCGTAGTCATGCTGTGGAAGGCATTTGGCCCCGGCAGTCGTGGCAACGGCATGCGGCGTATTTCTGCTCCGCAACCGGAGCCCCGCCCGCTTGCTCCTGACGATGATCCGGAGTTCCTCTGGAAGCTCAAGAAGGCCGAATTCGATCGCCGCAAGCGTGAGCAGGAGCTACAGGAACGGCGCGAACGCGACCCTCGCGACCGGGATAACCAGGGAGATAAACCAGATAGTCCCAATAGCCCTGATAATCCCAGCGAAACCGACTAAACGTCTTTGCCTCGCAGCAACAACTGCTGCAGGTACTCCCCGTAGCCGCTGGCGCTGAGGGCGTCGGCACGCACGCTAAGCGCTGCATCGTCGATGAATCCCATGCGCCACGCCACCTCTTCCGGCGAACCAATCTTTAAACCCTGGCGCTGCTCAATCGTGCGCACGAAATCGCCCGCTGCCATCAGATTGTCCACCGTGCCCGTATCCAGCCAGGCTGTCCCACGCGGCAGCACCTCTACCCGTAGTTTTCCGCGCTCCAAGTAGGCGCGGTTAACATCCGTGATTTCCAATTCGCCGCGTGACGACGGTTCCAGCGAGCGAGCTATTTCAACAACATCGGCGTCATAAAAGTACAAACCCGGCACCGCGAAGTGGCTGCGAGGTTTCTTCGGCTTCTCCTGAATTGCCACGGCCTTGCCGCTTTGGTCGAAGTCCACTACTCCATAGGCGGTGGGATCTGCGACCCAGTAGGCGAAGATTGCTCCGCCATCGACGTCATGGAAGCGACGCAGCTGCGTGCCCAGGCCGGCGCCGTAGAAGATGTTGTCGCCGAGGATGAGCGCAACGGAATCATCGCCGATGTGGTCAGCACCGATGATGAATGCTTCCGCGAGACCACGGGGCTCGTCTTGGGTGGCAAAGGTGAGGTTGAGACCCCACTGCGAGCCGTCGCCAAGTAGGCGCTCAAACTGCGGGGCGTCATGTGGCGTGGTGATGACGAGGATGTCCCTGATTCCCGCGAGCATCAGCGTGCTCAGCGGGTAGTAGATCATGGGCTTGTCATAGACGGGGACTAGCTGCTTGCTGACACCAAGCGTGATTGGAAACAGCCGAGAGCCCGTGCCACCTGCGAGGATGATGCCCTTCATAGTGCTCGCGCCTTTCTGCCCTACTGCCCAGCCGCTTCGTTGGCGATGGCCCACTCATCGCGAGCCATGTTTTCGAGGTCCTTGCAGTCAAACTCACTGGGGAGCTTATTGCCTTCGGCCTCGAACTGCTCGATGGTCGGAGCTTTCTGATCGCGCTCGGAGAGAATCATGTCCGCTTCGGTGAGACCACCCTTGGCCAACAGTGCGGCCAGATCAATTCCGAGAGTCGGGTCCTGGATGCTGATAGCACGCTCAGCCTCCGGGTTGTAGCCGGTGGAAGTGAGGTAGGTGAGCACGGAGTCGTCGGCAAGCGAGACGAAACCATGTCCGATGCCGTTGGGCAGATAGACCACACGGCGGGTCGTGCTGTCGAGCTCAAAGACCTCAACCTTGCCGAAGGTATCCGAGCCGCGACGCAGGTCAACCGCAATGTCGAGGATGTGGCCTACGGGGCACGTAACCAGCTTCGCCTGACCGGGATGGCCATCCAGCGCGGTGCTGACGTCGGCGAAATGAAGGCCACGAACAACACCCGCGGCGGAGACACTCATGTTGGCCTGCTCCGGGAAGAACGGGTAGCCCGTGGCCTCGGCGAATGCGTCGAGGCGATACCACTCGTGGAAACTACCGCGACTGTCGCCGTGGATGACCGGCTCGAAGGTGAAAACGCCATCGATGGAAGTGGGCTGGAATGTGCTCTTAGGGCTCATGGGTAACAAGTGTAGACGCGGCGCCCGGGCTGAGGCTGTGGCACGCGTTTAGTGTGCACTGAGTGTGCGTTGGGAGTGCGCTAGGTGTGCCCCGACAGACGAACTACAGCTCCTGCTCGCGCTCAGCGTAGCCAGCCTCAGCGGCATCGTAGGCCGCGGCCCACCAGGACTCGTTGGAGCGATACCAGTCGATGGTCTCGGCGAGGCCTGCGGAAAAGTCTTGGTAGCGCGGCTGCCAGCCAAGGCTGCGGATAGATGCGGGATCAATCGCATAACGACGGTCATGCCCCGGGCGGTCAGTGACATGAACGAAGTCAGTGCGCGCGCGACCGAAGCCCTCCAGGATGTCGCCGACCACGTCGAGGTTGGAACGCTCGCCATCCGCACCGATGAGGTAGGTCTCCCCCACCTCGCCGGAATCCAGGATTGTCCAGACCGCGTCATTGTGGTCATCGACGTGAATCCAGTCCCGAACATTCTCGCCAGTGCCGTACACACGAGGGCTACGACCGCGCAGCAGACCACAAATCTGCCGGGGAATCAGCTTCTCGGGATGCTGCCTAGGACCGTAGTTGTTCGAGCAGTTACTAATCGTCGCAGCCAGCCCGAAGCTGCGCACCCACGCCCGGACAAAGTGGTCCGCAGAAGCCTTGGAGGCCGAGTAGGGGCTGGAGGGTTTGTACGCGGTGGCCGTCGTAAAGCGTGCTGAGTCGTCGAGAGCAAGATCGCCGAAGACCTCATCAGTGGAGATGTGGTGAAGGCGAACGTCATAGGTGGCGCAAGCCTTGGCCAGATTCACGGTGCCCATGACATTAGTGGTGACGAAGGGATCGGCATCCGCCAGCGAATTGTCGTTATGGCTCTCTGCGGCGAAGTGGACGACCACGTCGAAGCGGGGCACGAGGCGATCGATCAGCTCCGCGTCACGAACATCGCCGCGGATGATTTCACAGTCCGCGCCATCCAAGCTCGCAGGGTTCGCGGCATAGGTGAAAGCGTCCAGCACCGTGACATTCACATCGGGCCGTGTAGCCAGAGTGCGGAGAACGAAGTTGGAACCAATAAAGCCGGCACCACCGGTGACGAGAACGCGCATGGAAGCGATTCTAGTTCACCCGGCGATGCCGGCTTTGTACAAGTGTGAAGGCTTAGTTCAGACCAGCGTAGGAGTGCAGGCCCGAAACCACCATGTTGATGAAGAAGAGGTTGAACACCATGGTCGCGAAACCGAAGATGTTAATCCACGCGGCCTTGGTATTACGCCAACCCGAGGTCGCGCGAGCGTGCAGGTACAGAGCGTAGATAATCCAGGAAATCAGAGCCGTGGTCTCCTTCGGATCCCAGCCCCAGTAGCGACCCCATGCGGACTCCGCCCAAATAGCACCCAGCACAATGCCCAGACCGAACAGCGGGAAGGACCAAATAGCGGTGCGGTAAGCAATCGCATCCAGCTTCTGTGCATCCGGCAGTGGCGCGACCAGCTTGCCCAGGAAACCCTTTTCGCTGCCCTTGCGGTTGTACATCCGCAGCATGTAAAGAATCGACGCGACACCGGAAATCAGCGCAATACTGCAGCCGATGGCGATGATGGACACGTGAATTGGCAGCCAAATCGACTGCAGTGCCGGCACCACCGGAGCGGCCTCAGCGTAGAGCTTCCTACCGCCGTAGAACATCAGCGCCAGAATCGGAGCCAGCATCCATGGCCAGAACACGCGCATGGTCTCGCGGTGCAGGACGCCGGCACCAACGACCATCGCAATCAGAATGGAGACCGAAACGTACTCGTAGAGGTTGCCCCACGGGAAACGCTGCACAGCCAGGCCACGCAGCAGCACCGATGCAAAGTGCACGGCCACACCGAGGTAAATCAGCATTTCCGCCACAACGCCGAGCTTGTTCGTCAGCGCCTGGTTCTTAGGCTCGCTTGCCGACGCTTTCGTCTCCGACTCCCCCGAGCCAGCAATGCCTGCGGTGGTAGCTCCGCCACCAGCACCAGCGGCTACCAACTCGCGCTCGGCAACCTGACTCTTAGCTTCAGCTGCCGCGATACGACGGCTGTAGTAGGCAATGGAAACAACAAAGGCCACAAGATAAAAGGCGAAGGCCGTGAAGTACGACCAGTCCGAAAACTGCGCCAGTGTCTTATTGACGAGCATGTACTTGGCTCCAAAGTGTGGAATTAGCGGAATACTTCTTCAAACCCTAGTACTAAAGCGGGGCTAAGCAAAAGGGGGCGGACACGAGGGACGTAAAAAAGTTGCGCGGAGGCGAAATTTTCGCCCCCGCGCGTGCACCCCGCCAGTGCGTGAATTGCAGCGCGTGGGTTGCGGTCTGTGGATTGGGACAGCGTTGGTTGCAGTGCGTGGATCACACTTGGCGGTCAGTTAGTTTTGGCCTTCTTGCCATCGCTGTCGGCGCCATCACCGTCGTTGTCAACAGCGCCCTCGTTATCGCTGTCGCGTTCCAGAATGTCATCGACAATGTACTGGAACTCCTCGCCCCAACCCGCCTTGTCGGTGCGGGCAAGGCCACCGAACTCAACGCGAGTGCGGCCATCTTCCAGCGGGAACATGCGCACCCAAACACGCCGGCGTTTAATACCCAGCGACATCACCATGCCCGCCAGTGCGGCCACAGTTGCCACCAGCACCCAGAACTGCGTGGGATCGTGCGAAACCTGCAAGTTGACGAATTCCTTCGCACCGAGGAATTCAATCTTGGTGCCGTCGGCAAGCTCGGTGGATTCGCCCTGTTTGAGGTTGACGCGGGCTTCCTTAGCCAGCTGACCCGAGTGCATCAGGTCGCGGTCGAGGGAGAACAGGCCCTGCGAGCGACCAGTGTCCAGGCCCGCGTCGCCACGGTAGATATCGACAGCCACCGCCGGGTCTTGCATAGCCGGGTAGGAGGACTGCAGCAGGGCACCCTTCTCGCCAGTGAACTCAGCGGTCGGGGCGAACAGGCCCTCGATTGCAATCTGGTTCTGGCGGCGCTCGAACAAGTCCGGGTACATGCCCGCCGGTGGGTCGAAGCGCAGCGCACCCGAGGACAGGAAGAAGGTCGGATCATCCGGACGGAACTGGACAATCGAGGTACGTGACTCACCATTCGGCCAGGTCACCTTGAACGCAGGCGCAAAGCCGTGCCCCTGCAGGTAGACGCGGTCACCGGCGATGCGCAGAGGGTGGTTGACCTGCAGCGTGGTCTTTTCCCACTCATCGACCGGCTTACGCATATCCTCTTCTTCTGCGAATCGGATGTGCGAGGTGAACATCTTGGCCTGGCCGTTCGGCAGGTAATCGGCAGCAAAGTCCTCCACCTGAATACAGAACGGGTTCAAAGTCGTACCGTCGAAGGTGTTGCCCGAGCGCAGCGAGTCATAGTTCGCCGCAGCGGTGTTACAGAACGGAACGCCCACCGCGCTGTTGACGTTGTCGTCAGAAATTTCAGTGCCGGTGTTGGTCAGCAAAATGACCTGGCCCTCGTAATAAATCATGCGGCCCAAGCCGACGATGATAATCAGCAACGCAATGCCCAGGTGGAATACCAGGTTGCCGAACTCGCGCAGGTAGCCCTTCTCCGCAGAAAAGGAGCGTGCCCCGGCGCGGTCTTCATCTGCTGGGGTTTCGGTCAATGCCCACTTGTTCAGGCGCTCACGCACCCGCTCAGAAACTTCGTCCGCGGGGGCATCGACCACGGCTTCGTCGTGAAGCGGAAGACGCGCCAACCGCTTTGGTGCCCTAGCCGGTGGCGTCTTCATGGCTTTGTAGTGGTCGATGGTCCGCGGAATAATGCAGCCGACCAGGGAAATCAGCAATAACGCCACGATGGCGACGAACCAGACGGACGAGAAGACATCGAAAAGCTGCAGCTTATCCATGATCTCGGCGGTCTTGCCGTTGGCGGCAAGATACTGGTCGACCTTGTCCTTATTCAGCGAGCGCTGCGGCAACAGTGCGCCGGGAACCGCTGCGAAAGCGAGGATGAACAGCAGAATCAGCGCCGTGCGCATGCTGGTCAACCAATTCCAGACCTGCTGGAAGGGCTGTCGTACCTTATTCCAATTCACCGACATTGAAAAAATCTTTCACTAAATTGGCGTTACCGTATCAGTAATAAAAGCGGCCTGAACCCAGGCAACAAAAACACCCCACAGTCCCGTGACCAGGGCAATTCCGACCAGCACCAGCGCCACACCACCGATGAGCTGAATGGTTCGCGAGTGCTTACGCAGGAAGTCCACTCCACGCATCGCACGTGCCGACCCCAGCGCCACCAAAATGAACGGCAGCCCCAGCCCCAGGCAGTAAGCGATAATCAGCGCCACTCCCCTGGCCGCAGTCATACCCTGTGTACCTGCGGACACCGAAATAATTGCAGTCAGCGTCGGGCCCAGACACGGCGTCCACCCCAGCGCGAACACCGCGCCGAGCAGTGGCGCTCCCAGCCACGTGGTCCAGCGCTTCGGCGCCATGCGGGTGTCCTTCTGCAGCGCTGGCACCATGCCCATGAAAGCAAGTCCCATCACGATGGTCACCACGCCACCGACAATCGTCAGCGTGCGCGCCTGCAAACGCAACGTGGACACGAGCCCGAAAATCGAGGCCGACCCCAGCACGAAAATGACAGTAAAGCCCAACACGAACAGCAACGCGGCGAGGCCGACGCGGGCAGTCGAGGAACGCTGGCCACGGCCTCCATCGCCGTCATGCTTATCGACGGCGGTTGCGTCCGCAACTCCCGTCGTCACGCCATTGCCCTGCGCCCCCGAGGCTCCGGAAATACCGGTGAGATAGGAGACGTAACCGGGCACGAGCGGAATGACGCACGGGCTGGCGAAAGAGACGAGACCGGCCAGTGCAGCGGCAAGCAGGCCCAACACAATGGGGCCGCCGGTGGCGACGTCAGCGAACTGTTGGCCGATGCCATCGGCAAGATAGGTCGTGTCCATGGCAAGAGTTGACATGCCGGGGCCTAGCCCTCCGCCTTCACTTCATTGACGGCCTTCATCAGCATCGTGTGATCGACCTCGCGGAGGAAGACCTTGGCCGGCCGGTGCTGCTTGTCCAGGATGATGGTCGTCGGAATCACCGACGCCGGGATACCACCGAGTGCGCCGGCGTTGACGAAAGCCGGGTCGTAGATGGACGGGTAGGTGATGCCGTTGTCCTTCACAAAGTCGATGGGGGCTTGGCGGACATTGTCGCGGACGTTAATGCCGAGGACGGTGCCAATTCCCTGCTCTTCCATCTGTTCCTGAACGTACTGCAGGTCATCTGACTCGGAGCGGCACGGGGCGCACCACTGCCCCCATGCATTGAGGACCACAATCTGATCCTTGAAGTCATCGAGGGAGATCTTCTTGTCGTCGTCCTCCAGAGAAGGACCGAAGACATTGCCGACCGGCTTGCGCTCCTCCCGTGCGTAGTCAATAATCTGCTGACCACCTGGAGAAACGAACTCGAACTGACCGCCGACGGCAACGGCGTCGTGTCCCACTGACTCTCCGGGGTTACATGCCACGAGCGATAGAGACAGAGTTGCTGCCGCCAGCGTTGCTGCAATTCGGGACGATGAGACCTTGGCCACCTGGGGTGCCACCTTCCGGGGTCAGTGAAACTTCAACAAAACTATTTATTCACCTTACAGGTGACCGGCCGGCTCACTGTAGCGCACGTCGACAATGGTGTCTCCGACGAAGACCAAGGAGGTTACGCTGGCCAGATCACACTGCCTGGTCGCCGGGTTGTGGGCGAGCTTCAAGTACCGCGCACGACGCTGAGCTGCAATGATGCATAGCTGGTGCGTCACCAGCACTGCTTCCGCGCCCTCGGCGGCCTCGCGGGCTCGCTCGATGGCGTGGAACATACGGTCCGCGATCTCGTCGTAGGGCTCGCCCCAGCTGGGAACGCTCGGACGACGCAGCCGCGGCCAGTACTTCGGATTCCACAGTGCGGAATCAATGCCCTTGATGTGCAAACCCTCGAAGGAGTTACCCGCCTCCAGCAAATCTTCATCCAGGATTGGCTTCGTGCCGATTACCTCGGTGAATGGCCGTGAGGTTTCCTGGGTGCGCTGCAGCGGAGAGCAGGCGAAGTAGCGGATGTCGTGGCCTTCGAAGGACGAGGCCGTGGCTGCTGCCTGGCGCTGACCACGCTCCGACAGGTGCCAGCCGGGCAGACGTCCGTAGAGAATCTTATCCGGGTTATAAACCTCGCCGTGGCGGACGAGATGCACAACCGTGGTCTTGGCGTGCTTTGTCGCACGCTTAGCTGCCTGATTCTCCGGCTGTACCGGCTGCGCGGCCTGCGGCGCTGCCTGCGGTGTGGCTTGCTGTGCTGCCTGCTGCGCGGCCTGCGAATTGGTCTTGTTCGACACGTGTCACCTACTCCGGCTTGGCGGCTGCCGCCGCCTCGGCCGCGCGGGTTACTGCACGCTCGATGATTTCGAAGTCTGCGTCGGTGAGTGCGGCGGAGACGAACCAGGTCTCGTAGCAAGAAGCCGGCGGGTAGACACCATTGGCCAGCAGGGCGTGGAAGAAGGCCGGGTAGCGGAAAGTATCCGCTGCCTGCATCTGCTCAAAGTTGTGCCCCTCGCCCTCGGCGAAGCGCGGCGAGAGCATCGTGCCCGCACGCTGAATGTGGTGAGCCACGCCCTGCTTGGTCAGGGCATCGGACAGAATCGTGGCCAGGCGATCCGCATTGGCCGCAACGGTGTCATAGACATCCTTCGTAGCGTTTTCCAGGTTGGCCAGGCCAGCTGCCATAGCGACCGGGTTACCGGAGAGTGTGCCTGCCTGGTACACCGGACCGTTCGGAGCCAGGTACTCCATGATGTCGCGGCGACCGCCGAAGGCAGCGGCCGGCAAACCACCGGAGACGACCTTGCCGAAGGTGGTGAGGTCACCGGCCACACCATCAATTCCGTACCAGCCGTTGTAGGAAGCACGGAAGCCGGTCATGACCTCGTCGAGGATCAGCAGAGCGCCGTCGGCGTGGCAGACTTCCTTCAGCTTCGCATTGAAATTGTCCTGCGGTGCAACGGTACCCATGTTGCCCGCTGCCGCCTCAGTGATGACACAGGCAACCTCACCCGGGTTCTCAGCGAATGCGGCCTTGACCGCCTCAATGTCGTTGTAAGGAACAACAATGGTGTCGGCAGCGGATGCACCGGTGACACCCGGCGAATCCGGCAGACCGAAAGTAGCGACACCAGAACCGGCCGATGCCAGCAGCGCGTCCACGTGACCGTGGTAGCAGCCGGCGAACTTGATGATCTTGGAACGGCCAGTGAAACCGCGAGCCAGGCGAACTGCGGACATGGTGGCCTCAGTGCCGGAGTTGACCAGACGCACCTCATCTACCGACGTGCGCTCAACGATGTGACGAGCCAGGTCGGTCTCAGCCGTCGTCGGAGCGCCGAAAGACAACCCGCGAGTGGCGGCACTCTGAACGGCCTCCACCACTGCCGGGTGGGCGTGGCCCAGAATCATTGGACCCCACGAGCAGACCAAGTCCACATATTCGTTGCCATCAACATCCACGAGACGAGAGCCCGCGGCGTGGTCAATGAAACGTGGGGTGCCACCGACGGAACCGAAGGCGCGGACCGGCGAGTTCACGCCACCCGGCGTCACTGCCTGAGCCTGCGTAAAGAACTCTGCCGAACGCTCGGTGAGCTCAACGTTTTCTGGGACATGAGGAGCATTAATGTCTTGAGTCACGGTGACCATCGTAGACGGCCAATCGGATTAAGGGCTACCCTGCCCTACCAACGTCCCAGCTTCACCCTGAATAGATGCTTCCGGCGGGACGACACTCGACGGGAACGCCAGTCGATCCACAAGCTGGAGAAAATCATCAATAGCGATGCCAAGAGCGGGTGAATCATACCGGTCATACCCAGCAGGATGACCGCAACGTTGTAAAACCACGCAAAGTAGATGTTGGAGTCCATCATCCGCACCACAGCACGTGCGATTTCAATGGCCTCTGGAATCGACAACACGTTGTTACGCAGTGCAACGACATCGGCGTAATCGACATCAAGATTCTGGTTGCCTTCGGTGTTGTCCATCAAAACACCTACGTCAGCGGCACGCAGAGAGTCCCGGATGTCCTTGTCGCCAACCATCACGACAGTCTCACCGTCACTGTGGACCGAACGCACTGCAATGGCCTTGCGGGAGGCAATGATGCCCGCGAATACTCGCGAGATATTCAGCCGGTCAGCGAAACGACGAGCTACTGGATACGGATCTCGCGTGATCATCATGGTGTCCACGCCCATATCCTCCAGCTGGTCAATGCTCTCGACCGCATCGGGCTTAATGTCCTCACCAATGGTGATAACACCACGGACCTTGCCACGCCACGACACCACCATCGGTGTACCGCCACTGAGCGCAGCCACGGCCATTTTCTCGCTGAGTGCAGTGAGATCACGCGGACGCCAAACACGCCCCTCAACAAAGCGCATCTCCAACTTGTCGTCGGAGTCCTTCACCGGAATCTCTACCTGGCCAACGAACGCACCGTCTTCCGCAATTGCGACATGCACGGTCTCAATCCAGTGCGGCACCTCGCCACCGCCGGAACCGGCGTCGCGGGATGCACGACACGCGCGCACGATGGCCGCCGATGCCGGGTGATTGCTCTCCATCATGAGAGCGCCCGCCACACGCAGAACCAAATCCGGATTTTCATTGCGCTCAGCGGCGACACCGAGCACGTGGGTGTCACCCTCGGTCAGGGTTCCAACCCGGTTAAAAATCACCACATTGGCGGTAGCCAACTTCCGGAAAGTCTCATTGCCACGAATCAAAATTCCGTTACTAGCACCGGCCAGAATCCCGATGCGCTGCACGGTCGACGTAGACATTGCCAATGCCACCGGCGCGATGCCCGAGAGCATGGCCAGCGCCACCGCTAGGGCACCGCTCATCGTGCCCGTCGCCAGCCACCAGCCGCAAAATGCCACGCCCGCCAACGACAGCGTCCACGGCACCAGCTCTGATGCCGAGTGCACTGCGGTCTGGTGCATCACCGTTTCTTCTCGAACCGCTTGACGCAGCCAGCGCGCTATCGACGACGCCCGGGTCTTGAAACCGGTGCGCTCGACGCGCACCTTGAGCTCTGAATCCAGGTTGATTGCGCCGGCCCAAACCTTGGAGTTGACCTTGACTTTCTGCGGTTCAACGCCAATACCGAGTAGCTGTGCATCCATCGTGGACGCACCACCGATGACTGAGCCATCGACCGGAATCACCGAGTGCGGTGGAACCACGATGTCATCACCGATATTGAGCTCCGCGACCGTCACCTCCACCCGTTTCGGCTCCGCGGATTTGGCGCTCTTGCGCACGACTGTCACGTTTCGCTCAGCTGGAATGCGCAGGTTGCGCAAAATCTGTCCAGTACGCACCTTGTTGTAGCGCGTAAACATACGGCCTGTTAGCAACAGCACGGTCAGGCCGCAAGCAACGTCGAAAAACACCTCTGCCGAGGCGCTTTCCCGATAGTTGAAAGCAAACCACGTGGGCGCAGTGGTATATCCAATCTGTCCCGCGGGGCCAAAGATAAGCTGCGCCAGCGACCACAGCCACGCGAGCAGAATGGCAATGGAGCTCGCCCCATCCAGCGCCGACATCCGCCGACGCAGGGACGCCGCCATTGCCCGGTGGAACGGCCAGCCACCCCACCACGCCACAATCGTGGTCAGCACAAGGCACATCCACTGCCAGCCCGGGAACTGCCAGTTGACGTTCAACGACGTCACCAGCACTGGAATCGATAAGAACAGGCTTCCCCAAAAGCGCTGCTTGGTCACCAGTTCACGCGCCGTGAACAGTACCTCCGCACCGCCGCCGCTTCGGCGCAACGCCGCTTCACGACGGCGAATGCGCTCCTCCTCATTCTGTTGAGCGGCAGCCGGAACAGCGGGACGGCGATGTTGCGACACATCCAGCCGAGTTGCACGACGACGAAGCGTGCTGCGCGTGAGGTACGACTCAATCCCAACTTCGCGGAGAGCTTCGATGAACTGATTCGGATCGATGGTATCGGGCGCTGTAATCCACGCGCGTCCGGGCTTGTAGACCACCGAGGCCGTAACATCTGGAAAGGATTCTAAAACATGCTCAGCACGCTCAGCACTCTCGGCGTTTTCCAAGTTTTCCAGGATGAGTGCGAAAGCTGTGTTGGACTGGCCTCTGCGGTGTGCAAGCCGCTGATGGGCACTTTCTTCATCGATGTCCTGACGGCTTCGTGGCAATGCCTTACGAGCAGCGACCTTGGCATCCACAATCGCCTGTTCAACGCGATTGTCCAGAGAGAAATCAAACTCACCGGTGTCACTCATGGCCTTTGAAACTTTCCGTCTAATCCTGTGGCTGGTTGGCGCGCGTGAGCGCTAATTCACGATAGAGCAACAGTAGTCCACACGCCATCGCCAGGCTGGGCGCGATAACCCATACAGTCAGCGCGCCGGCCATAATGGCAAAGAACATGGTGAGAGCCGTGACAATCACCATGATGAGCAGGCAGTTCCGGGAGAGTTTGAACTCAGTGGCCGTCGGCAAGCAGCCGCTACCAATGAGCGAGCAGACCAGCGTCACACCGGCGACGATGTAGATGTCGCGGCCAACGGCGGCGGGAGCCTGCGAGTAGTCGCCGGTGACCAGTATCAAGCTCAGGACAATCTGGGCGATGAGCGCGACGAAAAGCACCCACTGCCAGGGCCGACTCGGCAGGGACATCATTGCTTGGACTCCTCAGGCTGCTTGGTCTGCTTGGGCTGTGACTGGTCCAGCTGCTGTTGCTGCTTTGTATCAGCGCCATGCTTCGACGCTCCCGGCAGATGCGATTTCGGCGCGGACGGAGTCCACGGTTTCGAGGGGCGCTGATGATCGAAGTAGTCCTTGGACTCCTTCGAAGCGGCGAGCACCAGGCCAGCTACCGCGGCAGTGGCAGAGGCGATTCGCACAATTCCGCTGATAAGAACGAGGGATGCTGGCACTCCCGATTCTGAAGCCGTAGAAGAGAAGAAGGACATCAGCGCCGACAGTGCCAGGTAAAGTGAGCCGATAACCAGCACGGTGCGAGCACCTTCGCTCCCCTTGCGCATTCGCTCGATGATGGCGAAGAACGCGATGCAAAGCCCGACTGCGAAAAAGAACGCGATAACGATACTCGCCTTCATGGCGGCATCAATCTGGCCCTCGCTGAAACCCGGGAAATTCTCCTTAGCGGTTGAGGGGCTCATCAGCATTTCCGGATGCAGCCAGTAGGTCACCGTGGCTACTGCAGCGAGGAGCAACTGCATAACGGCCGTAACCCGCCACGCCTGCCTAGCTCCCTCGACCTGCTCGGGAATTGCGGGCTTCTTCTCTGCTTTAGTCATCCGTCCACTTCTCGATACTTATTACTGCACGTTCACCCCAGCGGATTAGAACTGGGCACGCAGCTTCTTCGCCAAGTCCACCGCTGCGTAGGTCAAAATCTGCTCCGCACCGGCACGGCGAATGCTCAGTACTGCTTCCATCATCGCAGCATCCAGGTCAATCCACCCGTTGGCTGCAGCGGCGTGAATCATCGCGTACTCACCAGAGACCTGGTAGGCGGCAACCGGCACCGGCGACATATCCGCGACCTCACGCAGAATGTCCAGGTAGCTCATGGCCGGCTTGACCATCACCATATCCGCACCCTCGTCAACGTCGAGCTGCACTTCGAGCAGGGACTCACGACGATTTGCAGGATCCTGCTGGTAGGTACGGCGATCACCCTGCAGCGAGCTGCCCACGGCTTCACGGAATGGACCGTAGAAGGCGGAGGCATACTTTGCCGAGTACGCCATGATGGAGACATCCTCATGGCCAGCGGCATCCAGGCCCTCACGAATGGCGGCAATCTGGCCGTCCATCATGCCCGACGGGGACACGATATGTGCACCGGCGTCGGCTTGGGCAACGGCCATCTTGACGTAGTTAATCAGCGTGCGGTCATTCTCAACGACCGTGTTGCCGAAGCGGTCCGTGCCCAGTACGCCACAGTGGCCGTGGTCAGTGAACTCATCCAGACAGGTGTCGGCCATGATCAGAATGTCATTCCCGAACTCGTCGCGGAGACGACGCAGAGCGCGGTTGAGAACGCCCTCCGGATTCCAGGATTCAGAGCCCTCGCCGTCCTTATCCGCATCGAGCGGGACACCGAAGAGGTCAACCGCCGAGATACCTGCCTCAACAGCCTCGCGCACAGCTTCTACCAGGGAGTCTTCGGTGTGCTGCACTACTCCGGGCAGGGAGCTGATTGGCTTCGGCTCATCAATCCCATCTGCAACAAACATGGGAAGGATGAGATTCTTCGGAGTCAGTGTCGTCTCTGCCGTCATCGCACGCATCACCGGGTTGGTGCGCAGCCTGCGTGGGCGACGAATCGGGAGAGGAAATCCAAACTGTTCGAGATCGATTTCGCGGGATGATTCAGAAGCTCCAGATGTAGTCATAAAGACAACCTTAATCAAAACGCGAACTCACCCCGATTCGCCCTGGCTTAGGCCTTGGTTTTACGCGAACGACGACGCTTTTTGCGCGGCGGTGGCAGTTGCCCTGCAGCCCGCAATTGCGCAACATGCTCTGCCAGCGCGTCCACTAGCTCCGGGATGCTTGCACGCTCCGGCACGACATCTACACGCAGACCGTACTCGCGAGCCGTGGCTGCGGCCATCGGCCCGATGCAGGCAATGATGGTGCGAGCATGCGGCTTACCCGCGATGCCGACCAGGTTCTTCACCGTCGACCCCGAGGTAAAGCACACTGCGTCGAAGCCACCGGACTTAATCATGTCGCGGATGTCCGCACTCGGTGGCGCTGCCCGCACGGTACGGTAAGCGACCACATCATCGACTTCCCAGCCCAGGTCAATCAGACCGTCGACAAGCACGTCGGTGCCGATGTCGGCGCGTGGCAGCAATACGCGGTTGACCGGATCGAGATCCTCGATGTACTCCGGGAACACGTCGACGATGCCCGCGGCGTTCTGACGAGTGTCGTCCGGAAGCAGCTCCGGGGTAATGCCGAGATCACGGATGGCAGCAGCGGTGCGATGACCGACGGCTGCGATGCGGACTCCAGCGAACGAGCGCGCGTCCAAGCCGAATGCCTGGAACTTCTCCCACACTGCGGTGACAGCGTTGACGGAAGTGAAGACAACCCACTGGTAACGGCCGTCGACAAGCCCCTTGATGGCGCGTTCCATCTGCGCTGGGCTACGTGGTGGCTCGATTGAGATGGTCGGGACCTCAATCGGGATGGCGCCGTGCCCAACGAGTCGAGCACTCATCGGCCCTGCCTGCGCCTTGGCGCGTGGGACCAGCACCTTCCATCCGTAGAGGGCCCGGTTTTCCCACCACGAGTACTTCGAGCGATTGTCCACGCCCTTGCCAAGTGTGACCACCAGCGGACCGGTCAGGTCACCCGAAAGCTGCGCCAAGGTGCCCAGCGTGACGTCGTAGGTGCGCTGCAAACGAGTAGTACCGTTGACAGTCACCGACACTGGCAACGACGACGGCAGACCGCGTTCACCGAGTTCGGAGGCAATGGCGGACAGGTCATCCTGCACGGCCTGCAGCACCAGCGGCTGCGGTGCCTGTGCCAGCTCGTCCCAGTCTACATCGGCGCGACCGAGATCGGTCTCCGTGTACGTCGAGCCCAACGCGATACCGGCAAATGCCGGGACGGTGGAGGGCACGGACATACCAGGGACGATCTGGAACTCAACCTCGGCGTGCGAGACCTCGTTGATTTCGGCCAGCAGCGAATCGTTGGTCAGCGGATTTCCGGCCACCAAACGCACTACATCATTGCCTTTGGCTGCTTCTTCGACGAGCAGGGCGGCCATCTTCTTGGGATCGTCGATAGGCTCGCGCAAATCTGCGGCGGTCGGCGGTGCCGGACGCGGTGGCTTACGACGAGATCCCTTGGCCTTGGCTGCGGCGCACATGCGCTCGTACTCTTCCTCGGCTTCCTTCAGCAGCTCGGGAGGAACAGGCACATCGGTTGCGACGAGTTCTCGAACCCCCGGCATGACATCGGCGTCGACGTAGGCGATAGCGGTGTCTGCGAGAATCTCACGGGCGCGAAGCGTCAGCAGGTCGGGATTTCCAGGACCAGCGCCGACGAACAGGATGCGTCCCGTTGCTGCGGGGAGGGAGGTGTTCATCGTTGCGGAGTGATTTCTTTTCTATTGGTTGTTCACTTTTCGTGCCGATGAGTCTCTAAGGAAGAAAGCGGACATGCGCCAACACATGTGAGGGGCAGGTAGACACCTGAATCTCACATGCGAGCACACGAAGGAAACCCTTATCCCAACGGCATGCATACAGGCCTATTAGCATAAAGGGTTTGAGCCAAATTAACTAACCGGCTACTTTTGAGATTCCCGCAGGGTATCGCCCATTACCTCATGAGCACCCTGTTCAAGCAGGGCCGCCGCAACCTTCCGGCCAAGCTCATCGGCCTTATCCACGGTTGCGGTAGCGGTCTCGAGCAACTGGCGCGATCCGTCGACTGCGAACACCCCCGCCCGCAGGGTGAGTTCACCGCTATCGCTCACGGTTGCGTAGGCCGCAACCGGGGCGGTGCAGCCCGCTTCCAGCTCATTGAGTACAGCGCGCTCCGCGACAGCGCGGGCATGGGACACCGGGTGGTCAATCTTCCGCAGAATATCCACAATTTCGCGGTCAGCAGTGCGGCACTCCAGCGCCAGGGCGCCCTGGGCCGGGGCCGGCATGAGGACGTCCATGTCCAGGGATTCCGCAATCTCTCCGAGGCGCCCCGTACGCTCCAGTCCGGCGCGAGCCAGAATGACAGCGTCCAGGTCCTCAGAGACGCGCCCCATGCGGGTTTCGATGTTTCCACGCAGTGGTACAAGTTCCAGGTCGGAGCGCAACGCACGCAGCTGAGAGACACGACGCGGCGCGGAGGTACCCACTCGAGCACCCTCAGGCAGGTCCATCAGCGGCGTGGCATCGCGGGAAATCAGCGCCTCTCGCGGATCGACGCGCTCCGGCACGGCTGCGACCATCATGTCGTCTTCCGGCAACGTCGGCAAATCTTTAAACGAGTGCACGATAATGTCGCACACCCCCTCGCGGAGTGCATGACGCAGCGCCTGGGTAAAGACACCGATACCAATCTTTTCCACCGGGTCGTGGCGGTTATGGTCACCGGCGGTCTTTACAATCACCAGCTCTGCAGGCTGCCCCAGCTCAATCAGTGCATCACGGACGTGGCCGGCCTGTGTCGTGGCCAGTTCCGAGCCCCTGGTACCGATACGAATAGTCGCTGGGTCAGGCATGTTTCCCTCCGGGTGTTAATTTTTGGTGGTTTCAGCAACGCCTTCAATGATGGCACTACTGTCAAGACCATACTGCTCAAATCCCTGCATCCGCCCAATTCGGCCCTCTACCATGAGATCTGCGGGGATATCGGTGTCAGCATACAGGCCGGAGGGGGTAGATAGGGGCAGGTCGAAGAGCTTCTGCAGCGCAAGCGCGTAGTTGCCACCACCCTGCTGGCTAGAAAGCTTCTTGACCTGCACCGTTGGCGCATGCAAGAGCTTATCGACGACGCGGCGAACCGTGGACTCGACTTCGCGACGTTCCTTTTGCGTAAGACCTGGTGTCTTCGCCTCCAGGCGAGCGAGCTCAGCCGCCGCCACATCTGCCGCACGCTCACGCAGAGCGCGAACAGTCGGTGCTACCTCGCTTGCACGCTGCGCCGTGAGGTAGGACTCCAACTCTTCGGCCACAATGTCGCGCGCTGCAGCCTCATCATCACGGCCCGGGACCTCCGTGCGAGTCATCTGCAGCAATTCGATGTTGAATAGTGCAATCCCCTCAAGCCCGGAGACATCCTCCGCAACGTCGCGAGGCATAGACAGGTCGACGATGGCGAGCGGGCCGTGGTCGATGACATCAGCAGCTGAAACGACGGGAGTCATGGCCCCAGTGGCGCTGACGAGAATGTCCACATCATCGAGGACATCGGCGAAATCATGCAACGCAATAGCAGTAGCAGGGATGCCCGCTTCGATGGAGTGGTTGGCCAGGTTCTGCGCCCTGTCAACGGTGCGGTTGGCAATAATCAGACGGTCAATGCCGCAGCGCCCCAGGTAGCTAGCGGCCAGCGAACTCATCGCACCGGCGCCGAGGATAAGAGCCGAACGTCCGGCCAGGATATCGGTACCCTCAGCGACGTCAACACCAGAGTTGAATCCGGGTTGCAGTGCAGCAACTGCCTCGTCGATGGCCACGGAGACCATCGAAGCACCAGCGTTATCAATCAGAGTTTCACTGTGCACGCGCTTACCCGTGTGCAGCGCCTTCTGTGCCAAGTCATGCAGCATGCGACCGACTGTGCCGGCTTCGTCCGCTTCCTGGTAGGCATTGCGAATCTGACCGATAATCTGCTGTTCGCCCAGCACCATCGAGTCGAGACCAGCACACACCGAAAAAGCATGCTCCGCCGCAGCCTGTGCATACCGGACATAGAGGTGCGGCGTCAGTTCATCGAGTTCGAGCCCAGTACGACCGACAATTTCACGGACCACAGCCGATAGCCCAGAGTGGAAGCCGTTGGCCACCACGTAGTACTCAACGCGGTTACAGGTCGACAACAGCATCGCTTCACTGATTGCTTCATCCGCGATCAGACGGGCCAAAATGGCCTCTCGCTCAGTTTCACCGACAGAGACCTTTTCAAGAAGGGTCACCGGTGCAGACCGGTACGACATTCCGACGAGAAGCACACTCACCGCTCAATCACCGCTCTATTGCTCCTTCACAGTCCCCGCTACGGGCTTTTTCACACAGCTATGACTGTTAACGCTAGACAACTCTGCCATCTCGCCACAACAAAGGCATACTTTACTTAGCCTCTACCTCGATGTTCGCAGCGCTCTACTGCTTCTTTGCCGCTACTCCACATTCTGCCATGTTCCCGCAGCTCCTAGCAGTTCGGCAGAGCTGTCTCGGGAACTTATTCGACCTCCGCTATCGCTTCCAGGAGCTCATCGTCATCGATTTCCCAGCAAGCGATTTCCTCATCATTGACCAAAATCACCGGCACGCGATCGCCAAATTCCATGGCCAAGTTCGGATCGGTATCGACGTCTTCCACCTGGAACTGCGCATTTTGGTCCCGAACCAGCGGCTCAATCTGCGCAATCACGCGAGCGCACGAACCGCACGTCTTCCTACTCATCACCGTCACAGTCACCATAACGGCCAGTCTAAAGGTCGACTGTTTCGCTTTACGACGTCCCCCTCCCCGCACTTCCCCTGCAAAAATGACCCTTCTTATCTTTGTCCCCATCCGCTCCTTGAATCTCAGCGCGCAGCTTTGCCTAAAGAGCGGATACTATTCAACAAGAGCTTCCGATAACGGATATCAGTTGCATACACCGTGGAAAGAGATTTTCGTACCGTGAGTGAGTTCAGTGCCGTCAACCGCTCCCCCTTCCCCATCGACATGCTGGGCGACCTTGCTTCCTCGCAGGGTAACGTCCGCAACTTCCTCGAGCAGATAGTTCTCGCTCCGCTCAATGATGAAGCACAGGAGGAAGCTGGTACTGCAGCAGCTGCCAATGCGCTGGAAGCTCTCGGCGAGGTCTACGACGTCGGCGGCGAAGAACTGGCTACGGGATTTCGCAGTGTAGCGGGTGCCGAAGATGCCGCTGGCGGTGCACGTGTGCTCTCGCAGCCCATTCCAGGTGTCGAACGCGATCAAGGCGCAGCCGCTTTCTTCGATGTGGACAACACGCTTGTCCAGGGCGCATCAATCTTCCTCTTTGCCATGGGGTTGGTCGAGCGCGGGTTCATCAAGAAGCGCGATTTGGCCGGGATGATTTGGAAACAGCTTAAATTCCGAATCTCGGGCGCGGAAAACGCCGCCGACGTAGCTAAGGCCCGCGAACAGGCATTGGAGTTTTTCGCCGGCCACGATGTGGATGAAATGGTCAAACTCGGCGAAGAGATCTTTGAAGAAAAGATCAGCGACCGCGTTTACCAGGGCACCCGCGATCTGGCGGAACTGCATATCCAGGCTGGCCAAGAGGTCTGGCTGGTCACCGCCACCCCGGTGCAGCTGGCCCAGGTTATCGCTAAGCACATCGGGCTGACCGGCGCCCTCGGCACAGTCGCCGAGGTCAAAGATGGAAAGTTCACCGGCCGCCTGGTGGGCGATATCCTCCACGGCCCGGGTAAGAAGCACGCGGTAGCGGCTCTGGCGGCCTCCTCCGGGTTGGACATGTCTCGCTGCACGGCATACTCAGATTCCGCCAACGACATTCCCATGCTGTCCATGGTGGGCACCGCCGTGGCCATCAACCCGGATCGCAAATTGCGGAATTACGCCCAGAAGATGGGTTGGACTATCTACGACTACCGTCACTTCCGCTCCGTAACCTTCGCCACGATGCGGTGGCTCTCGATCGGAGCACTACTGGCAGGAGTTGTTGGGGGCGCGGGACTCGTCGGCAAGCGACTGTGGGACGCGAACAAGGAAGGCTAAGCGCTGCTAGGAGTACTCGAGAGTAGTGACTGCGTTTATGACAAAAATGGCTCGGTAGGTTCAGGCGGTGAATGCATCACCACTTTCGACCAGGAGAAGTAGTGAAG
>OJLY01000135.1_pt1 | contig 58238 bp, 39 predicted proteins | sample 1597031 | NCBI WGS metagenome assembly OJLY01 (sample SAMEA3904673, study PRJEB24821) | metagenome | biome: Builtin; feature: hospital; material: surface | place: USA | collected 2013-06-03
CTGCTTGCGCTTGCCCAGGCCCTCAGCGTCACCGAACGTCAGTTGCATGGATCACTCCTCAACATCAGGCGGGTAGTGTCGCGTATTTGTGGTGCGTTGTTCAGAGGTTCCTTAGAGGAACTGTGCGCTTTGCATGACGCGGGAAAGGTCTCCCAGGAATTCCAGCAGCGACTTAACCGCGATCTTGACCCGCAACTCATCTGGCGCGGCAAGGACCAGCAGGATTGGTCGGATCTGGTCGTCAACGCGCCGCCTCTCTACATCCAGGAAAAGGTCAAGCCCAAGGCGCTGATCGACGACCTGCGCCGTCAGACCGACGCGCGCCGCGAAGCCGCCGCGCCGCAGCAGCAGGACATGCTGGATCTATTCGGCGACTTCAACGGCCTGCCCGAAGGCGCGGACCGCACCGAGTTCTACCAGCACGAGGGCCATTGGCAGAACCGTATGATCCTGGGCGATTCCTTGCAGGTGATGGCCAGCCTGGCCGAGCGCGAAGGGTTGCGCGGCAAGGTGCAGTGCATTTATTTCGATCCGCCGTATGGCATCAAATTCAACAGCAATTTCCAGTGGTCAACCACTAGCCGTGATGTGAAGGATGGCAATACCGGCCATATCACTCGCGAACCGGAGCAGGTTAAGGCGTTCAGGGATACCTGGCGCGACGGGATTCATTCGTATCTGACGTATTTGCGTGACCGATTGATGGTGGCGCGGGATTTGTTGACGGAATCTGGGTCGATCTTTGTGCAGATTGGTGATGAGAACGTGCATCGCGTGCGGGCTGTGCTTGATGAAGTTTTTGGCGAAGATAACTTTGTCTCTATGATTCAGGTGCAAAAAACAGGTAGCCAAGCGTCAAATCTTTTGGCGAATACAGTTGACTTTGTTTTGTGGTATGCCCGCACAAAGAAAAAAGTCAAATATCGACAGCTTTACTCGGACCGCACTGCAGGGCATGTTTCTTCCGATCGCTACGATCAAATCGAACTTGACGACGGCGAAGAACGTCGGCTTAAGCGTGATGAATTGGATAGAAAGGTTGAAATTCCGCCAGGCCGAATTTTTCGGCAAACTAGCCTAATATCATCTGGTCAAGCGTCAAGCGAACAAATCTTTGTTTTTCAGAACAAGCAATATCGTCCGGGTGCATCGAATCATTGGAAAACGACAGTCAGTGGTCTTGGCGTTCTTGCAAAGGCAGGGCGTATTGCGGCAGGCGCGTCAACGGTGCACTACAAACGCTATCTTAATGACTTCTCCGTTTTGCCTATCGCAGATCGTTGGGAGTCGCTGCAAATCGGCACGGGCTTGATCTACGTTGTGCAAACCGCAACCTCAGTCGTAGAGAGGTGCCTGTTGATGGCATCCGACCCTGGCGATCTAGTGCTCGACCCTACCTGCGGCTCCGGTACCACCGCCTATGTTGCCGAACAATGGGGACGCCGGTGGGTGACCATCGACACAAGTCGCGTCGCGTTAGCACTGGCCCGCGCGCGGATAATGGGAGCGCGCTACCCGTATTATCTACTGGCCGATTCCCGCGAAGGTCAATTGAAGGAGGGCGAGATTACCCGCTGCGCGCCCTCCAGCCAGCCCGCCTGGGGTAACATTGTCCACGGCTTCGTCTATGAACGCGTGCCACACATCACGCTCAAATCCATCGCCAACAACGCCGAGATTGAAGTCATCTGGGACAAGTTCCGGACTACGCTGGAGTCGCTGCGCGAAAAGCTGAGCCATGCACTCGGCAAGCAGTGGAAGGAGTGGGAGATTCCGCGCGAAGCCGATGCAAAATGGAGCCATACCGCGAAAGAGTTGCATGCCGACTGGTGGCAGCAACGAGTCGCCTGCCAAAAGGAAATTGACGCCTCGATCGCGGCCAAGGCCGAGTTCGAGTACCTCTACGACAAACCCTACGGGGACAAGAAGAAGGTGCGAGTGGCGGGCCCCTTCACGGTTGAATCGCTTAGTCCGCACCGCGTATTGGGCGTGGACGAGGAAGACAACCTGATTGACCATGTGGCCGAGACCCAAGCCGAATACGGTCAGGACTTTGCCAGCCTGATCCTGGCCAACCTGCGCACCGCCGGTGTGCAGCAGGCACGCAAGGCCGACAAGATCGAATTCACCTCACTAGAGCCGTGGCCGGGCGAACTGGTCTGCGCCGAAGGCCGCTACCTCGAAAATGGACAGGTGAAGCGTGCCGGCATCCTAGTTGGTCCGGAATTTGGCACGGTCACCCGCGCTGACCTAGTTGATGCCGCCCGCGAAGCGGGTGATGCCAACTTCGATGTACTAATTGCCTGCGCCTTTAACTACGACGCTCCTGCCAGCGAGTTCAGTAAGCTGGGCCGCATCAATGTACTCAAAGCGCGCATGAATGCCGAGCTACACATGGCCGAAGACCTGAAGAACACCGGCAAGGGCAATCTGTTCGTGATCTTCGGCGAGCCGGATGTGGACGTGCTGGACACACAGGGTCACAGCATCCGCCGATACGATGGCAAGCGTGACGTTATCGAGGTACCTGCCGACGGGCAACTGGTGGTGCGCATCAACGGCGTGGATGTATTCCATCCCAGCACCGGTGAAGTGCGTAGCGACGGTGCAGACGGCATCGCCTGCTGGTTTTTGGATACCGACTACAACGAGGAATCCTTTCTTCGTCCGCCATGCCTACTTCCTCGGCGCGAACGACCCGTACAAGGCTCTGAAGACTACCCTCAAAGCTGAAATCGACCCCGACGCCTGGGCAACGCTCAACTGCGACACCTCGCGCCCTTTCCCGAAACCGAGTAACGGTCGGTTTGCGGTGAAGGTCATCAATCACCTCGGTGATGAGGTGATGAAGGTATTTAAGGTGAACTGATGGAATTCCGGATCGCCGATACGTTTACTACCAGCCTTGCCCGCTTGACCGGTGATGAGCAGAAGGCCGCCAAGACCACCGCGTTCGATTTGCAGGTTAATCCGAGCGGCAAGGGTATGAGCTTTCATAAGCTCGACAGGGCCAAAGACCTGAATTTCTGGTCAGTGCGCGTCAGCCGTGACATCCGTCTGATCGTTCACAAAACAGCGGGCAGCCTGTTGCTGTGCTACGTCGATCACCACGACAGGGCCTATCAATGGGCCGAGCGGCGCAAGCTTGAGGTGCATCCGACGACCGGCGCGGCACAACTCGTCGAGATCCGCGAACGTGTCGAGGAAATCCTCGTTCCGAAGTACGTCGAGGATCGTGCATCGGCTACGCGCCCTAAGCCGAAATTTTTCGAAAAATACAGTGATGCGCAATTGCTGGCCTATGGCGTGCCGCAGGAATGGCTAGGCGATGTAAAGGCTAGCGATGAGGATTCGCTGCTGGATTTGGCTGATCACCTGCCGGGCGAAGCGGCCGAGGCGCTGCTCGAACTTGCGACCGGCGGTACGCCTGCGTTGCCGGAAGTGGCGAGCAAAGGAGCAGACCCATTCCAGCACCCCGATGCGCAACGCCGCTTCCGCGTCATGTCTGATATGGACGAGTTGGTTCGCGCCCTTGAGTATCCATGGGACAAATGGACTGTGTTCCTACATCCGGCACAGCGGCAACTCGTCGAACGGAATTACAACGGAGCGGCGCGCGTGTCCGGCTCGGCGGGCACGGGAAAAACTGTGGTGGCTTTGCACCGCGCTGTGCATCTGGCACATAAAGATGAAGACGCACGTGTTCTGCTTTCCACGTTTTCCGATACCCTGGCCAACGCGTTGCGCGGCAATCTGTACCGACTTATCTGGAACACTCCTAAGCTCGGCGAGCGTATCGACGTGGCTGCGATGGAGGCTATCGGTATTCGCTTGTATTCAGCGGAATTTGGCAAGCCAGTATTCGCTAGCCGGGATGAAATTTCCACTCTGCTGAAGGCTGCCGCCATGCAAGTCGATGGCCTGAAAGCCAACACTGCATTCATGCTCTCCGAATGGGAGGACGTGGTAGACACCTGGCAGGTCGATGACTGGGAGAGTTACCGGGATGCCAAGCGGTTGGGCCGAAAGACGCGCCTACCGGAGGTGCAGCGCGCCTTGTATTGGCAGGCATTCGCCCAAGTAAAGTCACAGTTGGAACAGGCTGGCAAGATCACTGCCGCTGAAATGTTCGCTAGGCTTGCCGAAGTCATGCCCAAGCGTAAGCATCCGGTATTCGATTACATCGTGGTGGATGAGGCGCAGGACATTAGCGTGCAACAATTGCGCTTCCTTGCAACGATTTCCGGCAATCGCGCCAATGCACTCTTTTTCTCTGGCGACCTCGGCCAACGCATCTTCCAGACGCCGTTCTCGTGGAAACATCTGGGTGTTGATGTGCGTGGTCGATCGCGCACGCTCAATATCAATTACCGTACGTCACACCAGATTCGCTTGCAGGCCGACCGGCTACTCGGCCCCGATGTATCTGATGTGGACGGAAACGTCGAAAGCCGTAAGGGCACAATTTCCGTGTTCAATGGGCCGGAGCCGACCATCTGCAGCTATGCCGATGCCGACGCGGAAATCCAGGCTGTCGGTGTATGGTTGAAACAATGCAATAGCAGTGGCGTGCTGCCGCAGGAAATAGGTCTCTTTGTCCGGTCCGAAAGTGAATTGTCTCGCGCACAAGCGGCAGTAAAGGCCGCTGACCTGCAAGGGCGCGCACTTGGTAAGGACATGGCCACGGAAGAGAGCTTCGTCACTATTACCACCATGCATTTAGCCAAGGGCATGGAATTTCGCGTGGTTGCGGTGATGGCCTGCGATGATGAAATCATTCCTTCACAGATGCGCATCGACACTGCTGCCGACGAGGCCGATTTGACCGAAATCTACAATACCGAGCGCCAGTTGCTGTACGTGGCTTGCACCCGTGCCCGCGATCAGCTGCTTGTCTCGGCAGTGAAGCCGGAGTCTGAGTTTTTGCGAGATCTGGTGCAAGAGTAATCGCTCGAGTTTTGGATTCTTCAGGGAATCGACAACCGAATGCGGTTTTTTGCGAGTCTTCTTGACTCATTGTAATTTGGGTAGCAATCTAGCGGTACGGAGCCTCGAAACTCCCCGTACAGCGGTACCCACCTCCGACAAACCGGTGGGTTTTTTGTGCCTGCTTGTTTAGGGGCGCAACCGACGTGATGCCTGCGTCGGGAGGGCGGCTAATACAACACCCGCAAGGGGAATACGCCCGCCGGCTGTACGCGGTTTCGAGCCTCCCGACTTCCCGTCCGTCGCCTTGCGGCGGGTGGGCTGATTCCATGGAATGAGGAGCAGGCCATGTCGGACGTTGTACGAGATGCGCAGTCACACCCGGGCTACTACCTGCCAGAGCACGCGCAATACCGCCTGCAGCAACTACGTGACCACATGCGCTTTTTGGCGCGCTTGGCGCAGCCGCGTACGCAGGCCGAAGAGCAGGCGAGGCAACCGGCTATCCGCTTGGACGAGCTGGCGTGCTGCCTGGAGCTGCTGGCCGAGCAGGTAACGCAGGCACTGGCGCAGGTGCAGTGGCCCGCGCGGCTTGAGCTCGACGTCTCTGACAACGCGCGTGCTGACGACGGGGAGGCCGCATGAGCTGGACGGTGATGGCGTCGGCCCGCGCGCGCAGGCGGGCAGGAGATGACAAGCCGCGTGAGGTGTTTGCCTTCGCCATCACCCTGGAGCAAGTGGATGCGCTGGATCAGTTGCTGCTGACCATCGCCGCCCATGGCGATGTGATCGCTGCCGGCAACGCCGATCGGCTGGGCCGCGGCACCTTGCCCGTGCTGGGCAGCGCCATCTTCGATGCGGCCGGTGCCATGCGCACCATCCTGGACCAGTTGGCGCTTCAGCGGCTTTGATGGCCCTGTCTTGTCTGCTCCCTGCGCCCATGGTGCCTGCGCGTTGGCGTGGCAGATACAAGCGCCACCCGTCGCTGCGTGCAGCGGCCGATCTGCAGAACCCGGCGTATCGCGTCTGCAGAACGATCGGTCGTCATTGTTTCGTGGCAAGCGCCGCTTTTGCCAAGGCGGACATCAGCCGTTTTGCCTTCTCCGGATGCTTGACCTCGTTTTCGCTCACCTGCTCCACAACGCTGAGTCCATCGGCCTGTATCTGCCTTGGCGTGAACAGCATGCCTGCCGCGCCGGGAACCGAGGCCAGCAGCGTCAACGGGTCGTACAAGTTGAGTTTGGTGACCCTCGGCCAGATCTGGTCGAAGGCCATGGCTTGGTTTGCGCCCTCTTGCGGGCTGTTTGCCTGCGGTAGTGCGTCTGCGGTGAACGTGCGAAAGAACCACGCCTGATCCAGGCCCGGAAGCAGCCCTGCCTGAATCCCTTCCCACAAGCCGTTCAAGGCGTTTTTCTGCACGTCTTCGAGATATCTGCCCACCGAATGCCCACTCTTCGCCAGGCCTTCGTAGAACGAGGGCGACACCGCTGTCTTGTAGGCAGCTTCCTTGGTCACGATGCGCAACGGGATCTGCAGTTGCTGTGCCTTGCGGTACAGGCCACAGGCCGCGTCCAGGTCTGTCGCATTGTTGTAGGCGCGTGCGTCGGGCTGCACATGGCCGTCGGCGTCCCTGGCCGGCTCGACGCCCCCCATGATGGTGATGCTCTTGACGCGCTCGCGCACAAGCGCCGGATGCGCATCGACCAGCGCATGGGCGTCGGTCATGCCGGCAATCACCACCATGCTCAGCCCCTGCGGTGCCTGCATCAGGCGCTCGTGCAGCGCTTGCAGGCTGTTGTCGCAAATTTCGGCCGATTCCGCACGCAACCCCTGGCCTTCCTGCAGGAATTTGGCATGGTCCTTGGCCTGTTTCGCACTCATCAGGTAATCCTGCCCGCGTGAGACACGCACATTGGGGAGTTGCAGGCGGTTGAACACGCCCTTTGCGAGCCGGGCGCGCTCCTCGCGCACGCTGGCATCGCCCAAGGTCACCGCAACGTCGGTGAGGCGTACAAAGCCCGTTACCTGCAGTTGCTTGCCGATGGTGTAGGCGACCACATCGTCGGGGTCCTTGTTGGGGTCGGTAAACAGCACCGTGTCGCGCGGTGTCGCCGGGGTGTGGAAACTGAGCTCCCGCAGCACCGCTGCTTCGTCGGGCGTCAGGCACGTACCGCCTTCGGCCCCGAGTTCGGCAAGCATTCGGCGCTGTGTTGCCGTCAGCGCAGGCGCACTGAGTGAGCGTTTGAGGACGGCAGCGCCTTGTGGTCTTTTCCGCGGCAATGCCTGCAGCGCCCCATCGCTGATCTGCGCGCAGGGCAGGTGTTGATCTGCCGACACGGTTGCAGTGCGCTCACCCGTAGACCCGGACGTTGCATGAGCGCCTGCGGGCACATGCAGTGTGGGGCGATGCCTGATGGAATCCATCTGCTGTCCTCGCGTCGATGCTGGCCAATGAAGCGATCAGGATGGAGGCGGCTCCATTCCCTGGGATATCGATCGGCGAAGGGCGTTGCAACGACACGAAGCGCAGGTTGCCTGTTGCACTGCTTCGAGTGTGAAAGCGTGACCATCAGCATGGCGCGCGTTGCGATCTGCAGAGATCCTGCGCCCTCACGATGCGATTGCCGTCTGCCTGACGACTGCCTTCTACGCCGTTGTCAGATGGATTGGTCAGTCACTTACTTGCGGCTGCGCGAAGCCGCGCATCTGTAAAGGCTTCTGCATCGTCTGCTGGCTGAGCGCGCTGCGACGCATGCACGTCGCCAGACCGTCCATTTTTTCGGTCTTGCGCCAAGCGCAATGACGCTTGCGTAGCAGAGTGGTACGCAAGCACTTTGGTGAATCTGTTCTAAGAGGTGAGGCATGGGTTCCTTCCCAGTGACTTCTGTGGCTCGTGAAGCGGTAAGACACGATCAGCGCGAGGCGCAGGCCCCGCGTGAGGTGGGTTACTCCTCGCAACGCGGCGACCCGCAGGCCAATCCACAATTGAAGCAAGACCTGTCGCGTGCGCCCGTGCGTGCGGCGCGGCTCAAGGCCCCACGCGTGCCTATCGGTGTGCACATTGCGAATACCGGGCTGCAGGCAGCGCGGTTTGCCACCTCTGCGGTCGCAGGGCCAGCCGAAGCCGCAGTTCTGGACGCGGTGCATGCGCCCGCTGCGGCGGCATATGACTATGCAAAAGGGGAGGTGTCCTGGAAAAAGAATGCGGGTGTCACGCTTGCGCCGGCCTTGGCCTACGCCGTGGTGATGGGCACGCTGTCTGCCGTGCAGTATCTGGCGAACCGGTACCTGCAAGCGCAGTCGCAGACGAGTGTCAGCAAGGCCGACAGGGCGAAGGAGTTGGGCGTCACCGAAGCATGCCTGGACGCGGCCGTTGCCATGGTGAACAAGGGGGAGGTGGCCGGTCCCGGGGGTGAGATGACCGAAGAAGAGGCAGCTGCGCTGGCAGCAGATCTTCAGAACCTGGCAACGGCAGACCGTTCCCGGCTGCCGCCAGAGCTCTGGCGCGCTGCCAGCGGCGTTGGCGACGACGCCTACGCATTGGTCACGCAACTGCTCTTGGCCGCAAGAGCCCGCGCGTCTGCAGAGGCGTCTGCATCGTACGGCAGTTGAAAGGTGATCCCACGCGTTGCTGGTTGGAGTGGCGGGCCACGCATGCCCTGCCGGGTTTTCCGAACTACACCGGCGCAGACTTCAAAATCCCAGACAAACTCTCTCGCAAGATCAACTGCAGATGCATGCGGTTGAGTTCCATGCCGCTGGTCATTACGTTGTGCAGGCCGCCGCACATGGCGGCCACGGCGAAGACGCGGGCCTGGAATTCCTGCTCGCTGCTGGCCGGGTCGGCGTGGCCGCGCAGCAGGCGCTTGAGCAGGGCGCTGAGATGTTCGATCAGCGATGCGCTCTGCCGGCGCATAAAGGCGGCCAGCACCGGGTCGCGCAGGGTGGCCAGGTGCAGTTCCAGGTCGATGCGGGTGCGTTTGATGTTGATTTCCTGCAGCAGCCATTCTTCGAGCAGGCCGGCGATGAAATCCACCACGTGCACGTTGGCCGGGCGTTCCACCAGCCACATCTGGCGGATGGCGCGCATGTAGTTGCGCTCCAGCAAGGCGCGCACCAGCGCGTCCTTGTCTTCGAAGCGTTGCAGCAGGGTGCCGCAAGACAGCCGCGCGCGTTCGGCGATGAGCTCGAAGCTGGTGGCCGACAGGCCGATCTCGTCGATGCAGCGTTCGGCGGCGTCCAGCACTTCGTCGACCAAGAGTTCTTCGCGCTGTTTTGCGGTACGCAGCAGAAGGACGTTGGACATGGCGAGCGGTCTGGACGGGGCCTGCAGTATACCGGCGCGGGGTTACGCATCCGTTGGATGGCGCGGCCTGGATGAGGCGCCGGTCACGTCCATTGCACGGCGCTGGGGGCTGGCGCAGAGATGACACCGGTGGCGCGATGCGGCGGCAGTGGGTGGCGGTGATCGACCAGCCGTTCACGGCCGCTGTGCGACACGTGGAGTCCGGTTGTGCAGGAGATGGGTGTGAGTGAGAACAGTGCGGTTGCCGGTGTCTCGGCGCAATGGCCGGCGCGGTTGTGGGTGGTGCGGCATGGGCAGAGCGCAGGTAACGTGGCGCGCGATGTGGCCGAGTCCAATGGCGCGACGTTGATCGACCTGGAGCACCGTGATGCGGATGTGCCGCTCTCAGCATTGGGCGAGCGCCAGGCGCGGGCGCTGGGTGCGTGGATGGCCGGCTTGCCGGAGCATGAGCGGCCCACGTTGATCCTGAGTTCCACCTATGTGCGTGCGTGCCAGACCGCCTTGGCGGTGGCGCGTGCGATGGGCCAGCCAGACACGGCCGTGAGCGTGGACGAGCGGTTGCGCGAAAAAGAATTCGGCGTACTGGACCGCTACACCACGGCCGGCATCATCGCCACGTTTCCGGAGTTGTCGGAGCAGCGCAAGTTGGTGGGCAAGTTCTACTTCCGCCCGCCGGGTGGGGAGAGCTGGTGCGATGTGATTTTTCGCCTGCGCAGCATCGTGGGCGATCTGCAGCGCAATCATGTGGGCGCGCGGGTGCTGATCGTGGGGCACCAGGTGATCGTCAATTGCTTCCGGTATCTGATCGAGCAGATGGACGAGGCCACCATCCTGGCGATCGACCGCGAGGGCGATGTGCCCAATTGCGGGGTGACCGAATACGCCGCGGTGACCGATGGGCAGTCGCTGGAACTGGTGCGCACCAAGTTCGTGCCGCCGGAGCTGGCGGATGAGCCGGTGACCACCGAATCCGATCGGCCGGCAGGAGCACGCTGAGATGACCGGGCCACGCGTGCGCACCGTTACCGCTGCGGCCTTGCGCGCACAGCCGCTGCCGGCGCCGGGCGGCGACAAGGAGCAGCGCGGGCGTGTGTTGATTGTGGGCGGCTCGGCGCGCGTGCCCGGTGCGGTGATGCTGGCGGGCGAGGCGGCCTTGCGCGCAGGTGCGGGCAAGTTGCAGCTCGCCACCGCGGCCAGCGTGGCGCCAGGCATGGCCTTGGCCATGCCCGAGGCGTTGGTGCTGGGGCTGGGCGAAAACGGGCAGGGCGAGATCGTGCGCGGCCATCGTGCGCTGGATGCAGCCATGAGCGCATGCGATGCGGCGGTGATCGGCCCGGGCATGGCATCGACCAACACCACTGCGGCGTTGGTCAAACGCGCGATCGACCAGGCGGTGTGCACGTTGGTGCTGGATGCCGGTGCATTGTCGCCACGGCTGCGTGCGCCCCTGGGACGGCCCTTCGTGTTGACGCCACATGCGGGCGAGATGGCGGCCCTGGCCGGCGATGACAAGGCAGCAGTGGAAGCGGCGCCCGCCGACTACGCATTGGCGTTTGCCAAGAAGATGCGCAGCGTGGTGATCGTGAAAGGCGCAGACAGTTTTGTCGCCGGGCCGGACGGTGCGCTGTGGGTGCACCGCGGCGGTGTGCCGGGACTGGGCACCTCGGGCTCGGGCGATACCTTGGCCGGCCTGATTGCCGGTTTTGCCGCGCGTGGATGCGATGCGCTGACCGCTGCACTGTGGGGCGTGTTTGTGCATGCAACGGCGGGCAAGCAGTTGGCCAAGCGCATTGGCACGGTGGGGTTTCTGGCGCGCGAAATTCCGCCGGAAGTGCCGGGGATCCTGGACCGGTTGCCGAGGGGATGATCGACGCTCGTTGCGTTGATGCCGTGCGCAGACCAAAAGCCCCTCTCCAGCGGGAGAGGGGTTGGGGTGAGGGTACGTTTGCTGAAGTCGTGGAGCTGTCTTTCCAGTTGGGGTTTATGTTGTTGCCTTGATTGCCGGGGGCGGGTCGCACTCTTGGCAGACGTACCCTCATCCGGCCCTTCGGGCCACCTTCTCCCGAGGGGAGAAGGAAGTGTCCGATGGTGGAAGGATGCATGGTTGCGCTCGTTTGTGGCGCGATGTTGCGCCGCGTTGGTCGGTTAGGCTTGGTCACCAACCTGGGAGGGTGCACGGTGAAGCGAGCGATTGCGTGGTCGATGGTGGGGGTTCTGGGAGTTTGGGGTGCTGCGACTGAAACGGTGTTGGCATCTGCTTCTGCATCTGCAACAGCAACAGCAGCAACAGCAACAGCAACAGCAACAGCAACGCCTATTCCGGTGCCGGTATCGACGGCATCTGCATCCACGCCCGCATCGAAGGCGGTAGAGGCTGCGGTTGCGGATGCTGCTGTTCCGCCAGCAGCACCTGCCGGCGCACTACGCGTTTACACCTCTGCCCAAGGCGCAACGCAGCAGATGCGTGTCAGCACTGTCGATGTGCCCACGGCAGGGCATGCGTTGACCGAGAAAGAGAATTCCATCTTCGTCAATCCACAGCGGCGGTTTCAGGCGTTGCTGGGCATTGGCGGGGCGATCACCGATTCCAGCGCGGAAACCTTCGCCAAACTGCCCAAGCAGGCGCAGCGGCAACTGCTCACCGCCTACTACGACCCGGACAAGGGCATCGGCTACACGCTGGCGCGGACCACCATCCATAGCTCGGATTTCAGCAGTGGCAGCTACACCTATATCAAGGAAGGCGACGCGGCGCTGAAGACCTTTTCGGTGCAGCACGATGCGAAATACCGCATTCCGATGCTGCGCCAGGCCATTGCTGCGGCCGGTGGCACGCTCACCACGTTTGCCAGCCCGTGGAGCGCGCCGGCCTTCATGAAAGACAGCAACGCCATGCTCAAGGGCGGCAAGCTGTTGCCCGAATATGCGCAGGCCTGGGCCACGTACTACACGCGCTTCATTGCCGCGTATGAAAAGGCCGGCATCCCGATCTGGGGCATCAGCCTGCAGAACGAGCCGATGGCAGTGCAGACCTGGGAGTCGATGCTGTTTTCTGCGGAAGAAGAGCGCGACTTTCTCAAGAATCATCTGGGCCCCACCATGGCCAAGGCCGGCTATGGCGATCGCAAGATCATCGTGTGGGACCATAACCGCGACATGATGGTGCACCGCGCGCATGTGATCTTCGATGATCCGGAGGCTTCCAAATATGCGTGGGGCATGGGCTTCCACTGGTACGAAACCTGGGCCGGGTTCGCGCCGATGGTGGAGAACGTGGCGGCGGTGGCACAGGCGTACCCGGACAAGCACCTGCTGCTCACCGAAGCGGCGGTGGAAAAGTTCGACCCGGCCAAGCTGCAGCACTGGCCCAATGGCGAGCGCTATGGCACGGCCATCATCAACGACCTCAATCACGGTGCGGTGGGTTGGACGGACTGGAACATCCTGCTGGACGAGCACGGTGGCCCCAATCACGTGGGCAACTATTGCTTTGCACCGGTGCATGCCAACACGCGCACCGGCGAGGTGATCTACACGCCGAGCTATTGGTATATCGGCCACTTTTCCAAGTTCATCCGGCCTGGCGCGCAGCGGGTGAGTGCGGCGAGCAGCCGCAGTAACCTGGCTACCACTGCGTTCGTCAACAGCGATGGCAGCCTGGCGACGGTGGTGATGAATGCCACGGATGTGGCGATCCGCTACAACCTGTATGTGGGCGATGCCTCCAGCGTGCTGGAGATTCCCGCGCATGCGATCCAGACGGTGGTGCTGGCGCAGTGAGGCGTCGCCACGCGTACACGTGCGTGCCACTGGCGCGCATGTGCGGCCTGTGCAGCGTTATTCCCCGTGCACCGCCAATGCGGCATGGATCAAGGCGAGATGGCTCAACCCCTGCGGCAGATTGCCCAGCGCATCGCCAGTGTTGGCGTCCACCATTTCCGGCATCAGGTCGACATCGTTGCCCAGGCGCTCCAGCAGCCGCTTGAACAGGCGCTTGGCTTCGTCGCGTTCGCCCAGCAAGCCATAGGCTTCCACCATCCAGAACGCGCAGGCGGTGAATGTGCCTTCGCGCTGCTGCATGCCGCTGTAACGGTACAGCAGCTCATCGCAGCCCAGCTCGCGGCGGATGGCGTCGCGGGTGGACACCATGCGGGCGTGGCGCACCTCGGCCAGGCCGAAGCGCGAGGCCAGCATCAGGCTGGCATCCAGGTCGTCGGTGCCAGCGTAGAAGGTGTAGGCCTGCTTGGACTCGGACCAGCAGTGCTCATCGATCCAGGCCAGGATGCGCGCCTGCTCGCGTTCCCAGCGCGGCAGCATGGCCGACGACAGGTGGCCGACCTTGGCCAGCTCGCTGGCACGGCGCAGCGCCATCCAGCATTCGATCTTGGACATGGTGTAGTGCTCGTCCTGCTCCAGCTCCCAGAAGCCTGCGTCCTTGCGCATCCAGGCATCGGCACATTCGTTGCCCAGGTCGAACAACTGACGTGCGGTTTCCGGGTCCAGGATGTGGCCGGCATCGACAAAGCGCGCGGTCATCTCGAACACATCGCCGTACAGGCACAACTGCAATTGGTCATTCGCGGTGTTGCCAACGCGGACCGGGCGGGTGTCGCGGTAGCCGGCAATGTCGATCTCGCGCTCATCCGGCACGAGCTCGCCATCGAGCGTGTAGCACGGCCGAATCCAGGGGCGGTGGCGACGAATGGTGTGCATCAGCCAGCTGAAGGCGGCCTTGGCATCGGCCAGTGCGCCCACGCGCATGAATGCCTTGGTGGTGTACGCGGCATCGCGCACCCAGGCGTAGCGATAGTCCCAATTGCCATTGCCACCGATCTGCTCCGGCAGCGAGGTGGTGACCGCCGCGGCAATGGCGCCGGTGGGCGAAAACCACAGGAATTTGAGCGCAAGCGCCGAGCGCACCACGGTGCCGTGGTAGCCATTGTCGTAGCTGAGGTTGCCGCTCCATTCACGCCATTCCTGATCGCTGCGGTCGATGCGGCCGTCGATATCCGCCAGTGGCGGCACCGGCAAGGCTTCGCGCTCGGACGCGAGCAATGCCACGAGCTGGCGATCGCCGGCGGCAACGGGCAAGGTGCCGCGCACGCTGCGGTCATCGCAGTGTGCGATCTGCACCGCCTCCGCGTCGAAGCGCAGCATGGTCATCAACGGGCCAACGTGGTGCACGCGGCCGTTGGGCGTATCGCTCTGCCACGGCGTCGCTTCGCCTGCGCGCGTGCCTGGCCGATAGATGAGCTCGAACACCACCTCGCCCTCCAGCCCGTCGATGCGCCGGGCCAGCTCCGACCACGGCAGCCGGCCGGCCTCGCCACTGTTGACCGATTCGGTGAGGCGCGCGCGGCCACTTGCGGTGATGAAGGTGGTTTCCAGTACATTGCTGCCGTCGCGGTAACGGCGCTCCACCTGTTGCAACTCGCGCGGGCACAGCGAAAAGAAACCGCCATTGCCGGCATCGAGCAGGCGATCGAACAACGGTGGTGCGTCCATCTTCGGCACGCACCACCAGTCGATGCCGCCATCGGCGCCGCATAGCGCCACCGAGCGGCCGTCACCGATGGCGGCATAGCCGGCAATCGGTAACGTGCCGCTGGCATCGCGGCGGAACTGGGCGCTGGGGCGACTCAAGACAACAGCAGGCCGCCGGTGGCGCCGAACACCTCGCCGGTGACATAGCTCGATTCCTGCGAGGCGAGCAGGACGTAGAGCGGTGCCATTTCCACCGGCTGGCCGGCGCGCTTCATCGGCGTTTCCGAGCCAAATTCCGGGATCTTTTCTGGCGGCTGGCCACCGCTGGGCTGCAGCGGCGTCCACACCGGGCCCGGCGCCACGGCGTTGACGCGGATGCCTTTTTCGGCCACCTGCTGCGCCAGCCCCTTGGTGAAGTTGACGATGGCCGCCTTGGTGGAGGCGTAGTCGAGCAGGGTGGGCGAGGGCTGGTAAGACTGGATCGAGCCGGTGTTGATGATGGATGCGCCCGGCGGCAGATGCGGGATGGCCGCCTTGCACAGCCAGAACATCGCGTAGACGTTGGTCTTGAAGGTAGCGTCGAACTGCTCGGTGGTGATGTCGGCGATGTCCTTGATGGCGGTCTGCTTGCCGGCGATGTTGATCAGCAGATCCAGGCCGCCGAGTTCTTTCACCGCACGCTCCACCAACTGGTTGCAGAAGGCTTCGTCCTTGAGGTCACCCGGCACGGCGATGGCCTTGCGGCCTTCAGCCTGGATGAGCTGCACCACCTCGGCGGCATCCTGTTCTTCTTCGGGCAGGTAGTTGAGCACGATGTCTGCGCCTTCGCGCGCATAGGCGATGGCGGTGGCGCGGCCAATGCCCGAGTCCGCACCGGTGATCAGCGCCTTGCGGCCCTGCAGGCGGCCGAAGCCCTGATAGCTCTGCTCGCCATGGTCGGCCTTGGGCTGCAGCTCATGAATGGTGCCGGGCGCTTCCTGGGTCTGCTCCGGAAAGGTGGGCTGCGGGAACTGGGTGAGCGGGTTCTGCATTGCGTATTGGTTCTTCGCGCTGGACATGCACGGGTCTCCTGTCGAGGGGGAGTGGGGGCACGCAGGACGGCTGCGCACCGAGCGGCGCCCAGTGTGGAAAGCGATGCGCTGTGCAGCGGTGAACGAATGTTGTGCATGGTGTGAATGCGTGACCGCACGCAAACCATGCAGATATGCGTCAATCACCACCACGACGGTGGGCGCATGACGAGGTACACGATGCGGTGGGTGGGAATCGATGGCGCGCGTAGCGGTTGGCTGGCGGTGTGGGACACCGAGGACGCGTTGGCATTTGCGTATTACGCAACGGTGCAGGACGTGGCGCATGCACTGCGTGCGGCGGAGGTCATCGGCGTGGATATTCCCATTGGCCTGAGTGAGCACGCCCCGCGCGCGGCCGACGTGCAGGCACGCCGCTTCGTGGGCGGCCGCCGCGCCTGCAGCATCTTTGCTGCGCCGTTACGCGGCATGTTGCATGCGCAGTCGCAGCCCGAAGCATCGCGCCTGCATCGTGCGCTGGATCACGACAAGCAGCGCGGCTTCGGTGTGCAGTCCTTCGGGTTGCTGGACAAGATCCGCCATTGGGATGCCGCCCTGCGCAGCGATGCAGCCTGGGCTGTGCGCGTGCATGAGGTGCACCCGGAAGTTTCGTTCGCCGTGCTCAACGGCGGCCAGGGACTCGCCGCCGGCAAGAAGACGCCGGCCGGCCATGCACAGCGCGTGGCATTGCTCGGCGAACACGTCGGCCACGCGCGAGTGCAGGCGCTGCTGGCGGCCGTACCGCGGCGCTTGGCTGCGCCGGATGATGTGCTCGATGCGCTGGTGGCGTGCTGGAGTGCGCAGCGGATTGCGGCAGGCACCGCCGGCAGCTTGCCCGCGGTGGTGGAGCATGACCGCCATGGCTTGCGCATGGCGATCCGCTACTGACGCACCGCGTTAGCGCGCCGACATCGAATACGGCCGCTGCGCGGGGTCGATGGCCCATTGCTGATTCGGCGTGGCCTGCATGCGGAAGCGCAACTCGCCGCCGGCCTGAATTTCTGCGTGCGTCAGATAAGCGCGCGTCAGTAGCTGGCCGTTGAGGGTGGCGCTGCCGATGTATGGGCGTGCATCGCTCACGCCTTCGGCGATCACGCTGAAGCGCTTGCCGTTGGGCAGGTTGAGCGTGGCGCGCGGCAGGAACGGGCGGCCGATGATGTACTGGTTGCTTCCCGGTGCGACCGGATAAAACCCAAGCGTGGTGAACACGTACCAGGCCGACATCTGGCCCAGGTCGTCGTTGCCGGCCAGGCCTTCGGGGCCGGCGTGGTATTGGGTGTCCATGATCTGGGTCAGGCGTGCCTGCGTGCGCCACGGCTGGCCGGCATAGGCGTACAGATACGCGACGTGATGGCTGGGCTCGTTGCCATGCGCATACCAGCCGACCAGCCCGGTGATGTCTTCCATGTGCTCGAACACCTTCGGGTCCACCTTGGCGTCGAACACCGCATCCAGCCGCGCCAGCAACGTGTCTTCGCCGCCATGCGCGGCCGCCAAGCCGGCGACGTCCTGCGGCACGTACCAGGAGTATTGCCAGGCATTGCCTTCGGTGTAGTCGCTGCCATAGCCGCTGGCCGAGGGGTCGAACGGTTCGCGGAAGGCTCCGGCGCGGGTGCGCGCGCGCATGTAGCCGGTGGCCGGGTCGAAGGCGTGCTTCCAGTTGCTGGCGCGCTTGCTGAATTCTGCGGCGATGGCGGGCTTGCCTAACTTGTCGGCCATCTGTGCGATGGTCCAGTCGTCGAACGCGTATTCCAGCGTCTTGGAGGCGGCTTCGCCTTCTTCGTCGATCGGAACGTAGCCCAGTTCGCGGTACTGCGCGATGCCGTCGTAGGGGCCGTAGTTGGCGCTGGCCACCATGGCATCGAGTGCTTCGTTGGCATCGAAGCCGCCGATGCCTTTCATGTAGGCATCGGCAATCACCGGCACGGCGTGGTAGCCGATCATGCACCAGGTTTCCAGGCCATGAAACGCCCACACGGGCAGGATGCCGTAGGCGCTTTCCCGGCGTGAGGCGAGCAGGGAGTTGACTACGTCGCTGGTGCGCTGCGGCGGTTGCACCAGGGTGAGCAGGGGGTGCAGGGCGCGGTAGGTGTCCCACAGCGAGAAGGTGGAATAGTGGCTCCAGCCGTTGGCCTGATGCACGGCGTTGTCTGGCCCGCGGTAGCGGCCGTCGCTGTCCATGAACAACGTGGGCCCGAGCAGCGTGTGGTACAGCGCGGTGTACAGCTGGGTGCGCTGCTGCGGCGTGCCGTGTGCATCGATCGCCGACAACGCCTGCGTCCATTGCGCGCGTGCATCGGCGCGCACTCGGTCAAAGTCGAAGCCGGGCACTTCGGCGGCCAGGTTCGCAATGGCACTGTCTTCGCTGACCGGCGACAGCGCTAAGGTGACCACCAATGGCGTGCCGTCGTTGGCAACATCGAACACGCCCACCAGCTGCCGGCCTTCGATCTGCGCACGCTGCGCGGGGTTCTTGTCACCCGGCGGCGGGAAGCCCTTGTACGGGATGTCCTGTTCGGTGTCGTGCAGTTGCGTGGCGGTGAGCGGGCGCGAGAACCGCATGGCGAAATACAGTTGCCGGCCCGGCGCCCAGCCGCGCGTTTCGCGGAATCCGGTGACCGTGCCATCGCTGCGCACGCGCAGGCGCGACCACTGCACCTTGCCCGGGTAGTCGTAGAGGCTGGTGCGCAGATCCACCAGCACATGCGCGGGCACGCCCTTGGGGAACTGGTAGCGGTGCACGCCCACCCGCGCGCTGGCGGTGAGTTCGGCGCGGATGTTGCGGTCTTTCAAGGTCACCGCGTAATAGCCGGGCTGCGCCTGCTCGCTGGCGTGATCGAACTGCGCGGTGTAGCCGCTGCCGGGTGTGTTGGCATCGCCGCGTTCGAGTTTGACCTCGCCGGTTTGCGGCATCAGCAAGATATCGCCCAGGTCCGAATGCCCGGAGCCGGAGAAATGCGTATGCGAGAAGCCGACAATCGTGCTGTCGCTATGCCGGTAGCCGGCGGCCCAGCCGTAGGCCTCCTTGCGCGGTTTGATCTGGGTGTCCGGGCTCAACTGCACCATGCCGAACGGCACCGTGGCGCCGGGGTAGGTGTGGCCTTCGCCACCGGTGCCGATGAAGGGATCAACCGCGCGATAGGCCGATTCGGCGGCGCGTGGCGCGGCAGGGCTGGCGAAGACGACAAGGCCGGCAAGCAGCGCCAGCCAGCGGATACGGGACAACGCGATCAACCGATGCTGCATGCGAGACGACTCCGGGCAAGTGCAGCGCCGGACCGTAGCACAGGCCCTTCACTGGATCGACGTCGCCGCACAACGCCGTGCATGCTGCCGCGCTTGTGTCCGCCACTGCGTTCCTGCACATCTGCTGGCCACGTGGACGTGCATCAACGTGCGCGCTTCGCGGCCAGCACCGCCACGGTTGCCAGCGCAGCTACCGCCGCGCCGATGGCCAAGGTGTTGCGCCCTGCACGTGCGCGCACGGCCGGGCGACGGCGGAAACCGCCATCGATACCGCCGGCGATGGCGGGTGGGCCAAACACGTTGCCGCTGGAGCGGCCCACGCGCGGTGCTTGCGCGAAGTAACGCTGAAAGAACCGGCTCATCGCACGCGCGAACAGGTTGGGTGCCAACGCATGACCAACGCGCATGGCCTGCACGGCCGGGCCGATCACCACGGTATTGCGCGGGCGATCGAGCAGCCGCACCACCGCCTGCGCCACAGTGCGCGTGTCCAGCATCATCGGCGGGCCGGTGACGCGGCGGCCCACGTAGTTGGCACCATGCGACAGCCCCGGCGTGTCGACAAAGTACGGGTACACATCGCAGACATGCACCTTGGGGTGATCGATCAATTCCGCGCGTAATGCTTCGGAAAACCCGCGCTGGCCGAACTTGCTGGCGCTGTAGGCGGCGGCGTAGGGCGTGGCGGCAAATCCGCCCAGCGAGATCATGTTGACGAATACGCCATGGCCTTGTTCGACAAAGATGGGAATGGCGGCATGCGCATCGTGCATGCGCCCGATCAGGTTGGCCTGCACCACCGCCGTGCTCGCTTCGATGGGCACCTCGTGGAAGGTGCCCACCGCGCCTACGCCGACATTGCCGAACCACAGATCGATGCGGCCCAGAAAACTGCGCGCGCTGGTGGCCAGCGCCTGCACCTGATCGGCCTGTTTGACGTCGGTGGGCACCACCAGCACTTCGGCGCCGCGCGCACGGCAGCGCTCGGCAACCTGTTGCAATGCCTCTTCGCTACGCGCGGCCAGCACCAGGCGCGCGCCGCGTTCGGCAAACGCTTCGGCGGTGGCCTGGCCAATGCCGCTGGACGCGCCGGAAATCACCACGTGGGCAGGATGTGTGCGATGCATGCGGAGGCTCCTGGGTCGTAGAAGCGTCCATGCTTGATGCTGGCCTGTGAATGGCACGCGGCCATTTGCGTACCGCTGCGTGAAGCCAACCGGCACCGCAACCTTGGCAAAAGTTGTGCGACGTGATCAGCATCCAGTGCTGAAAATCACGGCCGCCATCCCCATCTGAGCGCAATGGATTTGTTCGATACACCGCTCGCGCCGCTGCAGGTGCTGGACGATGCCGAAGGCGGCGTGCGCTATTGGCCGCAGCTGCTGGCGCCCGCGGTGGCGCAGGCCGCGTTTGCGGCACTGCGCGACGGCGCGGACTGGCAACGCCACCAGCGCACGATGTACGACCGCGTGGTGGATGTGCCGCGCCTGCTGGCCTCGTACCGGCTGGACGCGCCACTGCCGCCGGGCCTGCCGCTGCAGGCCTTGCTGGCCGCGGTGCAGGCACAGCTGCCGGCACCGTACAACGCATTGGGCTTGAATCTGTACCGCGACGGTCGCGACAGCGTGGCCATGCACCACGACAAGCTGCACACGCTGCTGGCGCCGCACCCGATTGCGTTGCTGTCGCTGGGCACGCCGCGGCGGATGCAGTTGCGGGCCAAGCAGGGCGCCACGCGCGCGATCACGCTGGAGCTGGCGCCCGGCAGCCTGTTGGCGATGAGCCATGCCTCGCAGCTGACGCATGAGCACGGTATTCCCAAGACCACGCGCGCGCTCGGCGAGCGCATCAGCGTGGTGTTCCGGGTGCGCCCGCCCGCGCGTATGGCCGCCGGTCAGCACGGGCCGCACTGGGAAGCACCCACGCAAACGGACTGAACACAGGTGCGGCACGTGCGTGCACACCTAGCAAGGCACTGCGCAGCGGCCGCGAACACCGCGTAGTTGCACTGGATGCCTGCGCCCGCACGCTGCCCATTTCGGGTGATTGCCATCGCCATCACGTCTGGCCATGCTTGCATGCACTTCCCCCACCCGATACCGCCGCTCCATGAGCCTGGCTGACACCCGTCACCATCAGATGTTTCCCGAGCTGGATACGGCGCAACTCGCCATCACCCGGCGCTTTGCCAGCGGCCCGCCGCGGCGCTTCGACGCCGGCGAGATGGTGTTCGACGTGGGCGATGCGCACGCGCCGGTCTGGGTGGTGCTGGAAGGCGCCATCGAGGTGGTGCGTCGCGATGGTCTGGGCAACGAAAAACCCATCACCTTGCACACGCCGGGGCAATTCACCGGCGAAGTGAGCCAGCTGGCCGGGCGCGCGTCACTTGCCGCCGGGCGCGCGGGCGAGCACGGCTGCCTGGCATTGCCGTTCGACACCGCACATCTGCGCGCGCTGATGATCAGCTCGGCCGAAGTGGGCGAGGTGGTGATGCGCGCGCTGATCCTGCGCCGCGTGGGGCTGATCGAAGGCGATGCCTCCGGCTCGGTGCTGATCGGCGAACCCGACGACCCGCACCTGACCCGGCTGCAGGGCTTCCTCACCCGCAACGGCTATCCCAACACGGTGATGGATGTGTCCGACGAGGACGGCCGTGCGCTGGTGGAGCGGCTGGGCATCCAGGAACAGGACCTGCCGGTGATGGTGTGCCCCAGCGGGCGCGTGCTGCGCCAGCCCAGCGATGCCGAAGCCGCGCATTGCCTGGGCATGACGCCCGACATCGACCCGGATCACCGCTACGACGTGGCGATTGTCGGCGCCGGCCCGGCGGGCCTGGCCACCGCGGTGTATGCCGCCTCCGAAGGCCTGTCGGTGATCGTGCTGGACCAGCGCGCCATTGGCGGGCAGGCCGGTGCGTCGGCACGGATCGAAAATTACCTGGGCTTTCCCACCGGCATCTCTGGCCAGGCGCTGGCCGGGCGCGCCTACAACCAAGCGCTGAAATTCGGCGCAGAGCTGGCCATTCCTTTGGAAGCGGCCACGCTGGAATGCGGGCGCGAAGACGGGGCATTGCGGCTGGATCTGGCCGATGGCAAGCAGCTGCAGGCCAGCACGGTGGTGATCGCCTCGGGCGCACGCTATCGGCGGCCGCAGATCGACCAGCTGGACCGTTTCGAAGGCCACGGCGTCTCGTACTGGGCCTCGCCGGTGGAAGCACGCCTGTGCGAGGGCGGCGTGGTGGCGTTGGTGGGCGGCGGCAATTCCGCCGGGCAGGCAGTGGCATTCCTGGCGCCGCGGGTGAAGGAACTGCACCTGATCATCCGTGGCGAAGGCCTGGAAGCGTCGATGTCGCAATACCTGATCGAACGCATCGCCGCGCTGCCCAACGTGACGTTGCACACCGGCACCGAAGTGGCCGCGCTGGAAGGCGACCCCGAGCGCGGTCTGCAGGCGGCGGTGCTGCGCACGCGTGCCGATGGCCAGACCCAGCGCCTGGAGCTGCGCCACCTGTTCCTGTTCGTGGGTGCCGACCCCAACACCGGGTGGCTGCAGCAATGCGTGGAGACCGATGCGCATGGCTTCGTGGTGACCGGCAGCGTGCGCGCCGAAGGGCTGCCACCGTGCCTGCCGCTGGAGACCAACCGCCGTGGCGTGTTCGCCATTGGCGATGTGCGCGCCGGTTCGGTCAAGCGCGTGGCCGCCGCCGTGGGCGAGGATGCCGCGGTGGTCGCGCAGATCCATCAATTCTTGGCACACCAGGCCACGCCGGTGGCCGTTTCCGAACTTGCCAACGCCACGCAGGAGTCCGCGACCTCATGAGCCAGTGCACGCACCTCAGCCACATCCACCACGTCACCCCCAGCGCACGCGGCTGCGAAGAGTGCCTGGCCAGCGGCAGTGTGTGGGTGCATCTGCGCCTGTGCCGCGAGTGCGGGCACGTGGGCTGCTGCGACGATTCGCCCAACCGCCATGCCAGCGCGCACTTCCACGCCACCGGCCACCCCATCATCGAAGGCTACGACCCACCGGAAGGCTGGGGCTAGTGCTACGAGGACGAGCTGGAAGTGGAGTTGCCCGAGCAAACGCCACAGCTGGGGCCGATTCCGCGGTATGTGTGAGCGGCGCGTTGCGCCGCTGGGAATGGGGAATCGGGAGTGGGGAATCGGAAGGGCGTGGCTTGCGGTGGGGTATCTCCGCGTTTCACTGCTCCGTGCTGACGGAGTCGTGTTGATTGCGCCGCGTCTTCTCTCGGCGGGTACGTGCGGCTTTCCTAGCCGCATTGATTGACGCGCTGCGCGCACGCAGTCACGCATCGATGATCGTGGGCCGCCCGGGTGTTCATGCGCCGCGTCCGCAGGTCGCGTCACCCGCGCTTGCACCTCAGTCCGGCCAATGCACCGGGGGCAGGGCGCGCAGTTGCGGGCGGGCGAACAAATAGCCTTGCTGCAGGTGGATGCCTAAGTCGCGCAGGGTGCGGTATTCGTCGGCTTCTTCGATGCCTTCGGCGATGACGGCGATACCGAGTTCTTCGCACATGCCGGTGACGTGCCGCACGATCGCCTGGCGGCTGCGGTCGGTGTGGATGCCGCGGACCAGGGCGATGTCGAGCTTGAGCAGGTCTGGCTGGAAATCGGCCAGCAGGCCGAGCCCGGCATAGCCCGCACCGAAGTCGTCGATGGCGGTCTTCAGGCCGCGTGCCTGGTAGGCACGCAGGATGCCGAGCAGATGCGCCGGGTCGGCCATGTGCTCCTGCTCGCTGACTTCGAAGATGATGCTGTGCAGCGGCCACTGGTAGTGCTCGGTGGCCTCCAGCGTGGCGCGCAGGCAGTGCTCGGGGTTGTACACCGCGTTGGGCATGAAGTTGATCGACAGCAGCGCCGGCAACGCGATCGCCGCGGCGCATTCGATCGCCTTGATCCGGCAGGCCTGGTCGAACGCATAGCGGTTGCGCTCGTCCACCGCGCCGAGAATGCTCGCGGCCGAGGCGCCGTCGACGCCGCGCACCAGCGCTTCGCCGGCGTAGATGCGGCGCGTGGCTACATCGACAATGGGTTGAAAGGCCATGGTAATGGCGGTGGGAAAGTCCTGGCCATCGCGGCAGGCACGGCAAACGGGGAGAGTAGGCATCGGCGAGCAATCGTGCAGTGACAGACAACCCTAGTCCTATCGGCCGCACGGCGGTGTCTTTGAGGGACGATGTTGCAGGCCATCACCACCGCTGCCGTCGCGCTCGGCGATACTGCGGCCATCTTCAGGATTGGACGCCCCATGACCGCGCTCACCGAACGTTATGCCCAGGCCGTGGATTACGCCCGCATTGCCCACGCCGGGCAGCTGCGCAAGGGCACGCAGATCCCGTACCTGAGCCATTTACTTGGCGTGTCCACCCTGGTGCTGGAATGCGGCGGTGACGAGGACCAGGCCATCGCCGGCCTGCTGCACGATGTGGTGGAAGACTGCGGCGGCGGCCATGAGGGCTCGATTCGCGCGCAGTTCGGTGATGCGGTGGCCGATATCGTGATGGCTTGCACCGACGCCACCGCCGAGGACAAGGCCGACGTGGACAACACCGCCAGCGCCCGCAAGCGCGACTGGCGCGAGCGCAAGCAATCCTACCTGGCGCATCTGCGCAAGACGCCCGAGCGCGCACTGCTGGTGTCCGGCTGCGACAAGCTCTACAACGCCCGCACCATCGTGCAGGACCTGGAAAACCCCGACGTGGGCCAGGACATCTTCAACGTGTTCACCGCCGGGCGCGATGGCACGCTGTGGTACTACGCTGCGCTGGAAGAGATCTTCCGCACCCGCGAGGCGGCCACCGCGCGCCTGTTCAGCGGCGTGGTGGCGCGCATGCAGGCACTGGCCGACAGCTCCATCGACACCGTGCCTGCGCACGCGGTGGCCTGACCGGCGCAGCGGTGCAATCACGGTGGATCGGGCACAAGCGCTGACGCGCGCTGCATGTGTGGCGCGCTAGGCTGGCGCACTGTCCAGTTGTCGGTTTGGTGTCATGTCCAGCTCAGCGTCTTCTCCTGTCCCCGGCCTGGTGCGCGTGCGTGGTGCGCGCGAGCACAACCTCAAGAACGTGGACGTGGATATCCCGCGCGATGCGCTGGTGGTGTTTACCGGCGTGTCCGGCTCGGGCAAGTCGTCGCTGGCCTTCGGCACCTTGTTTGCCGAAGCGCAGCGGCGCTATCTGGATTCGATCTCGCCGTATGCGCGGCGCCTGATCGACCAGGTCGGCGTGCCCGAGGTGGATGCCATCGACGGCCTGCCGCCGGCGGTGGCACTGCAGCAGGCGCGCGGCGCGCCGAGTGCGCGCTCCTCGGTGGGCAGCGTGACCACCATCTCCAACTCGCTGCGCATGCTGTATTCGCGCGCCGGCCAGTACCCGCCGGGGCAGGAGATCATTTATGCGGATGGGTTTTCGCCGAATACGCCGGCCGGTGCCTGCCCCACCTGCCACGGCCTGGGGCGTATCTACGACGCCACCGAGGCCAGCATGGTGCCGGACCGCAGCCTGAGCATCCGCGAGCGCGCGGTGGCCGCTTGGCCGGGCGCGTGGCATGGGCAGAACCAGCGCGACATCCTCACCACGCTCGGGATTGATGTGGACGTGCCATGGGCCAAGTTGCCGAAGAAAACGCGCGACTGGATTCTCTACACCGACGAGCAGCCGGTGGCGCCGGTGTACGCCGGCTACGACCTGGACGAGGTCAGGCGCGCGCTCAAGCGCAAGGAAGAGCCCAGCTACATGGGCACCTTCACCAGTGCGCGGCGCTACGTGCTGCACACCTTTGCCAGCACACAGAGCGCGCAGATGAAAAAGCGCGTGGCGCAGTATCTGATCAGCACGCAGTGCCCGCAGTGCGATGGCAAGCGGCTGCGCCGCGAGGCGTTGTCGGTGACCTTTGCCGGGCTGGATATCGGCGCGCTGTCGCAGCGCCCGCTGGATGAGGTGGCCGAGCTGTTGCGCCCGGCCGCCGAAGCCACACCCGCCACGCAGTCCGCGCAGGGCAAACGCAAGCGCGAGGCTGCAGCCGAACATCCCGAACAGGTAATCGCCGCGCAGCGCATCGCCGAAGATCTGCGCGCGCGCATCGCGGTGGTGCAGGCGCTGGGCCTGGGGTATCTCACGCTGGAGCGCAGCACGCCCACGCTGTCGCCGGGCGAATTGCAGCGCCTGCGCCTGGCCACGCAGATCCGTTCGCAATTGTTCGGCGTGGTGTACGTGATGGACGAGCCCTCGGCCGGCCTGCATCCGGCCGATGCGCAGGCCTTGCTCGGCGCACTGGATCAGCTCAAGGCGGCCGGTAATTCGGTGTTCGTGGTGGAACACGAGGTGGACGTGATCCGCCATGCGGACTGGATCGTGGACGTGGGCCCTGCGGCTGGCGTGCATGGCGGGCAGGTGCTCTACAGCGGCCCGCCTGCAGGATTGGAACAGGTGGACGCCTCATCCACGCGGCGCTATCTGTTCGGCACGCCGCCGCAGGTGCACAGCCATGCGCGCGATGCCACCGGGTGGCTGCAGCTGCGCGGCATCACCCGCAACAATGTGCGCGCGTTGGATGTGGACTTGCCGCTGGGCGTGTTCACCACCGTCACCGGTGTGTCCGGCTCGGGCAAGTCGTCGTTGGTGAGCCAGGCGCTGGTGGAATTGCTGGCCGCCCATCTTGGGCAAACGCAGGCAGAGGAAGACGAGGCGCTGGATCCGCTGGAGCGTGGCACGCAGGTGCCGCTGGGTGGCGCGATCGTCGGTGGGCTCGATCAGGTGCGTCGGCTGGTGCGCGTGGACCAGAAACCGATCGGCCGCACACCGCGTTCGAATCTGGCCACGTACACCGGCCTGTTCGATCCGGTACGCAAGCTATTCGCCGCCACGCCGGCCGCGCGTCGCCGCCGTTACGACCCGGGGCAGTTTTCGTTCAATGTCGCCAAGGGCCGCTGCGCCACCTGCGAAGGCGAAGGCTCGGTGCACGTGGAATTGCTGTTCATGCCCAGCGTCTACGCACCGTGCCCCACCTGCCATGGCGCGCGCTACAACGCCAAGACCCTGGAGATCGAACTGCGTGGCCACAGCATCGCGCAGGTGTTGGAAATGACGGTGGACCAAGCCGCCACATTCTTTGCCGAAGACGCCAGCGTGCTGCGTCCGTTGCAGGTGTTGCGCGAAGTAGGGCTGGGCTATCTGCGGCTCGGCCAGCCGGCCACTGAACTCTCCGGTGGCGAGGCGCAGCGCATCAAGCTGGCCACCGAACTGCAACGCGCGCAGCGGCGCGACACCGTCTATGTGCTGGACGAGCCGACCACCGGCCTGCATCCGGCCGACGTGGATACCTTGATGCGCCAGCTGCAAGGCCTGGTGGCGGCGGGCAATACGGTGATCGTGGTCGAACACGATATGCGCGTGGCCGCCAGCAGCGACTGGGTGCTGGACATGGGGCCGGGCGCCGGTGGTGCGGGCGGCCATGTTGTGGTGGCGGGTACACCTGATGTGGTTGCACGGCATCGCGGCAGCCTGACTGCTCCCTTTCTCGGGGCGCTGATCTGTTTGATGATAGAGGTCGCAGTTGGACGACAACGCGCCGTCTAAGTGTCAAGAAGGTTCGCTAGCTCGCGCAGAGTTTCGCATGTGCATTTCCGCACCGAAATAATCGAACTAAGGTAATCGGGACTAACCCAAGCTGGGTGTCTAGGGTTCTTAGGACACTATGTGCCCGCGCGATGTGCCAACTCTTCTGGGAGGGAGACGGGCATGTGCTTGATTGTGGAAGATGCAACGGTACCGGCGTCGGTCTGTATTGATCACGATGCTTATGTTTCGGCCAGCAGTGCGCGTGCAAACACCGCGCGCGATGGTCTAGATTGACCGCGCTGCGTGACTGTGCGCTCGGCTTGCGCAGCTGGGGACGTAAGCACTGCTTCGCCTCAGCGGTCGGATGCCTTGTGCATCTCCGGTATCGCAGCGGTTCGAATGCATTTCCAGCCAGCGATCGGACCCATGCATTTTCTGGCGTCGTGGATTCGCACGCCTGCTGCATAGCCGCGCGTGGGCGTTGCAGAGAATGCGAGATCGTCGTCAGTAGATGCCGATGTCTAGTATCCATATCTTTGGGCTATTCAAATGACCTTACCGGATTCGATCACACGTTCGAGTCAGTCGCGACAAACGCCAACGCTGGAGCCTGCAGATCCAGCGACGGCTTCACCGCAGAGTAGGCCTGCACCCGAGACTGCGGCCGACATCCTGGGCGCCTTGCCTGCACGGGCGGGGCGCAGGGCATCCAGTAAGACCGCCAATGCTGCGCTCCACGTGCAGAACGTTTCATCGCATGGTGGACGGCGGGCTCGCATGCACCTTGAGGGCGCGGCTGCCGCAGACGGCGATGTCACGAGCTTGATGGAGGCGTGTCTGGCGCGTCGGCCCGTCGTTCACAGCGAATCCAGTCTGGGTGGCGGTGGACGTCAGTTGCGCTACATGCCGGATCGTGACGACTCGCGCATGCCACGCAACGAGGCGTTCTTCACCACCATCCCCGGCTTGCTGATCGCAGCTCTTACCGTGCATCCGGCGGTCGAGCGCCGCACCGGTACTACGCCGACGGCCGACCAGGTCGCCAGTCAGCTGGCCGATCCGCCGATCGGCCAGCTGACCGGCATCTGGCAGGCTGCCGACGGGCAATGTTTCGCCCTGCGTGCCAACCAACTGCATCGTGTCGAGGCGTCCGGGCACTGGGCAGCCGTACCGCTGCCACCGGCATGTGATGCGATTGCTCATCTCTGCATGCTTGGCCGGCAGGCCGATGGCGGTGTGTACGTCCGTGCAGGCGAGCTGTGCTGGCGTGCCGGCAACGAGCAGATGTCCATCGCGGTGGGCCCGACGCCCGAAGGCGCCTTGCTGCGGTTCGATGCGGACGGCAGGCCATGCATGCTCCATGCTGGTGTACTGCGCCGCTGCGATGACGATCAGCCCGGCCGGGTCGTGGAACTGACGCGTCCGGTAGCTGGCGGCCCGGCCTTCGAGTCGACACCTGCGATGCCTGTGGATGTGTTGCCACTGGCGCATGCCGCTGTCTTGGTGCTTGATGACAAGGGACGTGTGTATGAAGCCGACATGCGCGGGAGCGGGCCGATTGTCGCGCGACGATTGACGTTGCCTCGCCCGATGGGCAGCGAGCAGGGCTGGGCGGTGACCTCCATGGGGTTGTCGACCGATCACAGCGTGCATCTTCTGCTCGAACACAGCGACGGCAGGCGCATCTCGCTGCAGCGGCCGGCAGGGCAAGCGCAGTTCCAGCCGGCGTTCATGCTGGATCGTCCGTTGTTGCTCATGCGCAGCGAGGGGCTGCAGATGCCTGCGGATGAGGCGATGCAGTCGCGGGTGGTGCTTGATGGGCACGCGCAACTGGGACATCTGGACGGCGTACTGCATTACTCGCCTTCTCCGAACCAGCCATGGGAGCGGCTGACGCTTCCCGGCGGCGCGCCGTTGACCGGCGTTGTCTCCCTGCATAGCGGTCCGCGCGGTTTTGTCGATCGTCGTCCGGTGTTCGCACTGCTGGCCGCACCGTCCCGATTGGTCGAGCTCAAGCTTCCCGGGCGCACCACCTGGCTGGCTGCTCATGCGGCGCCCAGCACACCCTCGGGTGGGCCGCTCGCCGTGGTGCCGGACGTGGTGGAGGTGCGTTGCCTGCCGATCGCCCGCTTCGATGAAGACATCGCGCAGGCGGCGGTGCATGCAGACCGCAGCGCTGTGGTGATGGCCGCCTCGGGGCGATTGATCAAGGTCGATGCGGATCGAAACAGCGGGGACGTGCCCGCGCTGGAAGGCGTTGTCGCGATCGCGGTGGGATTGGATGATGCCTTGTACGCCTTGAGCCAACCCGGCGATGGATCTGCACACGTGCACCGTCTTTCGCACGACCATGACCGGTGGGAGGCTTTTCCGGTTACGTTGCCGCAGACCTCGCCACTCCCGAGTGCGCTGCGAACCACGCGTACCGGACAGCTGCAGTTACGGCTCGGCGCGCAGTGGCACACGGTGCTGCCAGCGATGACCGGTCCCGACCGGGCCCGCTTGCCTGCACGCGTGGCTGCGCATGCGTCGCCTGATGACGTGGCCGTTTCCGGCACCCAGTCCGGCTCCAATGCACGGGTCAATCGGCAGCAGGCAAGCCGTCTCAGGACACCGGACCACGATGCGGCGGTCAGCACCACGTTGCTGGGGACCACCTCCACCGATCCACTGAGTCTGCGCTCGAATGCACGGGTGCTCGCACAGAGCGGCCGCGCGCAGGCCGCTGCGCTCGTAAAGGTGCTCACGGACGTTGCCGGTGGCACTGCGCGTGCCGTGGCCGGGTGGACTGGCGTTGGATACGCGCCCACCACGCAGCAACGGCGGCTCGCCCGTTTCCGTTCCGAGGCAGAGCAGGTCCTGTCTTTGGCGCTTGAGATGTTCGACACCTTGCCGGTACTGGCAGAGGCGCGTATTGCCGGTGCCGCAGGTCCGCACCAGCCTGCCGCGCTGTCTCAGAGCCAGCACGAACGACTTACGACGCTGCGTAAAACAACCTTGGCTGGCTTGCTGCGCGATCTGCGCAAGATCGGGTTCCGTGAGGGCGTTCTGGCTGCCGATTTCTCCATGGCGGATGGCGGGTGCACCCAGCGCGCGAGTTCGACCGCAAGTTATCGCGCCGCCGAGCTTTGGCGGCGGGCGCGTTCGGCCGTGATGCGCACGACGGTACAGAACAGCGATGACATGTTGCCGCACTTGGATCGTTGCATCGCTGCGCTGGCCGGCGGTGCGTCGCTGCATCCGCAGGCGTTGACCGCTATGGAGCATGCACAACTGGCCGAATTGCGCGAGGTCAGTCATCGGCTCAAGGCTGCCGGGGTCAGATTGCCGATCCGAAATGGTCGCGCCACCGATGCGTCGAGTGATCCGCATGCCCTGCGCAGTGCATGCCTGCTCGCAAGTCTGATGGAGTACAACGCGTTGCTGGATGTCGATGATGCGGCGGCGCTGGAGGCGGCCGACGCAAGGCAGCGGCAATCCGGGCTGCGAGCCCTGGCGAAGCTGGGTCTGTCGTCATGGCGTGAATTGGAGGCCTTCGACGACGTGGTGACCACCTTCCGCGAGGAAGTCGCCACCCCGGGGAGCGCGCGTCAGCTGCAATTGCTCAAGAGCATCGGCCTGTCGCCAGGCGCGGCCCCGGACGAAATGGCTGCGCGCATGATCGATGTGTTGCAGGACCTGTTCAATCGCAGCACGTTCTTCACAAGCAGAGTGCGCTCTGCCGAGCTGCGCGGCTCGCTCGGTTCTACGCAATGGATGGATCTCAATCCGGTCAGCGTCGGCATGGGCGGCGAAGCCATCCACGCGCTGGGTGTCGAACGCATCGGCGACTCGAAGGACGGCGATGCGGGACTGGTTGCCTTCTTCGTTCGGCATGCCAAAGCGACCGCGTCAGGGACGGCAGGCATACGCATTGATCTCCGGCCTGGCCCAGGAACCGGCGCACATGTCTACGATGCGGATCCTGCACGGACCTTGTCGGCGACGTGGGGCGGGGCGGCAAATCTCAGCGCAGGCGGTACCTACCAACATGGCGTGGGCGCAGCCGTCATCCTCTCGCCATCGACGATTCCTGAGTTCGCCAGGCTGTTGTTTGATCGTCATGATGACGATACCACCAAGCTATTGCGTGCAGGCGTGAACGAGGGGGCGATCGGGCTGGATCTGTTCGAAACCAATGCCAATGGATCGCTCAACGTCAACCTGACCTTACAGCCGCTCGCGGTGCGGCATTCTTACGGTCCAAGACAGCCCGTCGCACCCAACGCCGCGCCAGACGCAGCCGGCACCGACAACCCGCGTAGCGCAGTCTCGGCCTCCTTGCCGTTCAGCATGACGGCGCAGGCCGGTGTGCAATGGAGCCAGATGGAGCTGCATCTGGACCATGCGTGGCAAGAGATCATCGGACTCGAGTTCCAGGGCCGCGTCGGCCTCACTGCCGAGGTCAGCAGCGGCATCAATCTCTCGGGCGCATTGACGTCGGTGCTTGGCCGAAATTTCGCACGGCTGGTCAACGCGGTTACCGGTGCCGGCAATCTGCAGTTGGCCGGTGTTCGAGTGGCCTCCAGCGACGTGCAACTGCCGACCGATGCGCCATTGGACGATACGCGCACCGGTCCTTTGCTGGGGACCGCCAGCTACAAGCGCACGCTTGACACGCAAGCCGCCCAGCCGATTAGCCCGCAGGCATGGGACGCGATGCGCAAACGGCTCGAAGAGATCATCCCGGAGAGCATGGCCGAACTTGATGGAATGCGATATCCGGCGACACCTGGCGAGCGACGGGACGTACTGCTGAAAGCAATCGAACGTATTCAGGGGGCGCAGGCGCGTGCGATCGAAGCTGGCGCCTTGCTGGAGGGTCCGGCGCTGGCACAACAACGTGCGTGCGCCGAACAAGCCACCCTTGCCGAGGCGTCCTCGCTATGGAAGGGCGGCTCGCCCTCCGAGCGCGCGGCCATGGTCGACCTGCTGCACCAGTTGCGGCAAGAGGACGCTGCCGCCATCCAGCAGCGTGCGCGCATCATTCCTGGCGCACGTGTGGAGATCAACATGTTCGGGCGCGAATCGCTCGACGCGGTGGTCAGCCATGCCATTGGTCATTACGCGCTTGGCGAGAAAATGCGCGACGTTGCGGAGCTGCGTCGCAAGATTCCCGGGCTGGGCGAGGTATTGCAGAGGTTCAAGGATGTTCCCAACGTGAATCAGGTTCGCTTCGTGTTCGAAATGCGGCCCCAGGCAATTGTCGCGATCAACGACGCGCTGGAGGTCAAACAGCACGCGCAGGCTGCAGCCGCACTGGGATTGCGGGAGCCCGCAGGTGCAATGGCCTGGCGTGATGCGCTCGTTGCCGCGCAGCGGTCGCCGGATCTCTACCGTCTGGCGGCTATCGCTGTGCACAATACCGACGAAAACCCGGTGACCAGTCGCGTCGGCCTGCCGCTGCTGAATGTGGCAGCTACGGCAGTGTCGTCGCACCAGCTGTTCGAGGCAGAGATCCAGTTCCGTTATGGGCTGTACGATCGTATCGAGGGCGCCGAAGTGCTCGAGGCAGGAGTACGTGCACTGCGACAGTCACTGGACCCTTTGCAGGTGGTGGGTGTGCAGGCGCTCGGGCAACGTCAGAGGGCGAACATTCCCTCATCCGTTCCGGTCTCGCCGCGCGGCGAACGGCCCAGGCTGAAGGAAGCGCGCGACCTGGAATTCGAACGCCATCTCCAGATGGGCGTCGTGCCGGTTGGCCCACACCTGCGCGCCTTGACGCGCGACCTGACACGGTTCGAGGAGCAGACCCAGCGCACCGTGGCACAGTATCTGGCACACGACGCTTTAGCAGATGCAGTGAGTGGCGCACAGGCCAATGTAGGCGAACGCATCAATCAATTGTTGGCCAGGCTTGCACCCGCAGACGACGGCGTGACCGAGGCAGCTATCACCGGATCAGGCCTGCATCGTAGGCTCGCTTCGCTGCAGGCCTGTCGCGATGCTGTGCATCAGGCAACCGATGCGCTGGACAAGGCATACGACGACTTCCGCACCCACATGGACGCCAGTCGCGCCGAGAACAGGGACATTGCGGCGGTTCAACATGCGTTCGAATTTCTACAGCGCGCTGCCGAGTGCGATCACACGCTGGTGTCTGCAGTCGACGTTCTCTTGCGTCGGACCGCAGAAATATATGAGGTGCAGGACCGAGAGCTCCGGGATATGGACGACAGGCTGGACGACTTGCTGCCGCGTCTCGATGGACTGGGCCAGGCCTCTGAGCTGGAGCGCAGGGCTTTTGAAGATGCCGAACAACGCCTTGTAGAGGTCCGGAACGAAGCGCTGCAGGTATTGGACAGGCATGCTGGGGGGACGGACGCTGCAAAAGCGATTGATGCGGAGGGCAAGGCAGAGGCCATCAAGACACTTGAAGATGCGATGAAGGACGCCTTGCAGCAGATGGCTGCGACCCGTGATCGCATCGCAGAGCTCGTGTCGTTGAAAGATAGTCTTTGCGCCCGGCTGGCAGACGATGTCGGGGCGTTGCGCGACATCGACGAGCATACACTTGCCGCGCGATCGGTCGTGATGCAGGCGCGTGATCTGGGCGCCGGTGCGCATGCCGCAATAGTGGCCATGCTGAAGGAATTGTCGGATGACGATGCCCCGGGCCAGGACGTCGCCGGCAGCCAGATCACGTCGGGCCAGGAGTAACCGACCACCCAGGCATCGTGCAGTTTCAATCAGCTGTGTCGCTCCGCAGCGCAACGCTGCTTTCGCATCATCAGGCATGGGACTTCAGGCCGCTTGTCCTACGCTGGGGGAGCATGCCTTGGCCGGCGCCAATTGTCCGAGCCTCATTATCCGATACATCTGGGATCGCGCGAGCGGTGCGCTTCGTCGAGCCGATGCGAAGTTGATCGTCGCATCAATACGTGTCACGGTGCGCAGCCTCTGTTCCGTGCGCGCCAGATGCGCGTTGAATGTCTCCCGCATCTGCGCGGCAGTTTCGCCTGTGTCAGGCAAACGCTGGAAGTCGAGAATCGTGGTGACGTAAGGGAGAGAGATCCAGGCCGCCAAACTGAGCGACGCAGAGCACTCACTCTAGCAGTTCAAATCTCGCAGAAACGCCTGCAGCTTCGGCCGATGGCGCCACCCACACATCGAACACGCCGGGCTCCACGGTTGGCTGCAATGCCTGGCCGATAAACAACAGGTCCTCACGGCGCAGCACGAACTCCACCGCCACGCTGCCGCCTGCCGGCACTGCAAGCTTGCGAAAATCCTTCAGCTCGCGCACCGGGCGGGTGACGCTGGCGCTGCGGTCGCGGATGTAGAGCTGCGCCACTTCTTCCGCATCGCGCGTGCCGCGGTTGTGGATGCGCGCGCTGATGCGCAGGCTGCCGGTCGCCGTCATCCGCGTATCGCTCAAGCGCAGCTCGCCGTATTCGATGCGGCCATAGGTCAACCCGTGGCCGAAGGGGAACAGTGCGGTGTTGGGCACCGTTCGGTAGTGCGTTTTATACGGCTCCAGCACATCCGGCTGCGGATTGGGGCGGCCGCTGGAGGTGTGTGCGTAGAAGTAGGGCACCTGGCCTGCCGCGTGCGGAAAACTCACCGGCAAGCGGCCCGATGGCGCACGCGTGCCAAACAGGATGTCGGCTACCGCAGCGCTCGCCTCCGAACCCAGGAACCAGCTGACCAGGATCGACGCGCATGCGAGCACCGGCCCCTCCAGCGCGAGTGCACGGCCGGTGCTCAGCAGCACCACGACCGGCGTGCCGGTGGCGATCACGGCCGCCAGCAATTGCTGCTGTACCTCGGGAATGCTGATCTCGGTGCGCGACTGCGCCTCGCCCGAGTAGCTCAAGGGTTCACCGATTGCCAGCAGCGCCACATCGGCATTGCCAGCGGCTGCCACTGCCGCCTGCACCCCGCCCGGCAGCGTTTGATCGAAGCCGCAACCGTCCTCCACGCGCAGTGCAGTGGGGTCGTCCAGCGCGCCCGACAGTGCAGCGGCCAGCGTGTTGCGGTTGTCCTCTTCATCGAACAGGCTCCACGGCCCGGCGTGATTGAGCCAATCGCGCGCCATTGGCCCGATCAACGCAATGCGCTGGCCGCTGCGTCGCAATGGCAACAGCTCGCCGTCGTTCTTCAGCAACACCACCGATTTGCATGCGGCTTCGCGCGCCAGTGCCAGGGTCTCGGCGCGGCGCTGACGCGACTGCGCGAGCCTGGGCCGGATGCGCCGGAACGGATCGTCGAACAGCCCCAACGCCGCCTTGAACGTCAGCACGCGGCGCACCGAGGCATCCAGCCGTGCCATCGGCACCTCGCCTGCGGCAACCAGGGCAGGCAGGTAGCGCAGATACAGGCCGCTTTCCATGCTGATGTCCACCCCGGCCATGAAGGCCAGCCTGGCCGCCTCGCGGTCGTCGGCTGCAACGCCGTGCGCAACCAGTTCCTGGTCGGCGCTGAAGTCGGACACGACCAAGCCTGGGTAGTTCCACTCCTGCCGCAGCACGCCATCCAGCAACCACACGTTGGCCGTTGCCGGAATGCCCGACAGTTCGTTGAATGCCGCCATGGTCGTGACCGCACCGGCAGCGAAGGCGGCCTGAAACGGCGGGAAATAGACCTCGCGCAGCGTCCGCTCGGAGACATCTACACGGTTGTAATCCAGCCCTCCTTCGGCCGCGCCGTAGGCGGCGAAATGCTTGGGACAGGCTGCCATCGCATCGGGATTTGCCAATCCTGCATCGCCCTGGAAGCCGCGCACCCGCGCCTGTGCGAACAGCCGCGCCAGCAGCACGTCTTCGCCAGCGCCCTCGACGCCACGGCCCCAGCGTGCATCGCGGGCGATGTCCACCATCGGCGCGAAGGTCCAGTCCAGACCCACCGCACTGGCCTCCATGGCCGCTGCGCGCGCCGTGCGCCGTGCCAGGTCTGGCTCGAAGCTGGCCGCTTCGGCCAATGGCACGGGGAAGACGGTGGTATAGCCATGGATCACATCGGCGGCGAACAGCAACGGAATGCGCAGCCGGCTTTGCAGCGCTGCCTTCTGCAGTTGCTGGTGCCAGCGCACGTTGGAGCCATTGAAGACCCCGGTCAGCCGCCCGGCCCGGGCCGCAGCCAGCTGATCGTCCCCATCGGCAGAGCGTGCAAGCGGGTTGGCGACGATCGCCTTGCCATCCTGCTGCGCCGAGCTGAACAGGCTGAGCTGGCCAGCTTTTTCTTCCACGCTCATGCGCGCGATCAGTGCGTCGATGAAAGCAGGCGTGCGCACCGCCCCGGACGGCAGCGCCCAGCCGGTGGGAATGCGCGCGAGCAGGCCTAGCGCGGCGGCGCCACCCAGCAGCTGGCGCCGCGTCGTGCGTGGAGACATGTGAGGATTCTTGGGTGGAGTGTGTGTGCACGCTACAGGATGGGCGACCCCGGTAACCAGACTGCTTTCGCTTTCCGCGCGGTGACAACGCAGAGGCCTGCAGATCGATCACGAACCGGTCATGCACGTCGGTGTCGTGCACGCGCGCTGGATGGACGTGCGGTAGCGCAATACGCCTAGATGTCTACCAGTGACGAAAATGAAACGGACCCAGTGCATTCGATGCACTGAGCCCTGTCGTACCCCATCAATTGTCGGTTGCGTTGTGCATTGCAGGCACATCGCCCCGCGTTCGTCAGTCCGCCATCACCTTGTCTGGCGTCATCGGGGTACTGCGGATGCGCTTGCCGGTGGCATGGAAGATCGCATTGCAGATCGCTGCCGAGACACCGATCAGGCCGATTTCGCCAACGCCTTTTGCGCCCAGGCTGCTGACGATGCGGTCGTCCTCGTCGGCGAAGATCACATCGATGTCGTGGATGTCGGCATTGGCCGAGACGTGGTACATCGCAAAATCGTGATTCATGAAGCGGCCGAAGCGGTGATCGGACTGGGTGTGCTCGTGCAGCGCCTGGCCGATGCCCCAGACCACGCCGCCCACAATCTGGCTGCGCGCAGTGATCGGGTTGAGGATGCGACCGGCCGCAATCGCACTGACCACGCGGGTTACCCGCACCGTGCCCAGCTCTTCGTCAACGCGCACTTCCACGAACACCGCGCCATGGGTGGCACGGGTGTAGTTGCGCTGCTTGAACACATTGGGCAACAGCAGGAACTTGTCTTCGATCTGTTCCAGCTGAGCGACACGCAACAGCTCGGGCAAGGCGATGGTGGTGCCGGCATCGGCGCGCAATGCCAGCGTGCCATCGGCGAAGACCACCTCGTCCAGCTTGGCCTTGGTAAAGCGCGAATTCGGTAACGCCTGGGCCAGCCGCAGCAGCCGTGCGCGCAGTTTCCCGCATGCACCATCCACCGCCGAACCTACCGTGGTCACATGCGACGAGCCGCCTTCGATCGGTGCGACCGGCAAGGTGGAATCGCCCAACTGAAAGGTGACCTGCTCCATCGGCAGGCCCAGCGCTTCGGCGGCAATCATCGCCATCACCGTGTAGGTGCCGGTGCCGATATCGCTGGCGGCGCTGCTCACTACCAGGCGGCCGTCGGCATGCAGCACCGCGTGGGCACGCGCAAACATCTGCATCGCATCCCATTGCCCGGTGGCCATGCCCCAGCCAACCCATTCGCGCCCCTCCTTGCGCACGCGCGGCTGCAGCGGCCGCTGTGCCCAGCCGAAGCGCTCTGCGCCTTGCTGGTAACACTCGCGCAACGCCTTGCTGGAATAGGGCTTGTCGTCGGCGGGATTGACCTCGGCATAATTCTTCAAGCGCAAGGCAAGCGGATCCATGCCGATCTCGTAGGACAGCTCGTCCATCGCCACTTCCAGCGCATGCACGCCGTGCGCAGCGCCGGGCGCGCGCATATCGATGGGGGTGTACTGATCCAGGCTCACCAGGTTGTAGCCCAGGTGCACGTTGTCGCAGGCGTACAGCTGGCCGCTCCAGTTAACCACCACCTCCACGTAATCCTCGATGCGCGACGTTTCGGCGATGGCTTCATGCCAGATCGCGCGCAGCGTGCCGTCGCGATCAGCACCGAGCTTGAGCCGTTGCACCGTTTCCGGGCGGTGGCCGAAGGTGAACATCTGTTGCCGCGTCAGCACCACACGCACCGAGCGATCCAGCAGGATCGAGGCCATCACCGCCAGCGCCAACTGGTATTGCGGGCGCAGGCCTGAACCGAACGCACCGCCCACGTACGGGTTGCGCACGGTGACCTTCTGCTTGCTCAGCCCGAACACGTGCGAGACATACCAGCGGCTGTTCTGCGAGCCCTGGGTCTTGTCGTAGATGGTGAAGTGTCCTTCCGCATCGCGGATCACCGTGGAGGCGAACAGCTCCATCGGGTTGTGGTGTTCCACCGCGCTGTAATAGTCGGCCTGGATCTGGTGCGCGGCATTGACGAAGGCCGTGTCCGGCTCGCCCTTGTCCTTGGGCGGCGGCGAAAAGCCGGCCTTGAGCGGCTTGGGCTTGTGCATGCGGCCCAGGTTGGCCATCAGGTTGGTGTCGTGCGGCTCGCTGGCGTATTCCACCTGGACCAGATGCGCGGCATGGCGCGCAGCCTCGAAGGTTTCCGCCACCACCAGCGCGATCGGCTGGCCGCTATACAGAATGGCGTTGTCGTACAGCGGCCGGAACGGCGAGCCGGCCGGTGCGGTCATGTCCTTGTAGAACAGGTCCATGCCGCGCATGTGCGGGCGGTTTTCGTGGGTCACGATCTCCAGCACGCCGGGCACCGCGCGTGCGGCCTCCAGGTCGAAGGCGACGATGCGGCCCTTGGCAATGCTGCTGTTGACCACCACCCCATACGCCAGGTCGGGCACCGGCCATTCGGCGGCGTAGCGCGCCTGGCCGGTGACCTTGGCGCGCCCATCGATGCGCGGCATGCCGGTGCCGGTGGGGCGGTGCCCGGTGCCGGGGTCGGCGACCGGTGCAATGAGCTCGTCGGGGCGTGCGTTCATGGGGAGTCCTCCAGCGCGCTGGTGCGCCCGCGGTTGTCGATGGTGCCTTCGCGCGCGACGTCGAGTGCGCGCACGATGGTGCGGTGTGCCAGCGGAATCTTGAAGGCGTTCTCGCCTTGCGATTGCGCGCCCTGTAGCAGTGCATCGGCCAGTTGCGCAAAGGTGTGCGGCGTCGCCGGCATGCCAACCACGCGCGCTTCGGCCTCCGGCAGGCGCCAGGGCTTGTGCGCCACGCCGCCCAGCGCCACACGCACGGCGCGGATGCTGCCGTCGTCGGCAAGCTCCAGCGCCGCTGCGACCGATGCCAGCGCAAAGGCGTAGGACAGCCGCTCGCGGATCTTGAGGTATGCACTGTGCGCCACGAAGCGCTGTGCATCCGGTAGATCGATATGCACGATGAGTTCGTCCGGCTGCAGCGTGCTGTCGAGCTCTGGGTGCTCGCCAGGCAGGCGATGGAAATCGGCAAAGGCGATGTCGCGCGCGCCATTGGAGCCTTGCACGTGTACCACCGCATCCAGCGCCGCCAGCGCCACGCACATGTCGGAAGGATGCGTGGCAATGCAGTGCGCACTGGCGCCCAGGATGGCGTGGTATTTGGTCAGGCCGCCAATCGCCGAACAGCCGGTGCCGGGCGCACGCTTGTTGCACGGCGTGGCGCGGTCGTAGAAATACACGCAGCGGGTGCGCTGCAGCAGGTTGCCGCCATTGCTGGCCATGTTGCGGATCTGTGGCGAGGCACCGGCCAAAATCGCCGCGCTCAGCAACGGGTAGCGTGCCTCAACCTCGGGGTGATAGGCGGTGTCGGCATTGCGTGCGAGTGCACCCAGACGCAGACCGCCCGCCGCGTTGGTGGTGATCTCGCCCAATGGCAGGCGGTTGATGTCCACCAGCTGGCTGGGCCGCATCAGCTGCAGCTTCATCAAGTCAGTGAGGTTGGTGCCGCCGGCGATCAGGCGTACCGGCGCTTCGGACGGGACTGGCTGCGGATCAGTGCCGCGCGTGGCGATCGCGCCGACTGCCGCGTCCACGCTCTCCGGGCGTGCGTAGCTGAGCGGAATCATGCCGGCACCGTCCCTGGGGTCCAGGGGGTTTCGGCCGAGTCGCTGCTGTCCGAGGGTGTGCCCAATACTTCCATCACCGCATCGGTGATCTGCGGATAAGCGCCGCAGCGGCAGATGTTGCCGCTCATCAATTCGCGCACCTGATCACGATCGCGCGCCTGGCCTTCGTTGATCAGGCCCACCGCCGAACACAACTGCCCGGGCGTGCAATAGCCGCACTGAAATGCATCGTGGGCAATGAAGGCGCGTTGCAGCGGATGCAGCTGTTCGCCTTCTGCCAGGCCTTCGACGGTGGTGATGTCCGCACCGTCCTGCATCACCGCCAGGGTGAGGCAGCTGTTGATGCGACGGCCATCGACCAATACCGTGCAGGCGCCGCATTGACCGTGGTCGCAGCCCTTCTTGGTGCCGGTGAGATCGAGACGATCACGCAGCAGGTCGAGCAAGCTCACCCAGGCTTCGAGCTGCAGTTGATAAGGCTGACCATTGATGCGCAGCGCCACAGGATACGTGGGCGCAACAGTGGTGGCAGTGGCCGGTGCCGTGTCACGGGCTGCGGCGGGAGTGGCATTCATGCGAGCCCCGTGGCGATGGCTGAGAGGGTCTTCACCTTGACCGCGCGGCGGTCAACGCAGGGTGTACGCAATGCGGTGGTGGTGTTCACATCGATGCGATGTTTGAGGCTGAACTGTGCAACGCAACGTGCAACGGGCGGCAGGCCGAGCTCGCCGTTTGCCTTGCACATGGGGAGGCTGGAACTGAATTCGTCAGCTGCGCGTTGTTGCGCTCCACGCCAATCGCACGGCGTGCGACAGCGGTCTCGGTATCCTGTGCAGATGATGACGAGGTTGCAATGAGCCGGCGCGGCGGCAGCGCCGATCTTCCGCTGCATGGTGGGCGTGTGCCGCGCTGGTTGGGCGAGCGGATGACGCGGCTGGGCACGGTGATGTGCGAGGCCATCGTGCACACCTATGGGCGCGACGAATTGTTGCGGCGGCTTGCGCATCCGTTCTGGTTCCAGTCCTTCGGCGCGGTGATGGGGATGGACTGGCATTCCTCCGGCATCACCACCAGCGTGATGGGCGCACTCAAGCGTGGGCTGACGCCGTTGTCGGGCGAACTGGGCATTCATGTCTGCGGTGGGCGTGGGCGATATTCGCGCGTAACGCCTGCCGAGTTGCTGGCAGTGGGCGATGGCGTGGGGCTGGATGGCGCTGCGTTGGCGCGTGCCAGCCGCCTGGTTGCCAAGGTGGACAGCGCCGCGGTGCAGGATGGTTTTGATCTGTATCTGCACAGTTTTGTCGTCAGCGACGAGGGGCGCTGGGTGGTGGTGCAGCAAGGCATGAACGGGCAACGCAAGCAGGCGCGCCGCTATCACTGGTTGTCGGAAGGGCTGAGCAGTTTTGTGGATGCGCCGCACGCGGCGATCGATGGGCCGCAGCAGGGCAGCATCGTCAACCTGGCCGACCATCGCGCCGCTGCCGCGCGTGAGGCGCAGGTGGCGTTATTGCAGACGCTGCCGCCGGATCGCCTTGCCCGCGAATGGCAGCGCATCGACGCCGCGCAGGCGCCGGTTGCGCCTGCTGTAGCGCAAGCACCGGTCACCGGTGACCTGTTTGCAGGCCAGGGCTGGGATCCCGCACAGCAACCGCATCTGAGCATGCCCGACCATCACGACGTGCGCAGCGAGAACGTGATCACCCGCCGGCTGCATGCCAGCCTGGCGGCTGCGGCCGAGTGCGGCCCCGCCGATTTCACCGCGCTGTTGCAGGTGCCGGGCGTGGGTGCGCGCACCGTGCGTTCGCTGGCGATGGTGGCCGAGGTGTTGCATGGCACACCGTGCCGTTTCAGTGACCCGGCGCGGTTTTCGCTTGTCCACGGCGGCAAGGATCGGCATCCGTTTCCGGTGCCCACGCGGGTGTTCGATCACACCATCGGCGTGCTCAAGCAGGCGATGCAGCAGGCCCGGCTTGGCAACGAGGAGCGGCTGCAGGCGATTGCGCGGCTGGATGCGCAGGCACGTCGGCTGGAAGCCAGCGCACGGGGTCCTTCGGTGGAAGCGTATATCGCGCAGGAACGCGTGGATGCGCACCGCTATGGCGGGCGTAGCGTGTTCGGTTGGGAGCCGCCAGTTGAGGATCATCAACCGCTTGCGTCGCAGGCGCAGCGCAAGGCAGGCCAATGAGCGCGCAACTGCGCCGTGGCAAGGTAGCCATCGACGGCCGCTGCTTCACCTATGTGTTCCCCTGCCAGTGGGAAGACCATTGCAAGATCGGCTTTTCGCGCGACCCGCTGGGCCGCATCAGCAGCCTGCATCCGCGCTGGTTTGCGTTCTTCGACCTGGAGCGTGGCGTGCTGGTGGAAGCCGAGCGCGAACGCGATGCGCGGGATCTGGAGTTGCAACTGCGCCGGCCCCTTGGGGAGCACAACGCACCGGCGCCGATGGCGATTCGCAGCGCAGCGGGCGGGCACACCGAATGGTTTCGCGGTGTGGGGCAGGCACTCGAGGTGGCAGTGGCGCAGCTGGAACAGCAGGGGTATCGCGTGTTCGCACTACAGGCGTGGCTGCAGGCGGCAATGGCCCAGCGGATCGATCGCCTGTACGACTGGTCGCTGTTGCAGTTGAGCCAGGAGGAGCTCGACGGCGTCACCGGGCCCACCGCAGCGCAACAGATGCTGCGCGACGTGCTGGATGGCTACCGCGCATTGGAGCTGCCACTGCAGGCGCATCTGCCCGGCGTGATCTGGGACTGGTACTGCCGCAGCGCATAGCGAAGCGCATTGCCACCGCCTTGACGTGTGCGGCGACAGCATCGGCGCAACCGATGAGGAGACGCGCCCATGCAGTACGCAACGCTGGAATTGAGCAACGCATTCAAGGTGCTGTTTTCGCTGCGCCAGGTGCAGGCGGCAGAAATGGTGATTGCACCGGGTGATTGCGAAGGTGGCCCGGACAATCGCCATCGCGGCGCCGATCAATGGCTGTTCGTGGTGGACGGCGCGGGCGAGGCCATCGTGGATGGCCACACGCAGACATTGCAGGCGGGCAGCCTGATCGCGATCGAGCGTGGCCAGGCGCACGAGATTCGCAATACCGGCGACACGCCGCTGAAGACGGTCAACTTCTATCACCCGCCGGCCTACGATGCGCAGGGCGAGCCATTGCCGGCAGGCGAAGGCTGATACGCAGCGCGACGCATGCGGGCCGTCAGCGTGTTGTTCAACTGCCTGCTGTTCAACGGCACGTTGTTCAACAGCAAGTGAGTGCGTTGTCGACCATGCGTTGACGTGGCGATTGTTTACATCGGCACGTCACAACGCACCGGGAGCATCCCATGCCAGAAGCCAAGACGCGTCGCGCGGCCGCCCAGGACAAGCGCGAGGGCAAGTCGGCCAGTACCCAGGCCGGCGAGTACGTCAAAGAAGAAATCGAACACGTGCGCGAAGGCAAGCATGGTGCCAAGAGCACCAAGCAGGCAATTGCGATTGGCCTTTCAAAGGCACGCCGCGATGGCGTGGATGCCAAACCGTCCAAGAGCGCGTCCAAGAACACCAAGAAGAAGGCGGCGCAGGACAGCAAGGCGGCCAAGAAGACCACCGCCAGGACGGCAAAGAAGACCGCCAGCAAAACGACCAGGAAGACGGCGAAAAAGGCCACCAAGAAAGCCACCAAGAAGACGACGAAACAGGCGGCCAAGAAAGCCACCAAGAAGACCTCGCCCGCGCGGTCGGCAGGCGCCAAGAAGGCCTTGAAGACCGCCAGCAAGAAGACCACCGCCAAGCAGGTTGCCGGCACCCAGGCGTTGTCGCGCCAGGCCAAGAGTGCAGCGGCCAAGCGCAGTTCCAGCAGCCGCTCGGCAGCGGCCAAAAAGGCCGCCAAGACCAAGGGCCCTGGCGTGCGCAAGGCGGCCGCCAAGAAAGCGGCGGCGACGCGGAAGCGGTCGGCGAGCAAACGCGAGAGCTGATCGATTCTGCTGCCACTTTGTGCGCCCCGACGAGAGGGCGGGGCGCCGTGGTCACGCGCGATGTCCAGCGGCCCAAGCTTCTTGATGGTGAGACTGCGCCGTACCCTTAGCGGTCGTCCGGCGCAGGTTCGTGGCCCGCTCCTGGTGCCAGTACAGGCGTTACAACTCCCTCGTGCCACAACACCAGTCCGGCAGCTGAGCGGCTCAGGTCGGCGATCTCGCCTGCTGCGACGGTTGGGTGTACAAATGTACACCTTGTTCCGTGGCTGGTCTTCCCGATGGATAGTCTCTCTCCCAAGCGCGCCGCCGTGCTGGCGTTCCTGCAGCAGCAGGCCCAGGCCGGCCTGGCACCCAGTCTGGCCGAGATCGCGCAGGCGTTCGGGTTCGCCTCGCGCAATGCGGCGCAAAAGCATGTGCAGGCCCTGGCCGAGGCGGGGTTGATCGAGCTGGTGCCCAACCGCAAGCGCGGCATCCGCGTACCGGGCGGGGTCGGGCCGGATGCGCTGCTGGCGCTGCCCGTGCTGGGCCGGGTGGCGGCCGGTGTGCCGATCGGTGCGGACATCGGCCTGGACCGGCAGCTCTGGCTGGACCGCAGCCTGTTCGCGCTGCGGCCGGATTACCTGCTGCAGGTGCAGGGCGATTCGATGATCGACGACGGCATCCTGGAAGGCGACCTGGTCGGCGTGCAGCGCAGCAGCGACGCGCGCAATGGCCAGATCGTGGTGGCGCGCGTGGATGGCGAGATCACCATCAAGCGGCTGGAGCGCAGCGCCGATGCCATCCGCCTGTTGCCGCGCAATCCGGCGCATGCGCCGATCGTGGTGGCCGCCGATGCCGACTTCGCGATCGAAGGCGTGTACTGCGGCCTGATCCGGCAGGGCTGAGATGAGCGAACCTGTCCCGCTGCGGCAACACGGCAATGCCGCCCTGGCCATGCCGCTGGATGCCTTGCTGGCGGCGCGCACGGTCTGGCGCGCCGGCCACGGCACGGCCACCGCCAATGGTGGCGAATCCACCGGGCATGCCGCGCTGGATGCGGTACTCCCCGATGGCGGCTGGCCGCGCCGCGCGTTGACCGAGCTGCTGTTGCCCGCCCACGGCATCGGCGAAATCGCATTGCTGCTGCCCACGCTGGCGCGCATGACCGGCGCCGGCAGCCGGGTGGTGCTGGTGGCGCCGCCGTACGTGCCGTATGCGCCGGCCTGGCAGGCGGGTGGGGTGGCCTTGCAGCAGCTGGAAATCGTGCAGGCAGAACCGCGCGACGCGCTATGGGCCTTCGAACAATGCCTGCGCAGCGGCGCTTGCGCGGCGGTGCTGGGCTGGCCACAGACCGGCGATGCGCGCGCACTGCGGCGCCTGCAGGTGGCTGCGGACAGCGGCAACTGCTGCGCGTTCGCATTGCGCGATCGTCGCCATGCGGTGAATGCATCGCCGGCGGCGTTGCGGCTGGAATTTCTGCCCGAGCGCGATGCCTGGCAGGTGCGCAAATGCCGCGGCGGCCAGGTGCCGTCGCAGCCGTTGCGGTTGGCGCATTGAGGGCCGCGCATGTTGTGGGCCTGCATTCTGTTGCCACAGCTGGCACTGGACGATGTGCTGCGGCGTCGCGAAGACACCCAGGCACCGTTGGCGCTGGTGGAAGGGCCAGCACAGCTGCGCAGCCTGCATGCGGTCAACGCTGCAGCGGCAGCGGCCGGCCTGAAACCGGGCATGCGCCTGTCGGCTGCACACGCGTTGATGGCCGAGGTGCAGACCTGCGATTACGACCCGCAGGCCGAAGCGCGCTGCCAGCGCTTTCTCGCGTCCTGGGCCTACCGGCATAGCTCGCTGGTGAGTCAGCAATGGGGGCGTGCCATCGTGCTGGAGGCGGGCGCCAGCTTCCGCCTGTTCGGGCCATGGCCGCGCTTCGAGCGCCGCCTGCGTGAGGAACTGCAGGCATTGGGTTTTCAGCACCGGCTGGCCTTGGCGCCAACGCCGCGCGCCGCACGTGTGCTGGCCGGCCTGCGCGACGGCATGGCAGTGACCCAGCTGCCCGCACTGCAGGCCTTGCTCGACAAGGTGCCGGTGCGCCGCGCCGCGTTGCCGGGCGATGCCGGCGAGCGCCTGCAGCACATGGGCGTACGCACATTGGCGGCGTTGCGCGCGCTGCCCAGCGAAGGGGTGCGGCGGCGCTTCGGCGGCGCCTTGCTCGATCATCTGGATCGCCTCTACGGCCAGGCCGACGACCCGCTGGAGTGCTACGCACCACCAGACCATTTCGACCAGCGCGTGGAGCTTGGCTACGAGGTGGAAACACACCCGGCGCTGCTGTTCCCGCTGCGCCGCCTGATCGGCGACCTGTGCACGTATCTGTCGATCCGCGATGGCGGGGTGCAGCGTTTCCTGTTGCGGCTGGAACACGAAGAAGGCGCCACCGATGTCGACGTGGGCCTGCTCACGCCCGAGCGCGCGCCGGCACTGCTGTTCGAGTTGGCGCGCAACCGCCTGGAGCGCGTGGAGATCCCACGGCCGGTGGTGGCGATGCGCCTGCTGGCCAAACAGTTGCCGCCGTTCGTGCCGGCCATGCGCGACCTGTTCGATCAACGTGCGCAGCAGTCGGTGGACTGGCCGCAGCTGCGCGAACGCCTGCGCGCACGCCTCGGTGATGAAGCGGTGTACCGCGTGCTGCCGGCAGATGACCCGCGCCCGGAGCGCGCCTGGCAGAAGGCCATTGGCGATGACATCCGCGAAGCCGCCGCACCACCGCGCCCACCGCGGCCGACCTGGCTGATGCCGCTCCCGGTGCCGCTGCACGACCCGCATCTGCGCATCGTTTCCGGCCCGGAACGGCTGGAAAGCGGCTGGTGGGACGATGCCGAAGCGCGCCGCGATTATTACGTGGTGGAAACCTCGCGTGGCCGGCGCGCCTGGGTGTTCGCATCGCCCGGCCGCACCGATGGCTGGATGCTGCACGGGTGGTTCGCATGAGATGGCCTGCGCCCAGATGGCGTGTGCGTAGCTGCGTCGGCAGGCGGGAAGGCACTGCAGGCCGATTCGCGCGCATCACGCCAGCCTGCGCTATCTCCCCGCAGCCAACGGCGGCCACTGCGCCGCAAACGCTTGTCCAACGGCCGGCGGCACCCAGCAGCGCACCCGCGCATGCACATCCCGAGCAGCGCCCGCAACGTGATCGCGGCCACGCCACTGCGCCATCGATGCTGCCTGGTGATCGTCTGCCACCGTGCCGGCCTGTGTGGTGGCAGCGTGGCGCCACGTGTAGCCAGCCATGAGTTGGGACGATGCCATCGATGGCGTGGATCGCGACACGCCCGGCGGGCGCATGCCGCGCGGCTGGACGGTTGCCGCGCGGCTGCGTGCGGCCAACGACGACATCACCCATGCCGCAGTGGCCGACACGCTGCCGGCGTATGCCGAGCTGCACTGCCTGTCGGATTTTTCGTTCCTGCGTGGGGCCTCCAGTGCCGAGCAGCTGTTTGCGCGTGCGCACCACTGCGGCTACAGCGCGCTGGCCATCACCGACGAATGCTCGCTGGCCGGCATCGTGCGTGGGCTGGAAGCTTCGCGCGCCACCGGCGTGCAGCTGATTGTCGGCAGCGAGTTCACCCCGGTCGATGGCACGCGCTTCGTGCTGCTGGTGGAGAACGCGCACGGCTATCCGCAGCTGTGCAGTGTGATCACCACCGGCCGGCGTGCGGCAGGCAAGGGCGCGTACCGGTTGGGGCGTGCCGAGGTGGAAGCGCACTTTCGCGATGTGGTCCCGGGCGTCTTTGCACTGTGGCTGCCTGGTGATCAACCGCAGGCCGAGCAGGGCGCGTGGCTGCAGCGCGTGTTTGCAGAGCGCGCATTCCTGGCGGTGGAACTGCATCGTGAGCAGGACGATGCCGCGCGCCTGCAGGCCCTGCAGGCGCTGGCCCAGCAGCTGGGCATGAGCGCGCTGGCCAGCGGTGATGTGCAAATGGCGCAGCGGCGCGACCGCATCGTGCAGGACACCCTGACCGCCATCCGCCACACGCTGCCATTGGCCGACTGCGGCGCGCATCTATTTCGCAATGGCGAACGGCACCTGCGCCCCCGGCGTGCGCTGGGCAACATCTATCCGCATGCGTTGTTGCAGGCGTCGGTTGAATTGGCGCAACGCTGCACCTTCGATCTTTCAAAGGTGCAGTACACCTATCCGCGCGAGTTGGTGCCACAGGGCCATACGCCGGCCAGCTATTTGCGCCAACTCACTGAAGCCGGCATGCGCGAGCGCTGGCCCGAGGGCGCGCCGGCCCAGGTGGTGGCGCAGATCGACAGCGAGCTGGAGCTGATCGCCTACAAGGGGTATGAAGCGTTTTTCCTCACCGTGCAGGATGTGGTGCGCTTCGCGCGGGCGCAGGGCATCCTGTGCCAGGGGCGTGGATCTTCGGCCAATTCGGCGGTGTGCTATGCGCTGGGCATCACCGCGGTCAACCCGAGCGAGACCCGGTTGCTGATGGCGCGGTTCCTGTCCAAGGAGCGCGACGAGCCGCCGGATATCGACGTGGACTTCGAGCACGAGCGGCGCGAAGAAGTGCTGCAATACGTCTACACCAAATATGGCCGCGAACGCGCTGCACTGGCGGCCACGGTGATCTGCTACCGCGGCAAGAGCGCGGTGCGTGATGTCGCCAAGGCGTTCGGCCTGCCGCCGGACCAGATCGCGTTGCTGGCCAATTGCTACGGGTGGGGCAATGGCGACACGCCGATGGAACAGCGCATCGCAGAAGCCGGGTTCGATCTGGCCAACCCGCTGATCAACAAGATTCTTGCAGTCACCGAGCACTTGCGCGATCACCCGCGTCATCTGTCGCAGCACGTGGGCGGGTTCGTGATCTCCGACGAACCGCTGTCGATGCTGGTGCCGGTGGAAAACGCGGCGATGGCCGATCGCACCATCATCCAGTGGGACAAGGACGATCTGGAAACCATGAAGCTGCTCAAGGTCGATTGCGTGGCCTTGGGCATGCTGACCTGCATCCGCAAGACGCTGGATCTGGTGCGCGGTCACCGCGGGCGCGATTACACCATTGCCACGCTGCCGGGCGAGGATGCCGCAACCTACAAGATGATCCAGCGTGCCGATACGGTGGGCGTGTTCCAGATCGAATCACGTGCGCAGATGGCGATGCTGCCGCGGCTCAAGCCCCGGGAGTTCTACGACCTGGTGATCGAAGTGGCGATCGTGCGGCCCGGCCCGATCCAGGGCGACATGGTGCACCCGTATCTGCGCCGGCGGCAGGGCTATGAGCCTGTCAGTTTCCCCTCGCCAGGCGTTGAGGAAATTCTGGGCCGCACGCTGGGCATTCCACTGTTTCAGGAGCAGGTGATGGAGCTGGTGATCCATGCCGGCTATACCGACAGCGAGGCCGACCAGCTGCGGCGGTCGATGGCGGCCTGGCGGCGCGGCGGCGACATGGAGCCGCACCGCGTACGCATCCGCGAACTGATGGCCGGGCGCGGCTACGCGCCGGAATTCATCGACCAGATCTTCGAGCAGATCAAAGGCTTCGGTTCGTACGGATTCCCGCAAAGCCACGCCGCCTCGTTCGCCAAACTGGTGTACGCCAGTTGCTGGCTCAAGCGGCACGAACCGGCGGCCTTTGCCTGCGGGCTACTCAATGCGCAGCCGATGGGGTTCTATTCGGCCAGCCAGATCGTGCAGGACGCGCGCCGCGGCAGCCCCGAGCGCCAGCGTGTGGAGGTGTTGCCGGTGGATGTGTTGCACAGCGACTGGGACAACATCCTGGTCGGCGGCCGGCCGTGGCACAGCGATGCCGATCCCGGCGAGCAGCCGGCGATCCGGCTGGGATTGCGCCAGGTGAGCGGCCTGTCCGAGAAGGTGGTCGAGCGCATCGTTGCCGCACGCGCGCAGCGGCCATTTGCCGACATCGGCGACCTGTGCCTGCGCGCGGCACTCGATGAAAAGGCGCGCCTGGCCCTGGCCGAAGCCGGCGCGTTGCAGTCGATGGTGGGCAATCGCAATGCCGCGCGCTGGGCCATGGCCGGGGTGGAGGCGCGCCGGCCGCTGCTGCCCGGCAGCCCGGCCGAACGCGCGGTGGAACTGCCTGCGCCGCGCGCCGGTGAAGAGATCCTGGCCGACTACCGCGCGGTGGGCCTGAGCCTGCGCCAGCATCCGATGGCACTGCTGCGCCCGCAGATGCTGCAGCGGCGCATCCTGGGCCTGCGCGAGTTGCAGGCGCGCCGGCATGGCAGCGGCGTGCATGTGGCCGGGCTGGTCACGCAGCGGCAACGCCCGGCCACCGCCAAGGGCACCATCTTCGTCACCCTCGAAGACGAGCACGGCATGATCAACGTCATCGTCTGGTCGCACCTGGCCATGCGCCGCCGCCGCGCCTTGCTGGAATCGCGCCTGCTGGCGGTGCGCGGCCGCTGGGAACGCGTGGACGGCGTGGAGCACCTCATCGCCGGCGACCTCTACGACCTCAGCGACCTGCTCGGCGAGATGCAGCTGCCGTCGCGGGATTTTCATTGAAGGCAGCGGTTTGACCTTCATGCAATGCCGCGTCAACGGGATGGAGGTTTGCGTGATGCCTTGATGCTGTCCACCACTCGCTGTGATGGCCGAAGTATTTCGCATGCCCGGGATTCAACTGGAAGACCTTTTACCGTCGCAGCTTCTCTGTGGCGGGCATTAGCCGTCTGCCGGTGCGGCAGCAGAGTAGCGATCGAAAACTACCTCACCTCCGGCGTGAAGAATGGCATCGGCCAATGGCATACGCCGCTGGGTCATTCCAGTCGCAGCGGTTCGAACGCGCAGTCCTTGGCTCCGCGCGTGCACGTGTAGAACGGCTCCTGCCCGGGCGCGGGCGGTTGATCCAGCAGCCAGTAAGAAGGGTGCTTGAGAGCGACGATCAGATTGCGTTGCGTCTTAGGTGCCTCATGATCGAAATAGGCCAGATCCACTTCTTCGCCTTGAGGCAGAGAGTAGGTGCAGTTGACCAGCACGCCTTCGCTGCGCGCCGTATCGGTGCGTCTGCCGTAGTACAGCACAGAGGCCAGATGCCGCGGCTTGCGCTTGAAAGTCTGTATCGTGCTGGACCACTCGCCACGTCCCGACCCTGCGTCGAGCGCTGCAGTGGCGCGGTAGCGTCCTGCCTCGTAGTGAACCGCTGCAGGTGCGGGGCACTGCGCGCCGTGTGCGGTGGGTTCCTGGGCGAAGACGCTGGCCGATGGCAGCGACAGCAGCATGCCAGTAAGAAGTAGCGCTGTTGGAGGACATTGCATGGTTTGACGCCTCTGGGCACATGGCCGTGTTGTGGATTGGAAGGCAATTCCCGGCATCGATTGCGTTGCGTGACGCCGCGCGCCAGCCTGTGTGCGTGTTACATCGACTCAGTGCGCAGCATAGTGAGCCCCGGGGCCACACCGTCCTTGGAAAACGCATCGGTGTTAACCGGGGCGAAGCGGCCTGTCATGTTGCAGCCTGTTAGGAGATCGCTGGCGCGGCGGGTCCAGCGGCCATCCGCCACAGACCGCACACTGTCACGCCGCGCCGCAGCTGGACGGAAACCGCTGCAGGCGCTAGCGTGATGCGGATTTTTTGCCTCAGGGGAATGCCCAATGCGCCATGACGCGCAGCCGCGCCAGCTCACCTTCCGTGCCGTCGTGCTGGCCATCGTGCTGGCGGTGGTGTTGTCGGCCGCCAATGCCTATCTCGGCCTGTTCGCCGGGTTGACCATTGCCACCGCCATTCCGGCGGCGGTTGTCTCGATGGGCGTGCTGCGCCTGCTCGGTGGCGGCACCATCCTGGAAAACAACATCGTCCAGACCGGCGCTTCGGCCGGCTCGTCGATCGCGGCGGGGGTGATCTTCACCATCCCGGCGCTGGTGATCATGGGCTACTGGCCGGACTTCAAGTACTGGTGGGTGCTCGGCATCGCCGGCATGGGCGGCCTGCTCGGCGTGCTGTTCTCGGTGCCGTTGCGGCGCTCGATGATCGTCGAAGACCCGCTGCCGTTCCCCGAAGGCAAGGCCGCCGCCGAAGTGCTCAAGGCCGGCGAGAACCCCGGCCCGGGCCTGAAGATCCTGGCCATCTCCGGTGCCATCGGCGCGCTGGTCAAACTGGGCGCGGCCAGCGGCCTGCGCGTGATCCCCGACACCTGGGCGCAGGCCACCTACCTGGGCAGCAGCCGCCTGGTTGGCTATCTGGGCACCAACCTGTCGCCGGCCTTGCTCGGCGTGGGCTACATCGTCGGCTTGAACGTCGGCATCGTGGTGCTGTCCGGCTCGATCCTGTCCTGGCACATCGCCATCCCGCTGTACCAGCAGTTCTTCATGGGCAGCGACCCGGCGCTGGCACAGAGCCTGGTCAATGCGCCGGCAGCCGATGCCGCATTCGGTATCTGGGGCGCGAAGATCCGCTACCTCGGTGTGGGCGCAATGCTGATCGGCGGCGTGTGGACGCTGTTCTCGCTGCGCAAGTCGCTGTTCTCCGGCATCAAGAGCGGTTTTGCCGCTGCGCGTAAAAGCGGTGGCGGCGTGGTTGCCGAAACCGAGCGCGATCTGCCGATGAAGTGGATGCTGGTGGCGCTGGTGCTGTGCACCTTGCCGCTGCTGGGCCTGTACCAGGCCATCGTGCAGCAGTGGCACGTGTCTATCCCGATGACCATCATCATGATCGTGGCCGGCTTCCTGTTCGTGTCGGTGTCCGGCTACCTGGCCGGCCTGATCGGCTCGTCCAACAATCCGGTGTCGGGCATCACCATTTCCACCATCCTGTTCGCCTCGGCGGTGCTGGTGTTGCTGCTGGGCAAGAGCGGGCTGGTGCCGGTGGGCATCGGCGCCGCCCCGTTGGGCGCGGTGGCCGCGATCATGATCGGCGCGGTGGTGTGCTGCGCGGCGGCGGTGGGCGGCGACAACCTGCAGGATCTCAAGGCCGGTTATCTGGTCGGCGCCACGCCGTGGAAGCAGCAGCTGATGCTGGGCATCGGTGCGTTCTCGTGCGCATTGATCATGGCGCCGGTGCTGAACCTGCTCGCCCAGGCCTACGGCATCGGCCCGGCCACGCCGCAGCATCCCAACTCGCTGGGCGCGCCGCAGGCCACCTTGATGGCTTCGGTGGCCAAAGGCCTGTTTGGCGGCCAGTTGCCGTGGAGCATGATCGCCATCGGTGCCGGCGTGGGCGCGGCCATCATTGCGCTCGACGAATGGTTGAAGAAGACCGGCAAGCGCTTCCGCGTGCCGGTCCTGGCCGCGGCGATCGGTATCTACCTGCCGCTGGAACTGATGGTGCCGATCTTCCTCGGTGGCCTGATCGCGCATCTGGTGGAGCGCTTCCACACCATCCGCGCCGACGACGAAGACGGCCGTGACCGCGTGCATCGTCCGGGCGTGCTGTTTGCCGCCGGCCTGATCACCGGCGAAGCCTTGATGGGCATCGCCATTGCGGTGCCGATCGTGCTGTCCAGCCGCGCCGATGTGCTGGCACTGCCGGCTGCTTTGCAGCTCAATCAATGGGTTGGCCTGGCGATCCTGGCCCTGGTGGGCTGGCTGCTCTATCGCGTCGGCAAGCGCGGCGAAAAAGCCGCCTGAGTCAGCGACACACACACGGCGCATGCGATGCATGCGCCGTCCTGGCAGGCGCGCAAGGCGACCTGCCTGCAGCGCATCCCTCTGCCCTCTGCACCATCCGCACGCACCGCCGCCGCAGACCGCATCGAGCGCCCTGACAGCACGTCCTCGTCTGCGACCTGTCTTTGCGCCGGCTTTATGCCAGGCCCAGCGCGCATGCATAGCGCCTTTATGCCGCCGCTCCGTATCGTGCCGTCTCCCGCACGGATGTTGTGTTACGGCTGCCGCATGCCTCGATCGACCCCGCTGATCTTCGCGCCATAGGCCATCGCGCCGCCGCTGTTGCCGACAAAAACGTTAGCCCAATCACACCGCGCCTCTTCCAATGTGCGGTTGCGGTCGCTTTTTGCCTGGCGAGCTCGACAGTTCGACAGGATCGAGCAGACGCCGCGATTCCGGCGTCGTGCAGTCGATCCACCTCTCCACGCGCACCCCCGCCCACTCACTGCTGGTTTGTCGTGTCATCGATCCAGCGCTCTGCCATGGAGTTACTGCAATGCTGACTGTTATTTCCCGTTCCTCGTCCCGCGCAGCGCGCACCCCTGTACTGGCCATCGCCCTGGCCGGCGTGCTGTGCGGCCTGGCCACGCAAGCGCAGGCGCAAGACGCCACCGAAGCGCCGCTGTGCACCGATCGGCCGACCAAGGCCAATTCCACCTGTACCGTGCCGACCGGCGCCTGGCAGCTGGAAACCGACATCGGCAGCTACACCCGCGACAGCCAGCCCGGCACGCGCACCGAAACCTCGGTGTTCACCAATCCCACGCTCAAGTACGGCGTCAGCGACCGCATCGATCTGCAGCTCAACTGGGCGCCGCAGCTGCAGGTCAAGACCACCGATCGCGCCACCGGCGCACGCAGCAGCCTGAGCGGCGGTGGCGACATCTATCTACGCATGAAGGCGCGGTTTTACGAGAGCGATACCGCCACCGTCGCGGTGCTGCCGTTCGTCAAGGCGCCCACCGCGCGCACCGGTCTGGGCAACGACGAGTGGGAAGGCGGCATCGCGCTGCCGATCAATTTCGCCTTGCCCAACAGCTTCTCGTTGACCTTCGGCCCGGAGGTCGACTGGCTGGCCGACAGCGATGGCAGCGGCAACCATATCGCGGTGATCAATGCGATCAACCTGGCCCGCCCACTGACGCCGAAGCTGTCGATGGCGGTGGAAGTGTGGTCCTCGATCAATCGCGATCCCGCCGAAACCATCGAACAGTATTCGGCCGACATCGCCGCTGCGTATCTGATCAACCCGCTGCTGCAACTGGACGTGGGCGCCAACTTCGGCCTCAACGACCGAACCCCGGATGCGCAGGTGTATGTGGGGTTGGCACACCGCTTCTGATGCGTGTGATGGGCCAGGCAGGGTGAGTTGGCGTACGTGCCACCGCGTTGCAAGCATGGTCAAAGTTGCGAGGCGCCAGGTTGACTGGCGCCTCGCAACATCCGTACGTGGCACGCCGGTCACTGCTGATGCTTGAGCAACGCTGAGCGGGTGCTGCCGCAGGGCAAAGCCCTCTCCACGTAGCGGCGGCTGTTGCAATCACCTATCCAACACAGCGTGCACGCGTCAAGCGTGCCTGGCCGCTGCCATCAGCTTGATGGCTGCACGACCCATGCCGCCACGCCGCCACGCGCGACAGCCATACGTGTTCGACAGCACGCGCCTGAGGCTTCTGGTCGCTGCGCTGACGCGCGCAATTCCATGCACGAGGCGAGGCCCACGCGGCAATGCAGGCAGGCGCAAGCGCAAGTCTTTGCGCGTGCGCCGCAGCAACGCCTACCATCGACGTTTTGCCGTTGCCGGAACTCCCATGAAGCTTCGTACTGCCGTATTGCCCCTGTGCCTGTTGACTGCCTTGCCCATGCTGGCCGCCGCGCGCGGTTTCGATGTGCGCGACATGGTGGCGCTGGACCGCGTGTCCTCGCCCACGCTTACGCCCGATGGCAGCGTGGTGGTATTCGCCAAGCGCCAGGCCAAGACCGCCAATGGCAAGGCCGCCACCAGCCTGTGGATGCGCAATCTGCGCACCCGCGATCTGGCGCCGCCCAAGCGGCTCACACCGGAAGGCTGGAACGTCAACAGCCCGGCGCTGTCGCCGGATGGCAAGAAGGTGTACTTCCTCAGCAGCAAGTCCGGCACCCAGCAGCTGTACGCGCAGCCGCTGGCCGGCGGCATCCCGCAGCAACTCACCGCCTTTGCGGTGGACCTGGACAGCTACAAGCTCTCGCCGGATGGCAAGCGCATTGCCTTCAGTGCGGGCGTGTTCCAGGACTGCGGCTCGGACCTGGGCTGCACCAAGAAGAAGCTGGCCGATCTCAAGAACGCCAAGGCCAGCGGCGTGGTGTACGACCAGTTGTTCGTGCGCCATTGGGATACCTGGAACGATGGCCGTCGCAACACGTTGTTCGTCGCCGAGCTGCCTGCGGCCGGTGCGAAGGCCGTGGCAGGTGCCTCGGCGATCAGCGCCACGCTGGCCGGCGATGCACCGTCCAAGCCGTTCGGCGGCAATGACGATTACGCCTGGTCGCCCGATGGCGCCAGCGTGGTGGCCAGCGTGCGCATCCCGCAGCCGCATGGCCCGGGCGCCGGCAAGACGGCTGCGCAAGGCAAGGCCACCGGCAACGACGAAGCGTGGCAGACCAACTTCGACCTGTATCGCCTGGATGCGGCCGGCAAGTCCGCGCCGGTCAATCTCACCGCCGCCAATCCCGCCTGGGATGCCGGCCCGGTGTTCAGTGCCGACGGCAAGACGCTGTACTACCGCGCCATGAAGCGCCCGGGTTTCGAAGCCGACCGTTTCGGCCTGATGGCGATGGATCTGGCCAGCGGCAAGACCCGCGAGATCGCGCCGAAGTGGGACCGCTCGGCGGGCGAGATCGTGCTGAGCGACGATGGCAGCAGCCTGTACACCAGCGCCGACGATCTGGGCGAGCACCCCTTGTTCAAGATCGACATTGCCAGCGGTGACGCCACCAAGGTGGTGGGCGAGGGCAGCGTGCATGCACCTGTGCTGGCCGGTACCACGCTGGCATTCACGCGTAACTCGCTCAAGAGCGGCGACCAGATAGTTGTCAGCGATGTGCAGGGCCAGGGCCTGCGTGCGATCACCCAGAGCGCCGGCGAATTGCTGCCCGACGTGCAGTTCGGCGACTACGAGCAGTTCCAGTTCAAGGGTTGGAACAACGACACCGTGCATGGCTACGTGGTCAAGCCGTACAACTATGAGGAAGGCAAGACCTATCCGGTGGCGTTCCTGATCCACGGCGGACCGCAGGGCAGTTTCGGCAATGGTTGGAGCAACCGCTGGAATCCGCAGACCTACGCCGGCCAGGGCTATGCGGTGGTGATGATCGACTTCCACGGCTCCACCGGTTACGGCCAGGAATTCACCGACGCGATCAGCCAGCATTGGGGCGACCGCCCGCTGGAAGACCTGCAAAAGGGCTGGTCGGCCGCGCAGAAGCAGTACGGCTTCCTCAACGGTGACAAGGCCTGTGCGCTGGGTGCCAGCTACGGCGGCTACATGGTGTATTGGATGGCAGGCAACTGGAACCAACCGTGGAAGTGCCTCGTCGACCACGACGGCGTCTTCGACAACCGCACCATGGGCTATGCCACCGAGGAATTGTGGTTCAGCGAATGGGAAAACGGGGGCACGCCGTGGCAGAACCCCGCAGGCTACGAGAAGTTCAACCCGGTGCTGCACGTGGACAAGTGGAAGGTGCCGATGCTGGTGATCCATGGCCAGCAGGATTTCCGCATCCCGGTCGAGCAGGGCCTGGCCGCGTTCACCGCGCTGCAGCGCAAGGGCATCGACTCCAAGTTCCTGTATTTCCCGGACGAGAACCACTGGGTGCTCAAGCCGGACAACAGCGTGCTGTGGCACGACACCGTCAATGCCTGGTTGAAGCAGCACATCGGGCAGTGATCGCCCGTTGAAGCACTGACAGGCACGCCGTGCAATGCGGCGTGCCGGTCATGTTTGTGGCTTAGAGCAGCTATCAAAACGACTGCGCAGCCGCCAGGCGGGCGCGGCCGGTGCTC